>ULQX01029070.1_pt1 | contig 23144 bp, 16 predicted proteins | sample 1954941 | NCBI WGS metagenome assembly ULQX01 (sample SAMEA4835667, study PRJEB28245) | human gut metagenome | biome: gut microbiome; material: fecal sample | place: Denmark | collected 2008
AACGCAGCGCTTCGTCGGGCGCCGGATAACGGAATTCACGAGGCACGACCGCCCAGAACACATCTTCGTTATGGAGATGGCAAGGATCGGCGAGGTAGCTCTCGGCCTCCGTGCGGTAGGTCGCACAAGCCCGCCGGAACGCCTCCACACGGCGCAGCGACAACCCGCCGTTGCCGACGCGGCCGTAAAGCACCTGCCGCGAAGCCTCTCCCCGGCGACGTTTCATCTGCTCCCTCCACTGCATATACTGTTTGACCAGCGGCAGATCGTAAAGCGGCCGCCGAAGCCACGGCGCCGCCACGCAGTCGTAGCCCCGCCGGCACCAGTCGCCCAGCTCGTCGCGGAAAATCCATGCGTCGGTATGGCAGATCAGGATATATTCGGTATCGGGAAACGACGCATAGAACTCCTCGCTGAGCATCATGCGGTTGTAACCCGCAATGCCGTTGCGCCGGCCGAGCCACTCGTCGCCGACGGCGCGCGTCTCCAACCCCAGTTCCCGGCAGCAGGCGGGCGGCGTCACCCCCCGGGGATGAAGCACCGTGAAAGGCCATGCGGCCAGCACGCGGACGTTGTTCCGCAACGAAGACTCCTCGTCGGGCGTCAGCTCCCGATAGACGGGAACGACGACGCGCACGAGCGAACGGGGGGAATCAGCCATGACGAACGAGCGATTTGAGATGATATTTCAGATACTTGAACGGCAGCGCCCATGAGGCGGCACGGCCGGGATAGGCGCGGATGTAGCGCACGATCCGCCGGAAGGGGCAGGCGCCGAAGAGCCGTTTCTGGCAGAGCAGTTTCAGGAAATAGGCCTCGGCGCGGCGGTCGAGATCGGCCAGCCGGGCCCCGTCGAGCGGTTCGACGCCGAGCGGCAGCCGGCCGGCCCATTTGCGGTGGTAGGTTTCGAGCGCTTCGAGCCAGCCGTAGGAGTAGGCTCCGGCCGAGAAGTGCTCGACGAGTACCGTATTGCAGACGTAGTTGCGACGCCCCGCCGCGAAAACGGCCGTCGTGAAATCGAGGTCGTAACAGTGGAAGCCGGGGAACGTCCGCCCGTCGAACGGCGTGGCGGCCCATACGTCGCGCCGCACGACGAGGCACATGCCGTCGAGCGTGACGACGGGCGAGAAATCGGTCCCGCCGGGATTCTTCGCGTGGAGGTGACGGCCGCCGCCGTGGTGCTGCACATAGTTGGCGCGCATGTCGCCCACACCGTGCAGCCACGCCGTCGTCCGCCGCAGTTTGAGCACGCTTCCCGCAAAGCCGATCACCCCGCAGTCGGGTTCGCACAGCTTCGCGGCGAGCCGCGCACCCCACCCTTCGGTCAGGAAGCGGACGTCCTCGTGCACGAAGCAGAGATACTCGCCACCGCTGCGTTCGGCGCAGCGGTCGTAGACGTCGCACAACCCGACATTCCGGCCGCGGTTGTCCCACACGTCGAATTCGAACGGTTCGCCGATTGTCGCGGCGACGTTGCGCCGCAGCGCTTCGGCGGCGGCCGGATCGACCGAGCAGCATATCAGCGTGAAACGAGGTGTATCCATTCCGTCATCGCATCGTTGCATGTTCCACATAATCGGCCGCGGCGTCGGCCATCCGTTCGCCGTCCAGCGCCGCCGAAACGATTCCGCCCGCATAACCGGCCCCTTCGCCCGTGGGGAACAGTCCCCGCACTTCGGGGTGCATCCCCGTGGCCGGATCGCGCGGCACGCGCACGGGCGTCGACGTGCGCGACTCCACCCCGACGACCACCGCCTCGCCGGTCACGAAGCCCCGCATCCGCCTCCCGAAGGTCCGCAGTCCCGCCCGCAGGCTTTCGGCGATGAAGCGCGGCATCCACCCGTCGAGCCGCGACGGGGTGATCCCCGGGATATAGGAGGTCGCGGGCAGCGTCCGGCTCGGCCGTCCCGCCACGAAATCGGCCACACGCTGCGCCGGCGCGACCTGCGCCGCACCGCCGTGCAGTCGGGCGGTCTCCTCGAACATCTGCTGGAAGCGCAGTCCCGCCAGCTCGCCCCACTCGTCGCGCAGGTGGGCGAAATCGTCGAGCCGCACCTCGGTCACCAGCCCCGAATTGGCATAGGGCGAGTTGCGCAGCGAAGGGGACATGCCGTTGACCACCGACTGCGCGGCATCGGTCATCGCCGGCACGATAAACCCGCCCGGACACATGCAGAACGAGTAGACGCCCCGTCCGCCCTCCTGGCTCACGAGCGAATAGGAGGCTGCGGGGAGGTATTCGCCGCGTTCGCGGCAATGGTACTGGATCGAATCGACGAGTGCCTGCGGATGCTCGATGCGCACCCCCATGGCGAAGGGCTTGGCCTCGACGCGCACGCCGCACGCATACAATGTCTCGTATATATCGCGCGCCGAGTGGCCCGGGGCCAGCACGACGGCCGCACCCTCAATGCGTTCGTCGCCGCAGCGCACGCCCGTGATCCGCCCGTCGCGCAGATCGAAGCCCGTCACGCGGCTGCCGAAACGGATCGCACCGCCCGCCGCCTCGATCGTTCGGCGGATGTTGGAGATGATGCGGGGCAGCTTGTCCGTCCCGATATGGGGATGCGCCTCGTAGAGAATCTCCTCCGAAGCGCCGTGGAAGACGAGCGTCTGCAACGCCTTGTGGTAATCGCCGCGCTTCTTGCTGCGCGTGAAGAGCTTGCCGTCGGAAAACGTCCCCGCGCCGCCTTCGCCGAAAGCGTAGTTCGAGTCGGGATCGACCGCGCCGTTGCGGTTGATCTGCGCGATGTCGCGCTTGCGCTCCGCAACCCGTTTGCCGCGTTCGAGCACGATCGGACGGTAGCCCCGCTCGATCAGCCGCAGCGCCGCGAACAGTCCCGCCGGGCCGGAACCCACGACCACCACCTCGGTGCGGTGGCCCACCTGCGGGTAATCGAAATGCACGGGAGCCGGCTGCGGTTCGCCGTCGGCATAGAGTTCGAGCGTGAGATGCACCTTCAGCTGCCGCTGCCCCGCGTCGATCGAGCGTTTGACAACCCGCAGCAGCGCCACGTCCCGCTCGGCGACGCCTGCGGCACGGGCGGCCAGCGGCGCATAGCGGTGCACGTCGGCGGCCTCCTCGGGTTTGAGCGTAAGGACAACGGTCTGCGGCATAACGGACAGGGATAACGTGCAACAAAGATAACGTTTTTTGCGCATTTTCGCGCACCGCCCGCCGCAGCAGCAGGAATTTCCGAAACAACCGTCCCCCGATTCCGGCACCGCCCTCCCCATACAGTCCCTACCGATCCGTGTCACGACCGCAGTGTCTTCGGTCACACGCCGAAGCCTTAATGTACTCAATATACGCCACGGCGCCTTTCCGCCACGACGATCGCCGCCTATTTCCGAACCTCTTCCGTGTACCCACGGCTCCGCACGGTTGCGGATCGAAAAATTTCGGTTCCCTTTGACTCGGCCTCAGATAGTTCGTCTCGGCATAATCGAGCTAACGCTTGCTTCTGCGCTCGACTTTTCGTATCTTTGGCTTCGCCTTAGATACTTCGCCTCGGAAAAAATGCAAGCGAGCTTGCTTTTTTCTCTCGGCTTATTCGTATCTTTGATGTAGTCTGTATATGTTTAATTGACTACGAGCATATTACGAAGGACGCGCATGAGATAAGCTAACGGATAAGAAAAAGGAAAGTGTTCAGAAACACTATATTCTTAATATTCTTATGCTATCAAATAACTCTTCTGCGACAAAGATAGGAATAAAAACCGAGAATTCGAGCGAATTGAGGCAAGAAGGTTGAAAACAAGGGGTTTAGAGAGTAACGGACTGCGCTGTCGTAGCCAAATCGAAGCCATCGAAAAGACAACTGTTACTATCCCGTTACTCTGTTCCGAGTAGTAAAGGCAGTTTCGGACGGATTTCAAAACGCTGAAATACAAGCTCTATTCGTCTTGTTCCGACTGCAAATATAGCCGAAATTCCGTAAGTATACATAGAAATACGTTTTGTATGTGCGCAATATGTATTTCTACGTATACTTATGCAGCAGTAGGGGCTTTATGCCCGTCTGTGGACGATTCAGGAAAAGTCCGCAGGCTGAACCGGATAGAATAACGGGAAGCCCGGATAATAGGCTCCCCCGAAATGAATTTCGTGGCATACAAGCGAAATCTAATCAAAAGGGCATTGGCAACCGTCCAATACAAGAAAACAGTCCCAACCGCCGAAAGCTATCCGATAAAAATATAAGATATCTCAACGACTGATAAAACTTCTATCAAAGATTTTAATGATTGAATTATTTTCAATATCTTTGTTAGCAATCTGTTTTGAAGATAGAGATGAAAGAGGTAAACCGATTGAAAATTATTCTTGCTGAGAAGAATAAAACGGGCAAATGGCTGGCGGAGCAGTTGGGCAAAGACCCTTCGACTGTATCGAAGTGGTGTTCCAACTCGTCGCAGCCGCAGCTGGATACGGTGATTCGTATTGCCGAACTGCTGGATGTGGATATTAAGGAATTGATAAACAAATAACATATGGCAAAAGAACAGGAGCGCGCGGAACTCCACCGCACGATCTGGCAGATAGCCAACGACCTGCGGGGCAGTGTCGATGGCTGGGACTTCAAAAACTACGTCTTGGGAATGTTGTTCTACCGCTTCATTTCCGAGAACATCACTGCCTTCATCAATGCGGAGGAACGGCGTGCGGGAAACGCCGACTTCGATTATGCCGCGTGCTCGGACGAGCAGGCCGAATTCGGGCGCGAGGTAACCGTGCAGGAGCGGGGATTCTATATCCTCCCGTCGCAGCTTTTCGGCAATGTGCGCAGGCGGGCAGCGGCAGATCCCAACCTGAACGAAACGTTGAGCAATATTTTCCACGCGATCGAGAACTCGGCCAAGGGCGCGGCGAGCGAGGAGGATATGAAAGGCCTGTTCGCCGACATCGACGTGAACAGCAACAAACTCGGAGCGACGGTGCAGAAGCGCAACGAGACGTTGGTGAAGATTCTCGATAAAATCGGCGACATGAAGTTCGGCAACCTTGCCGACAACCAAATCGACACCTTCGGCGATGCCTACGAGTTCCTGATGACGATGTATGCCAGCAATGCGGGAAAATCGGGTGGCGAATTCTTCACGCCGCAGGAGGTTTCCGAGCTTCTTGCCCGTATTACGCTCGTCGGCAAAAAACAGGTGAACAAAGTGTATGATCCGGCCTGCGGCAGCGGTTCGCTGTTGCTGAAATTCGCCAAAGTGCTGGGCAAGGAGAACGTACGTCAGGGATTTTACGGGCAAGAGATCAACATCACCACCTACAACCTCTGCCGCATCAACATGTTCCTGCACGACATCAACTACGAAAAGTTCGACATCGCGCTGGGCGATACGCTGCTGGCACCGAAACACTGGGACGACGAGCCGTTCGAGTGCATCGTCTCCAATCCGCCGTACTCGATCAAGTGGGCGGGCGATGAAAATCCGCTCTTGATAAACGATCCCCGGTTTTCGCCTGCCGGTATCCTTGCACCTAAAAGCAAGGCCGACCTCGCCTTTACGATGCACATGCTTTCGTGGCTGGCGACCAACGGCACGGCGGCAATCGTCGAGTTCCCGGGCGTGCTTTATCGTGGCGGTGCGGAGCAGAAAATCCGCAAATACCTGATCGACAACAACTATATCGACACCGTTATCCAACTGCCCGCTAATCTCTTTTTCGGGGTCGGCATCGCTACCTGCATCATCGTACTGAAAAAGAGCAAAAAGGATAACGCGACGCTCTTTATCGATGCCTCGGGCGAGTTTATCCACGAGGGCAACAAGAACAAACTCTCCGCCGCGAATATCGCGCGGATTCTCGATGCGTTCGTCGCCCGCAAGGACGATGCGCATTTCGCCCGTCTGGTCGAAAACGGCAAGATTGCCGAGAACGATTACAACATATCGGTTTCGTCATACGTCGAACAGCCCGACACGCGCGAGGAGGTGGATATTGACGAGTTGAACAAGCGGATTGCCGAAATCGTCGCCCGCCAAAACGTGCTGCGCACGGCAATCGATGCAATTGTAGCCACTTTGTAAGAAAGGATTGAGTATGAACAATAAAGAGATAACGATTCGCAGTTCGGCCGCCGAATACCTGATCTTCGTAGCGGCTACGGGCGAAAATCCTTCCCGTGTGGAACTTCGGTATGAGGATGAAAACATTTGGCTGACCCAGCGTATGATGGCGGAGCTGTATGGCGTGGATGTACGCACCATCAACGAACATATCCGGAAGATTTACGCCGACAACGAATTGTCCGAGGCGGCAACTGTCCGGAATTTCCGGATAGTTCAAACCGAAGGCAGCCGTGAGGTCAGCCGCGAAGTGAAACATTATAGTCTCCAGATGATTATCTCCATAGGCTTCAAGGTCAATAACGAGCGTGCCGTACAGTTTCGCAAGTGGGCGAATGCGGTTGTCAAGGACTATACCATACAGGGATGGGTGATGGACGATGAGCGGCTGAAACGGGGCGGTACGGTGCTTACGAAAGACTATTTCGAGAAGCAGTTGGAGCGCATCCGAGAGATTCGTCTGTCGGAACGTCGTTTTTACCAGAAGATTACGGACATTTACGCTACGGCCATCGATTACGATCCGACGGCAAAGGCCACTCAGCGCTTTTTCGCTGCGGTACAGAACAAGATACATTACAGCGTGCATGGGCACACGGCGGCGGAGTTGATCTATCAGCGCGCCGATGCCGACAAGGAGCACATGGGGCTGACGACATGGGAGGGTGCGCCGACGGGCAAGATCCACAAATACGACGTGAAGGTTGCCAAAAACTACCTCACGGAAGAGGAGTTGCAGACGCTTGGCCGCATTGTTTCGGCCTATCTCGATCTGGCGGAGATACAGGCCATGCGCCATATTCCCATGACGATGGAGGACTGGGAGAAACGGCTGAACGGCTTTTTGTCGCTGATGGATCGGGAGGTGCTTGCCAATGCCGGCCGCATCTCGGCAGAGCTGGCCAAAGCCCATGCCGAAAGCGAATGGGAGAAATATCGCATTGTTCAGGATCGTCTCTATACGAGCGATTTCGACCGCTTCGTGCAACTGGAGGAGCGCGCAGCCGACAAGGAGAAAGGAGGTGAGCAATGAGCCATATCGAGGAGATGATTCGGGAGTTATGCCCGAATGGGGTAGAATACAAAAAGCTGAAAAATACAACTACCATAACGAGAGGTGTGCGCGTTGTTAAAAGTCAATTACAATCGATAGGAAGTTATCCTGTTTATCAAAATAGTTTAACTCCTATGGGTTACTATGATAAATACAATTGTTCAGCTAATACAACTTTTATCATAGGAGCTGGTTCTGCTGGAGAAATAGGATATAGTTCTGTTGACTTTTGGGCTGCTGATGATTGCTTTTTCTTTGTGTGTCCAGATAATCTACAAAGCAGGTTTCTTTATTTTGTGTTGCTTAGTCAACAAAACATTATTCGATCTCAAGTTAGAAAAGCCAGTATTCCACGATTGGGGCGAGCGATTATTGAAAACATTGAGATTCCCGTTCCGCCTCTTGCGATTCAGAACGAAATCGTAAATATCCTCGATAAGTTTACGGAGCTGGAGGCGGAGCTGGAGGCGGAACTGGAGGCACGGCGGAAGCAGTATGAATACTATCGCAATAAGTTGTTGAATTTCAGTAAATTCGTGGGGGGGGGTATTCTGAAGGTGTAAAATGGTGTAAATTAAGCGATATAGGCACATTCTATGGAGGTCTCACCGGAAAGAGCAAACGCGATTTTATAGCAGGAAATGCCAAGTTTATCACTTATATGAACGTATACTCCAATATTGCGATAGATGTCAACATGAATGATATGGTTCAGATTGCAGAAGGAGAGAAACAAAATAAAGTCGAGTATGGAGATGTTGTATTTACTGGTTCATCGGAAACACCTGATGATTGCGGGATGTCTTCCGTAATGACTACACGTCCGGATGGGGATTTATATCTCAATAGTTTTTGTTTCGGATTTCGTATGAACGATAGAGCATTGCTATTGCCCGATTTTATGAAATTCTTATTTCGCAGTGAAGAGATACGAAAACAGATAATAAAGACGGCCAGCGGTGTTACTCGTTTCAATGTATCAAAAAAACGGTTTGGGGAGGTTGTCATCCCCATTCCTCCAATGAAAGAGCAGCAACGTATCGTTGCCATTCTCGATAAATTCGAGACATTGGTAAACGATATTTCGGAAGGACTGCCCGTCGAGATTGCCGCCCGTCGGCAGCAATATGAATATTATAGAGATAAACTACTGACATTTAAGCGCAAAGAAGATGCAAAAATACAACCTGGTTGCTGAAAATCCCGAAAGTACGGTCGTCAGTGACTACCGGGCAGAATACCGCACGGAAAAAGAGTACCAGTCGGAGGCCGATCTCGAACGGGCATTTATCAAACTGCTGACCGAACAGGCATACGATTACCTGCCGATTCATACCGAAACGGAGTTGATTGCCAACCTGCGCCGTCAGTTGGAGAAACTCAACCACTATACGTTTACGGATGCCGAGTGGTCGCGTTTCTTTACGGGTTGTCTTGCCAACAAGAACAGTGGAATTGTAGAGAAGACCGCCATCATTCAGGAAGACCATGTGCAATTGCTGACGCGCGACGACGGGACAGTCAAAAATATCTACCTGCTCGACAAGGCCAATATCCACAACAACTCGCTTCAGGTCATCAATCAATACGAAGCAGATAACGGTGCACGCTCCAACCGTTACGATGTTACCATATTGGTGAACGGTCTGCCGTTGGTTCATATCGAGTTGAAACGGCGCGGCGTAGACATCAAGGAGGCTTTCAATCAGATCGACCGCTACCAGCGGGAGAGTTTCTGGGCCGGCAGCGGGCTGTTCGAGTTTGTGCAGCTCTTCGTCATATCGAACGGAACCTATACCAAGTATTACAGCAATACCACACGCCAGAGCCATATCAAGGAGGCTTCGGGCGGTAGCAAATCCAAGAGCAAGCAGACGAGCAACAGTTTCGAGTTTACCTCGTGGTGGGCCGATGCCAACAACCGGCCTATTGCTGACCTTATGGGCTTCGGCCGTACATTCTTCGCCAAACATACGTTGCTCAATCTGCTGACCCGCTACTGCGTCTTCACCTCCGATCGGTTGCTGCTCGTCATGCGTCCTTATCAGGTCGTGGCGACGGAGCGCATTTTGAGTAAAATCGGTATAGCAGACAACTATCGGCTGTACGGCACAGTAGAAGGCGGCGGATACGTCTGGCATACGACGGGCAGCGGCAAGACGCTCACGTCGTTCAAGACGGCGCAGTTGGCGAGCAAACTGCCTTACATCGACAAGGTGTTGTTCGTGGTCGATCGCAAAGACCTCGACTATCAGACCATGCGCGAGTACGACAAGTTCGAGCGCGGAACGGCCAACAGCAATACGAGTACGGCGATTCTGAAACGACAGTTGGAGGATCCGGAGGCGAAAATCATCATCACGACCATTCAGAAACTTTCGGTTTTCATCGGCCGCCATGCAGAGCACTCTGTGTTCCGGCAAAAAATCGTCATCATTTTCGACGAGTGCCACCGTTCGCAGTTCGGCGACATGCACACGGCCTTTACCCGGAAATTCAAACGTTATTTCCTTTTCGGCTTCACCGGAACCCCGATTTTTGCCAAGAACGCCGTAAGCGGCGGCAAGCCGAATCTGCGGACGACCGAGCAGGCGTTCGGCGAGCAGCTGCACACCTATACGATCGTCGATGCCATCAACGACAAGAATGTGCTGCCATTCCGCATCGAGTACGTTCGCACCATCAAGGAGAAAGAGGAGATCGAGAACTCGATGGTATGGGACATCGCCCGCGAGGAGGCTTTGGCGGACAAACGACGTATCGCTAATATCGTCGCCTACATCCTCCGGCATTTCAACCAGAAGACGAAGCGCGCCGCGAAATCGTATGAGTTTCACGTCGTGACCAATATCAGCGAGGTAGCATCGGCAGGTCGTCGCAATAAGGTGGAAGAGGTAAAGCGGCGGACTCGCCTGACGGGTTTCAATTCGATCTTCGCAGTCTCCTCTATCGAAACGGCGAAGATGTATTACGCTGAATTCAAGCGGCAAATGGCGGTGTTGCCGGATGCGCAGCGACTGAAAGTGGCGACCATATACAGTTTCGGCGTGAATGAAGATGCGGACGGCTTCATCATCGACGAGAATCCCGAAGATACGAGCGGGCTGGATCGGAGTTCGCGGGATTTTCTCGAAAGCGCTATCGTGGATTACAATGCGATGTTCGGAACTTCCTACGACACATCGAGCGACAAGTTCCAGAATTACTACAAGGACGTATCGCTCCGGATGAAGAATCGGGAGTTGGATTTGTTGATCGTCGTCAATATGTTCCTGACAGGCTTCGATGCCACGACGCTCAATACGCTGTGGGTCGATAAAAATCTGCGGATGCACGGGCTCTTGCAGGCCTATTCGCGCACGAACCGCATCCTGAACTCCATCAAGACGTTCGGCAACATCGTATGTTTCCGCAACCTCGAAACGGCTACGAACGAAAGCCTCGCCCTGTTCGGAGACAAGGAGGCGGCAGGCATCGTGCTGCTCAAAACCTTCGATGAGTATTACAACGGTTATACACAGAACGACAGGGAGATTCGCGGTTATGCAGAGTTAGTCGAAGAATTACAGGCGAAATACCCCGTCGGAGAACAGATCGTCGGCGAGCAGAACAAAAAGAACTTCGTGCGGTTGTACGGTGCGATTCTGAAACTACGGAATATCCTATCGACATTCGATGACTTTGTCGGACGCGAGATTCTGACTGAACGCGACATACAGGATTACCACGGTGCGTATATCGACTTGTACAACGAGTTCCGCCTACAGAAACACGAGGCGGAGCAAATCAACGAAGATGTGGTCTTCGAGATGGAGCTTATCAAGCAGGTAGAGGTCAATATCGACTATATTCTGTCGTTGATTCGTAAATACCACGAAGAGCATCTACAGGACAAGGAAATTATCGTGTCGATCCGCAAGGCGATCGATTCGAGTGTTGATTTGCGCAACAAAAAGGAGTTGATCGAACGATTCATCGAATTCCTCACGCCCGAATCCGACGTGGACGAAGATTGGCTCGCTTATGTCGAGGAGCAGCGTCGTGCCGAGCTGGATCGGATTATTGCCGACGAAAACCTGAATCATGACGAGGCATACAAATTCATGGACAACGCTTTCCGTGATGGATTCGTGCAAACGACGGGAACGGCTATAACCAAAGTCTTGCCGCCCGTCTCCCGTTTTACGCCCACCGGCGATCGCACGAAGAAACGCGAAGCCGTCATCGAACGACTGACCGCATTCTTCAATCGGTTTTGGGATATAATATCAGAAACAAAAGAATAACAATTGTATGAAACTTTTTTCAGAGAGATACGGTTACACCAAACCTTCGGATGTAATTATTAGAGAAAAAATTACGCCTGAGATACAAAATGCTATTTGCTCTTGCTATGATAAATTAAAAAATAGGCTCTTTTTAGATTCAGGCTTATATTTTGATACAGATCCATATATTGCATTGGAACAGTATTTATGGACTTATTTTTTGAATAATCGAGAGGGCGATTTTCAAGATGGAAGACGTTATTATATCGTTGCAACTGCATTTTTGGAGGATAAAAATAATTCTTGGTATCGAAAATTAGATATAGTCGAATGTACTATTAAATATCTTCAAGATATTGACAAACGATATAATAATTGGAGGACTCCTGTAAACCAAATGTTCATCAAACAACTCAATTTTGAATTTGAGCGTTTGAATTTTGCCTATCGCATTATCGGACAAGAGATTGTTGAGATTACGTCAAAAAGCGAGATTGCTACAATTGAAGATGCAATGGCAAATACTTCTCGCAACATTAAGATACATCTTAATAGGGCATTGGAATTATATGCACAACGCCCTACGGCAGATTATCGTAATTCCATCAAAGAGTCAATCTCGGCTGTAGAAGCTTTTTGTAGAGAAAAGACAGACGAAAACTCTTTGGGAAAAGCATTGAACCACTTGGAAGCCAACGGTATTATTATACCCAAACTCTTAAAGGTTGCTTTTGATAAATTATATGCCTATACGAATCAACCTGATACTGGTATTAGACATGCCTTGATGGACAGTGATGGAGCATATACTCCTGCATCTGAGGAGGCTTTATTTATGCTTGTTTCGTGTAGTGCTTTCTTGAACTATCTTTGCAGGAAAATTAGATAAATGGGCATGGAACTGTTGAATTGGAAATTACTAATAGCGTGTTTCCTCCTTGGAGGATACCTAACTGCCTTTATTATGTTGCTGTTTTTTGAAAATGAACACCTCAAAAAAATCAGTCTATCTAAAACAATAGACTTTACTTTATCATGGCTATCACGATTGTGGTATCCATTCATTTTAATATTTTCTACTACATATGTTTGTTGCAATTATCCTGAATGTTTTAATTTTCAATTCTTTTCTGACTTTCAAGGAGATAATCTAATATTTCTTATTTGTGTATTGTTATGGTTGCTGCCATTATTCGAAAAATTCGAGATATTTAATGCAAATTTCAAATTGAGATGGCAAAACGAAGTATCCAAAAAGGCCGCAGACGAGGCTATTATGACCAATGGAACAAATAATGCAGAACAGTTAGAAAGAATGATGGCAAGAAAGGAGGATAAAGAACATGAATAACAACATTCCAATACAACAAGTAATTGACCAAGGGCTAAAAATAATGCAAAACGGCCAAGTGACAGACGCTATGTATCAAGTTTGGGTTGAATATTCAAAATCAATATTGAACATGACTACAAAAAATCCATCAATATATTCTAATTATTTATCCGTTATATTGGCAGCCTCTAATCCCAATATACAACCCTATCAGCGATTGAGTATGTGTTTACAATACTTAATCAAGATTCAACCAATTATTTAGACATAGTAAGAGCCTATTCTTTGATGCCAAAGGATAGGCCTTGTTTCCTGCCCAATAGAGGACTAACCGTAAAAGCGAATAATCGGTTTAATACAACCTCAAATAAAGTTATGATTTCTCTAATTATTCAATTCTTCAGTACATATCTCATTTGTTGGTAGTGATGTCGAATTCATAGCTGACGGCTGATGGTTGTTCATACTGAACTCTGATGCGATGATCAAATTACAGTGAAAAGAGATAGTATCAATAAATGAGTACTTATTTATTCTCTCTTTTGGCTGTGTGCTGTAGAATGAAATGGATGGCAAAACGACATGAATATTCAGTTTGCTTTAGTCGGTTAGCTCTATTATATAAGCTAAACCGAATAAACTAAATACAGGTAGGCATATCTGCTTTTCTATATGTCTGTGGTTTTTATGAAAATATCTTTGCCTGAAGACCGATGAAAATAGCCTAATATAGAAATCCAACTTTTTTCTCTTGGCTGCAACACCCCGGGATATTCAGCCGTAACTCCATTGGATAAGCAATCGATAGCAACCTCGGATTGCCCCAAAAAGTCCGAGAAACCTAACAAGTGAAAGGAAGGGAAACAACTGCAAGGTGAAAAAATAGAAGAACTGCTCAAACCTTTGGTTTTGTGCCTGCTTTGTTGTTTATTCACACGGGGTTGAAATTTAATATTGGAATATTAGCAAATTGACAAACCGCTATTAAAGACTTACTACGATTTGCATAAAGTTGTTCTACGAGTTGTAAAATACAGCATTCAGCGCAGTTACACAGTCGCTAAATCATCACAGACAACTTTCTTAACCTCCACTTAACTCTGTCGTTCAGGCAGGTACATAAAAAATTCTTACCATTATAAAAAGATTATACTTTTTTGGTAAAGGCGGATTCGCATCCACTCGTGGTCGGAAGATTTTTCTTCCGGCCTTTTTTTAGTTTCATGCGTATTTATGGGTGTCACTATGAGGTCGTTTTTATGTGTTATTTCATTGATTATTAGGTGATTATATTTTTTTATTGTGCGTTTTATTGATTATCTTTACATTGATAATCAAAAGTTATGGCAAGTTTTAAGGATCACAGAGTACGGGTTAATGATCTATTGGGATTCATTCCAGAAAGCCTACTTTCCCACCTTTCCGCTACGACAACTGTCGATTACTATACTAAAGTTCTTCACGGCAGAAAGATGTTCTACCTACTGCTGTACGGCATTCTGGAGAACGACCGTTTAAGTCAACGCACACTCGAAGACATTTTTAACGATTCGGTATTCAAAATTCTGTTTGGGTTAGAAACCGATGAAAAAGTTTGTCGCAGTTCCCTTTCGGAGCGGTTATCGAAGCTCCCTGCGGATTATTTCCGTCAGATTTACGATTGTGTCTATGATCAATTCTCGGAGTATTATTCCAGTTCGGAGATGGAACAATACAACCTTATCCGGGTCGATAGTTCGATCGTTTCAGATACATCGGGTAGGATGGTTGAAGGCATCGACAACAAGCGCGGTAAATTGGCAGTAAATATAGTATTGCATTAGATAATATGTTGCCATGCGGTGTAAATTTGTTTGTCGATCCGATTTACGGAAGCGAAGTTATTGCCATGCCCAAGAGGTGTCAGAACACGTTAAGCGGCAACAGGGACATCGTAACATATACGTGTTGGACAGAGGATTGCAATCAACAAGGAATATGGCAGCCTTCAGCAAAGAGTCGATATGCTTCATTGCCAGATCAAAAGAAAACCGAAAATATGTCGAACTGGAGCAAATTCCGTTTACTGACAGCGATTTAGGAGGCTTAGAACTTATCCGTGACAGCAAAGTCTATCTGTACACAGGGCAACCTGTAATGAACAAGCGAGGTAATAAATATTACCGACAGGAGTTAGTTGAAGAACCCTTGAGGCTGATCGTAGCTCGCAGTAAAGACGAATCGGCTACCGAGTATTGGTTCATAACCAATGACTTTGAGCTTAGGCCCAAAGAAATTGCCAATGCTTACCGAAGAAGGTGGGATATTGAAGTCTTCTTTCGTTTTATCAAGCAGCAATTAAACGCAAGTCATCTCATATCGTTGAACAAAAACGGAATAGAGGTAATCCTTTATATGACTTTGATAACCGCTATGTTAGTATTGATCTACAAACGAGCAAACAATGTCGGGTATAAAACCGCTAAACGACGGTTTGCTATGGAAATTCGCGATCTGGCTATCGCAATGATAATCGTACAATGTGGAGGCAATCCGGCCTTATTCTTCAAAACATAAAAAGGCCAGAAGAAAAATCTTCCGACCACGAGTGGATGCGAATCCGCCTTTATTTTTTCAGACGGGCAATCTTGTTCCGCTCCCTTATGCGGGAGCGTCATTCTTCCTGCACATCCACTACTCATACCGACTGTTCGGGAGCTTGGCAAGGACGAATATCCGGACAATATCCGCGGCGGAAGGTAGTGTCCCGGGGCGGTCGAAACGATAGTCGTTCCGACCGTTCGTCGTTTCCGCATTTTGCCCGTACCGACGCCAACCTCTTCCAACACCTGTTCCAACCGAGACAACGGGGGCGGCCGGTCTGCCCGGGCCGTCCGCAGGCGGGTTAAATTCGTCCCCTGCACCGCTATTGGTGCTAATCTAACATTTCGCAAAGATGGACGAAAAAGTAAAGAACGACGAGAAGAAGGTAATGCTCGTCAGACAGACCGGAGAAGGTCAGGACGGCAGGCTGAAGGCCGTCGGCAGTATCGACGCAGACGGAAACATCGAGACGCTCGACCCCACTGCGGCGAATGTCGCCAAACTGTTCGATGTGAACACGAACCAGCCTGCTCTGGAGGCGTTTTTCACCAAATTCATGGAGCAGTCGCAAGACCCTGTAAAAACGGGTATCTCGGAGATCTTCATCATGGCCGAAAGCGTGCTGAACAAACTCATCAAAATCGACCTCGATCCGCAGCTGCTCGAAAACTACCGCGTCGATCCGGCCGAAGAGCTCGCAAAAATGGAACAGCAGATCGCGGTTCCCCGTTTCGAGCCTATGGATATTTCGAGAATCGACACGGCGGATATGGAGCGCATGGGCATCCGTATGGAAGACCTCGAACCCCATTTGAAGGCGATGTCCTACGGGCACAAATCGCACGGACTGATCGAAATGCGGCCGGAGATGGAACCCGGCGGCATGCGCGTCACCACCAAAGGGCGCGTATCGCTCGAAGAGCAGGCCGACGGCTCGCTGAAAGTCGTGCCGCACTACTATCGGGAGAAGTGCGACCTCGACGCGCCCTTTCACAACGTGCTGCTCGACGACGAGGCCAAGCGCAACATCGTCGAAACCCGTCATGCAGGCAAGGTGATCGACCTGGAGCTGGAACCGGGCAGGATGACGCCCTGTTACGTTTCGCGCGACAAGTGGACGAACGAACTCGTTGCGATGCCTGTCTCGGAGTTCGAGAAACGCGCATCGATCAAGAACGCCGACCTCTCCGAGGGCGAACAGCTCGACTTCTACTCCGGACGTAAAATTCTGCTGAAAGGCTATACCACCCGTTCCGGCTACAAACGCGATGCTTACATCCAGATCGACGCCTCGGAGAGCAATATCGAGTTCGACCACAGCGGCCTCGACAAAAGGCGCTATCAGGAGCATAACCGAGAGGTATATGCCGCCAAACGTTTCGAGCAGGGCAACCCTTTGCCGGAAGGCCCGCGGGCCATGTTCATTCCCAAGCGGGTGTTCGGGGTGGAACTGCCCCAAGAAGCCTACAATCAATGGCTGGACGCCCTCAATTTCCCCGAAAAGCGCAAAGATGTCAAAGCGACCTATTTGCAGGGATTACAATTCCCCGGAAGCCCGGAACGTGCGGATCGCTGGGTAAAACCCGATTACGAGGCCGGAAAGATCAAATCGTACCGTTGGAACCCGGATTACTCGCGCAAACAGTCCTCCTCGCAGTCGCAGGCTCCGGCCCGAACCCCGTCGAACGAGCCGTCCAAGCAGACCGAAGGACAGCCGCAGAAGCGGCAATCCGAACGCGAAGTGCGTCAGGTCGCCCCGCCGAAGTCTCAGCCGAAGAAGTCCAAGAGCGTAGGAGGCCTGTAACATGCTCGCGGCCATTCTGATCATCATCGCGGCCTCGGTATCGCTCTCCGTCGTGCTCCTGCTGCTCCTCTATTATATCGGCAAACGCCCCGATGCGGAACGGACGCAGGACGACGACAGCCGGTATTACGACGAGAACGGCAACCACCTCTACTACGACCGCAAGCTGATCGCCCGCCTCGAAAAGGAGCAAGAGCGGGCGGCGCAGCAAAATAAATAGCCACTGAAAACATCCGAAAAACCGAACCATGAAAGTCATCATAGCAGAAAAGCCCTCGGTAGCGCAGCAGATCGCCGCCGTCGTGGGCGCTACCGCCCATAAGGACGGCTATATCGAAGGGGGCGGCTACGCCGTCACATGGGCCTTCGGCCACCTCGTAGGCCCGGCCATGCCGGAAGCCTACGGCATCGAAGGGTTCAAGAGGGAGAACCTTCCGATTCTTCCCGAAACCTTCGTCCTCGAACCGCGCCGCGTCAAAAGCGGCAAGGAGTACAAGCCCGATCCGGGAGCCGTCAAACAGCTCGCCGTCCTCAAGGAGCTGTTCTCCCGCGCCGAGCGAATCGTCGTGGCTACCGACGCCGGGCGCGAAGGCGAGCTGATTTTCCGCTTTATCTATCACTATCTCGACTGCAAGACGCCCTTCGACCGGCTGTGGATCAGCAGCCTCACCGAGCGGGCCATCCGCGAAGGGTTGGCAGCCATACGGCCCGGCAGCGAGTACGACGACCTCTACCTCTCGGCCCGTGCCCGCTGCGAGGCGGACTGGATCGTGGGCATCAACGCATCCCAAGCTCTCGCCATCGCCGCCGGACGCGGCGCATGGTCGCTGGGCCGGGTGCAGACCCCTACGCTGGCGCTGGTGTGCGGGCGCTATCTGGAAAACACCTCGTTCACGCCGCAGACCTATTTCCGGCTCAAGCTCCACACGGCCAAAGACGCTACGGCCTTCGCCGTTCTCTCGACGCCGAAATACGACACGAAAGCGGCGGCGGACGAAGCCTGTACCGCAGTCCGGGGCAGCGACAGCGTGCAGGTTACGAAGGTCGAATGCCGCAATGCAACCGAGCAACCGCCGCTGCTGTACGACCTGACCGCTCTCCAGAAAGAGGCCAACACGCGGCACGGCTTCTCGGCCGAAAAGACGCTCGGCATCGCACAGGAGCTTTACGAAAAGAAGCTCGTCACCTATCCCCGCACGGGGAGCCGCTACATTCCGCAGGACGTGTTCGAGGAGATCGCCCCGCTGCTGGCCTCGCTCTCCGGCCATACGGGTTTCGGCCATCGGGCCGCCGACCTGTCGGGCGGAGAGCTGAACCGCCGTTCGGTGGACGGCAAAAAAGTGACAGACCACCATGCCCTGCTGATCACCGGCCATACGCCTGCGGGACTTGCGGCGGACCATGCCAAAATCTACGATATGATCGCCGGCCGCATGGTCGAGGCGTTCTCGCCCGCGTGTCTGAAAGAGATCACCTCCGTCCGTATGGAGTGTGCGGGCATCCCGTTCGAGGTGCGCGGCACAGTCGTAACGAGTGCCGGATGGCGCAAGGTATGGGGCGAGTCGGAAGAGCGTACGGAGGAGGATGCGGCGGCTCTGCCCGATCTCGCCGAGGGGGATATGCTCACGATGCGCGGCTGCGACCTCGTGGAAAAGCAGACGCGCCCCCGCCCGCTGCATACCGAAAGCAGCCTGCTCGCGGCAATGGAGACCGCCGGCAAGGAGCTGGAAGACGAGGCCGAGCGCGAGGCCATGAAGGATTCCGGTCTCGGAACTCCGGCCACCCGTGCGGCGGTGATCGAAACGCTCTTTTCGCGCGAGTATATCAAACGTGAAAAAAGTCGCTCGTGCCCACCGAGAAGGGCCTCGCCGTGTACGGCATCGTCAAGGACATGCGGATCGCCGACGCCGCCATGACGGGCGGCTGGGAGCTGGCCCTTGCGAAGATCGCCACCGGTGAGATGAACGCCTTCACCTTTCGTAAAGGTATCGAAGTTTACGCTTCGCAGATCACCTCCGAGCTGCTCAAGGCGCAGGTCGGGTCGGTCGCCGGGCGTACAGGCGCTCCGTGCCCCCGCTGCGGGGGCCGGATGACGTTCTACCCGAAAGTAGCCAAGTGCGAAAATGCGGAGTGCGGCCTGACCGTATTTCGGACGATAGCGAAAAAGGAGCTTACGGACGGCCAGCTGGAAGCCTTGCTCGTCAAAGGACGAACGCCGACGATCGAGGGCTTCGCCAAGAAGGACGGGGGCACGTTCGAGGCTGCCGTAGTCTTCGACGGCGATTACCGCACCGCGTTCGCCTTCGAACAAGGCGGCAAGGCCCGTAAGCCGGGTGCGGCGAAAGTCCGGAAATAATCCTTATCTTTGCCGCTGGACGACTTGTCACAGACGCTTTCGGCGTTCGGCAGGGATGTTCAGTGGCGGCGCTTCGGGTGGGAACCCGGAGCGCCTTTTCTTCCTTCGACCTTTGCGTTTCACACCACTGAACAATCCACATCATGCCGAACGATCATCATAACGCCCCGCAGACGGGGTTATCTTATTACGGCCTTTCGCTGCTCTCTTATCTGCGGGAGAGCCATCCCGACCTGGCGGACGATGCCGACTTCATCCGCACGCGGGCGCAGGCTGCGGCCGAAACATACAGCCGCATCATCCGCAGCGGAGGCTCCCGCATCGAAGCGGCCGAGGAGGCCGACGCCGTACTCTACCGGGGGCTTCATTTCTCGTTATACAGTACGCTCGCAAACGTTATCCGCAGCGAGTTCGCGGAGGACATTCCCGAAGAGGATGCCCGCGAGGCCGCCCTCATCCTCCTGCCGCAGGCCAAAGAGGTCGCCCGAAGCTACGAGCTTACGGACGACTTCGCCGCCACGCCGCAGTACGAGCGGCTCTATACCGAACTTACGGGAACCGTTCAAATCCTGCTCGACAATGGCGTACAATAAGACCGAACACCTGCGCCGCAATATCGAAGCGATCCGCACGGCCTTCGCGCTGGAGAGGGAACAGCGGGCGGCTACGCCCGAAGAGCGGGATGTGCTGCGTGCGTACAGCGGCTTCGGAGCGATCAAGGAGGTATTGGAGCCGCTGCCGCACAAAAAGGAAACGGCGCTCACACCCCTGATCGAAGAGCTGCACGCCGTGCTGAAAGAGAACACCGGCGGCGAGCGCGAGTACAAACGCTATCTGGACGGCCTCAAAGCTTCGGTGCTGACGGCCTTCTACACACCGGAACCCGTGACGGACGCCATTATGCGGATGCTCTATAATGCGGGCGTCGTTCCGGTGCGTGCACTCGAACCGAGCGCCGGAACGGGGGCTTTCGCGGAGTACCTGCGCCGTTATAACGAAGAGGCCGAGATCACCTGCTTCGAGAAAGACCCGCTTACGGGTTTAATCCTGCGCCACCTGCATCCCGACGATACGGTGCGGGTGCAGGGTCTTGAAACCATAGAACCCGCCTACGAGGGGCACTTCGACCTGATTACGAGCAATATCCCCTTCGGGGACGTTTCGTTGTTCGACCCGGCGTTCTCCTCTTCGCGCGATCCGGTGCGCCGGCAAGGCGCATGGGCGATACACAACTACTTCTTTATGAAGTCGGTCGATCTGGTGCGCGCCGGGGGCCTCATCGCCTTCATCACTTCGCAGGGTATGGCCGATGCGGAGCGCAATCGACCCGTGCGGGAGTGGCTGATGGAGCGGTGCGATCTGGTCGCGGCCGTGCGGCTGCCGAACAACCTCTTTACAGACCATGCCGGAACGGAGGTGGGCAGCGACCTTATCGTCCTGCAAAAGAACTCGGCCGCCCGACCCCTCTCCGAGCGGCAGCGGGACTTTATCGAAACGCGCACGCTCTCGAACGGCATTACGGTAAACAACAGCTTCCGATCGCTCGACCGCGTGGTGCAGACCTCGGCCAAAGTGGGCACGAACCCCTACGGGAAACCGGCGATGGAGTTCACCCACGCCGGAGGCGTGGAAGGCATCGCCCGTGCGCTGGCGGATATGCTCGCGGAGGATATGGAGCGGCATTTCAACCGGGAGCTGTACGAAAGCCATGCCCCGAAGACCGCTCCGCGTCAGTACAGGGAACGGCAGACGGAGACGGTAAGTCCGCGACAGGCGCACGACGACATCGGGCAGGCACGGAATACGGAGCTGTCCGGGCAAACGGCATTACGGCAACACGGGAACCGAGAGATCGCACGGGAAATTCCTGCGACGGAGCGTGACGGCATCGGGCAGGAGCAAAAAGCAGAATTATCCGGCCAGACAGTCCGGCAGCAGACGCGGCAGGCAGCACCGTCCGCGGCGCAGGCTCCGGAAACTACGGCCGGTATATTCGACGACGAGCCGCCGTACCCTCCCGATCTCGATCCGTTCTGGCAGGCCATAGAAGACCATTGGTTTCCGGACGAGGCCGAGGCGAGAATCCGGACGGAAGAGGCCCTCCGCGCCGAAAGGCGGCAGACGGAACCTTCATCCGCGCAAACGACGCTCTTCCCGGACGCTCCGGCTTCGCCGCATCCTTCCCGGCAAACCGCCGGATTCCGGCGGCCGGCAACCTCCGTCCCTCTTCCCGAAACAACTCGCCGCGGCGGCCCGCGCCGAGCCGGAGAGATACTGCAAGAAGTGCTTTCCGACCTGCGGCAGAAAGCGGAACGGTATCAGGCCGGCCGGATGCAGGAACCCGCACCTTTCGATGAGCAGCCGGGGCCGTTCTGGCACCCTACCGAGGAGGAGTGGCGCGACCTTAACCGCTGGATGGAAGAACGGTATGCCGTTACGCAGGCCGCCTCCGACGGCTACCGGCTCGACCCCGAAACGGGAGAGATGATCCCCATAGAGGATGCCGAAGCGGAGGAAATACGGGACGAAGCGACCGTACAAGCCGAAGGTGCCGCCATGCCGGACGAATCCCTGCCCCCTCTGCCTACGCAGGAAGCATGGCTGCCTGCCGGGCAGGATTGGGCGGAGTTCGGCGCGTGGCAGGAGGAGCGGGAGAGGCGGTTTATGGAAGAGTACCCGCCCTCGCCAGAAATGTACGGATACGCCGAACCCGCCGTACAGACGGAAGCGACAGTCGTTCCGAATGAGGATACCGGGGCTGCCGCGACGCCGGATGAACAGCCCGATACGGCAGAATTGCGTGGGGAACCCTCCGTACAGAATGTACGGGCAAACATATCCGAACCTGCGGTTATGGAACCCGCTGCACGGCGGACAGCAGCACACGCCCCTGCCTCGGCGCAAGAGCCGCAGTCCATGCAGGAAGCGGAACGGCCTGCCGGCAGCACGGTACGCCCGGCCGGCGACGGGCGGGAAGAGGCGGTTGCGGAACCCGCTGCAACGGCAGCGCAGGCACGAGCGGCCGGACAACCCTCGCAGGATGGGTTCGCAGGATCGCTGTTCGATGCTTTCGATACGCAGACCGAACCGGAGCCGGTGCTGAACGTACAGCAGGAACCGGTGCTTACGCTCTACGACCTGTTCGGGTTTTCAGCCGAAGAACGCAGTCAGGTGAACCGTCCCAAGAAGCGCGGCCCGAAACCGAAAGCGCAAAAGCAGACGACGGCCCGACCCCGGAAAGAACCCGAAGAGGAACGCTTTATTGAATGGCGCGAGGAGCTGATGATAGCGCGTCAGGAGCGGTTGGAAGCGAAGCAGCGGGCCGCAGCGGCAAACACGGCATTGTCCCCGGCCGAGGCGCTTCGGAAAGCCGCTGCACACTTGGCCGCCGCGACACCGATACAACCCCCGCAGAGCGCACAGGCCCCGAAGGCGGCTAATGTTTCTCGGGAGGAGGAGCGTCCTCTGGACTGGCGGGAGAGGCTGATGCAGAATCGGCCGTATCAAGAGGAACGACAGCCGGCAGAGGTATTGACCGCCGTACCTGCGGAGCGCTCCGCCGTTACGTCCGCAGAAAATCAATCGAGAACGATAACCGTAAACAGGCAGGCTGCGGCGAAGCCTGCGACAGGGCGATCCGGCGTAGCCGGGCAGCCGCAGGC
>ULQX01057273.1_pt1 | contig 23062 bp, 15 predicted proteins | sample 1954941 | NCBI WGS metagenome assembly ULQX01 (sample SAMEA4835667, study PRJEB28245) | human gut metagenome | biome: gut microbiome; material: fecal sample | place: Denmark | collected 2008
ATTTTGACGTTGTTTGCGGTCAATGTGGTATTTCTCTTTCTGGCGGGCGGCATCATCCCGTCCGTCTTTCTGCCGGAACTGGTTCAGAAAGTCGGAAATATGACGGTGACGGCGCTCTGGATGGATGGAATCCGCTTTATTGCTTCGGGCGGGGAGACAGGGGCGGTTCCGGTGCTGTGGAAACTGGCTGCGGCGGCATTGGCATGCTTTGCACTGGCGCTTGCCGCCGGAAAAAGGAGGGATTGACGGATGCGGAAGCTGGCGTGGTGGTTCTGTATGTTTGGAATGACGCTGCGGCGGGCTCTTTACCGCCCGGTGTTCCTCCTGTTTCTTCTGATCTTTCCATTGGGAATGGGCGTGCTCCATCAGGTGGAAAAACGGGATTCCGGGCGGATCGCGGTGGCGCTCTGCCCGGGAACGGATGCGTGGAATCAGGCGCTTGCAGAAAGACTGGAATCGGAAGAGAGCCGTTCATTTTTCTTTTATCCGTGCGGGACGGAGGAAGAGGCAAAGAAGGCGGTTATGACCGGACGGGCGGAGTGCGCCTACCTGTTTCCAGAGAGATTAAAAGAACGGCTGGACGAGGGGCGTTATACCCGTGCGGTCCGCGTGCTGGTGTCGCCGTCCACAGTGGCAGAGAAAATTATATCAGAAAAGATATTTTCTGAACTGTTCGAGGTGTATGGGCGGGAACTGCTGGCGGACTATGGGAAAAATGGAGCGGCATTCCAGACGGTGATGGCCCGCTGCCAGACGACGGAGGCGCGGGAAAAGGCGTGCGGCGTGCTGATGGAACTCTATGAAAAATACCGCAGCAACGGAAGCACCTTTACCTTTGATTATCAGACTTTACAGGGAGGAACGGCACTGCAGACAGGGGCGATGAAGGTGGTCTTTCCGGTGCGCGGGCTGACTGCGGTTTTCCTTTTTATCATGGGGCTGGCGGCAGCTGTCATGGCGGGCGAGGATGCAGAGCGCGGACTTTATGCGGCGGTCCGGAGCCGGGAGCGGTGGCTGCTGCAGACGGCGGAGATCGCGGCGTTTGTCTTTTTAGCATCCATTTCGGCCTATGCGGCGCTTCTGGCGTCGGGAAATGGGGCAGAGCCGCTTTTAGAGGCGGGAAAGCTGCTTTTTTATCTAGTTTTCGTGACTATATATGCCTTTGGATGTCTGGCAGTCTGCCGGAAGCCGGGATTTCTGGCGGCGCTGATTCCGGTGTTTATCCTTGCGAGCCTCCTGCTCTGCCCGATCTTTTTTGATGCTTCAGTCTTTTTGCCGGGAGCCGCGGGTATGCGAAAGCTGCTGCCGCCGTGGTGGTATCTGAGCGGCATTTTCGGTTCCCAAAGTGTCTACCCGTGAACAATTACTTTTTAACAACGTTTTTTTGGATAACTTCGATAAAAAGATTGCTATTTTTTCATTCAATTATTATAATAAAAAGAGACATCCGGTATCGAGCATCAATCTGCCGGATGTTTTCATGCGAGAAAATCAGGAGAGGAGTGAACACAATGGAAGGCCGGAGTCATAAGGCGGAATCAGACGGCAGCTACCCAGAACCGAAGGCAGCGTACACATGCATTTGCAGGAATGACAGCTGCAAACAGCGGATTCCTTGTGTACACTGCCGCATCTGTGGATAAGTTTCCGGCATTCTGCCTGTGTGCAGGAGCAGGAAGGGAGCAGCCTGTCCGATTTCCAAAATGACAATATTTTGGAAGGAGACGGGAATGTTAGAAGAAGAGAAGAAAGAAGAGCTGCTGGCTCTGCTGACCGGGAAGAAGTACCGGGAGCTGAAAAGCCAGCTGGTCGAGATGAATGAGGTGGATATTGCCTCATTTATCGAAGAATTGGATTCAGAGAAGACGGTCGTTGTATTCCGTATGCTGCCGAAAGAGCTGGCATCGGAGGTATTTGCCTGTCTGGAAGTTGAACAGCAGCAGCACATCATTACCAGTATTACGGATAATGAGCTGCGTGCCATCATTGACGACCTGTATGTCGATGATGCGGTCGATATGCTGGAGGAGCTGCCGGCGACGATCGTGCGGCGCGTACTTCAGAACTCCAGCCCGGATACGAGAAAACTGATCAACCAGTTCCTCAATTACCCGGAAAACAGCGCCGGAAGCGTCATGACGGCGGAGTACGTGGGACTCAAGAAAAATATGACGGTGGAGCAGGCATTTGATTATATCCGGAAATATGGCGTGGACAAGGAGACGATTTACACCTGCTACGTCATGGATGAAAAACGCCGCTTAGAGGGCGTTGTGACGGTCAAGGATCTTCTGATGAATGATTATGCGGCGCTCATGGGCGATATCATGGATCCGCATGTGATCAAGGCGTATACGACGGAAGACCAGGAAAAGGTCGTGGAGACGTTCAATGAGTACAACCTCTTGAGTTTACCGGTTGTGGACGGCGAAGACCGTCTGGTCGGCATCATCACGGTCGATGATGTCATGGATGTCATGGAGCAGGAGGCGACGGAGGACTTCGAGAAGATGGCGGCGATGCTGCCGAGTGAGAAGCCGTACCTGAAGACGGGCGTGTTCCAGCTCGCGAGAAACCGTATTCCGTGGCTGATGATCCTGATGTTGAGCAGTATGGTGACCGGCGGTATTTTGTTAAAATATGAGAATGCCTTTTCGGTAATTCCGCTTTTGGTTACGTTTATTCCGATGCTGATGGATACGGGCGGAAACTCCGGCAGCCAGGCGAGCACGATGATCATCCGTGGTATGGCGGTCGGCGAGGTAGAACCGGCGGATATTCTGAAAGTTATGTGGAAAGAAATCCGCGTGGGAATGCTCTGTGGACTTTCTCTGGCGCTTGTCAATTTCGTGCGCCTGATGATCCAGTATCCGGGGCAGGTACTCATCTGCCTGACGGTAGTTATCAGCCTGTTCTGCACGGTTATCATCGCGAAGACGATCGGATGTGTGCTTCCGATTGCGGCGAAGACGATCCATCTCGACCCGGCGATCATGGCGTCGCCGATGATCACGACGATCGTGGATGCGTGCAGCCTGATGATTTATTTCCAGCTGGCGTGCCATCTGCTGAATATGAAGGCGTGATATAAATTACCTGCCTGCTGGCCCATGTTTTCGTATGGTCAGCGCAGTAAATGCGCAGACCTACGGAACAGTTACTTTATTTTATAATTCCAATATTTTAATTATTTCTAGGAAAGGAAAAACTGTTTGGAACATAAGCTTCCAGACAGCCGTGTGAAAAGTATGACAAAGATCAGAACCAGATACGCACCGAGCCCGACAGGCAAAATGCATGTAGGAAACTTAAGAACTGCATTATACGCATACCTGATTGCAAAACATGAGGGCGGCGATTTTATCCTGCGAATCGAGGATACCGATCAGGAGCGTTTCGTTGAAGGCGCGACCGAGATCATTTACAATACGATGCGCGATACCGGACTGAAACATGACGAAGGTCCGGACATCGGCGGTCCGGTTGGCCCGTATGTACAGAGCGACCGTCAGAAACAGGGCATCTACATGGAATATGCGAAGAAGCTGATCGATAAAGGCGAAGCTTATTACTGTTTCTGCGATCAGGAACGCTTAAACAGCTTAAAGAGAGAAGTAAATGGCGAAGAGATCATGACCTATGATAAGCACTGCCTGCACCTTTCCAAGGAAGAGGTAGAGGCAAACTTAAAGGCAGGAAAGCCGTTTGTCATCCGTCAGAACAACCCGACCGAGGGAAAGACTACCTTCCATGATGAGATTTACGGGGATATTTCCGTAGATAACTCCGAGCTGGACGATATGGTTTTAATCAAATCGGATGGATTCCCGACCTACAACTTCGCAAATGTGGTGGACGATCATTTACAGCAGATCACCCATGTAGTCCGCGGTAACGAGTACCTGTCTTCTTCACCGAAGTACAACCGTCTGTACGACGCATTCGGATGGGAGGTTCCGGTTTATGTGCACTGCCCGACCATCACGAACGAGGAGCACAAGAAGCTGAGCAAGCGAAGCGGTCATTCTTCCTATCAGGATCTGATCGATCAGGGCTTCATTTCCGAGGCAGTTGTCAACTTCGTTGCCCTGCTTGGCTGGTCACCGGAAAATAATCAGGAGATTTTCTCCTTAGACGAGCTGGTAAAAGAGTTCAACTACAAGAATATCAGCAAATCTCCGGCTGTTTTCGATATGGTAAAACTGAAATGGATGAACGGCGAGTACATCAAGGCGATGGATTTTGATAAGTTCTATGAGATGGCAGAGCCGTACATCAAGAAAGTAATCACCAAGGATCTGGATCTGAAGAAGATCGCGGCGATGGTTAAGACGAGAATCGAGATTTTCCCGGATATCGAGGGACACATCGATTTCTTTGAGACACTGCCGGAGTATGATCCGCAGATGTATGTTCACAAGAAGATGAAGACCAATCTGGAGACATCCTTAAAGGTATTAAAAGATGTTCTGCCGATTCTGGAAGCACAGGAAGATTACTCCAACGACGCCCTGTACGCGGCGCTGTCCGAGTATGTATCCAAAGAGGGCGTTAAGACCGGCTTTGTAATGTGGCCGATCCGTACCGCTGTATCCGGCAAGCAGATGACGCCGGCAGGCGCGACTGAGATCATGGAAGTGCTTGGCAAGGAAGAGTCGATCAGCCGTATCAAGAAGGGGATTGAACTTCTGGAGGCACAGCAGTAGGCTGTCGTAACCGTCGATGTTCGACTTGAAGCAAGTTTTTATCTCAGTCGAGAAGACTCCCACATCTTCAGGTGGTGAATAATAGCAAATTTGTCTCAGTGGGAGTCCATTCTCCGACTGAGATAAATGCTCCGCGAGGATGCGCAGTGATTCTGATAGGAATATGTCAGCTTTGCTGACCAGAATCACGCGCCAAGTCTCACGGACGTTCGACTTGAATCGCAGATTAAATCAGTAGGTAGTAAATAAACAACTGCTTTTTCATGTATCGTAGATGCATGAAAAGCAGTGAAAAGGTGCGCTTTGTGAGAAATACATTCCAAGGCGCACTTTTCTTACATTTGTACTTGACAGATTTGCTTCAGATGCGCGGCAGAAGGATGTCTTGCACGTCAAAATGCGAATTTCGAAGCAAATATGCCGAGATATTCTTGAATTGTGGAGTAAGGAAACAGGAAATGGCATTCAGTAAAGCACAGACACAGGCAATCATGCATAAAGATGGTCCCATGATGGTTCTGGCGGGACCGGGATCAGGGAAAACAACGGTGATCACCCATCGGGTCCAGTATCTGACGAAGGAGTACGGAATCGATCCGGGGGATATTCTTGTGATTACCTTTACCCGGGCAGCAGCCGAGGAGATGCGGGAGCGGTATGAAGCATTGACCGGCGGCGGATCCAGAGTCACCTTCGGTACTTTTCATTCGCTCTTTTTTAGGATCTTAAAGCTGGCATACCGATATACCGCTGACAATATTGTCCGGGAAGAGCAGCAGATGCAGTTTGTCCGGGAGCTGGCTCAGGCCGGAGGTCTGGAGCCGGAGGATGAAAATGAATTTGCAGCCTCTATTTTAAGTGAGATAAGCTCTGTCAAGGGAGAGCGGATTGCACTGGAACATTACTATTCCAAAAACTGTCCGGATGCGGTTTTCCGTCAGCTCTATGCGGGCTATGAAGAGAAAATGCGCCGGGCCGGACTTATTGACTTTGATGATATGATGGTGCTGTGTCTGGAGCTTTTTACAGAGAGAAAGGATATTCTATCTGCCTGGCAGAGAAGGTATCGGTACATCCTGATTGATGAGTTTCAGGACATCAACCGGCTTCAATATGAGATCGTGCGGATGTTAGCCAAGCCGGAAGATAATCTGTTTATCGTGGGCGATGATGATCAGTCGATTTACCGGTTTCGTGGGGCCAAACCGGAGATTATGCTGGGGTTTGAGCGGGATTATCCGGGTGCCGGACGGATTCTTCTGGATGTGAATTACCGCAGTACCGAGGAGATCGTGGCACCGGCATTGCGGCTGATCGGAGAAAACCAGAAACGTTTTTCAAAAGCCATCCATACAACGGGACGGCATGGGAAGAACGTGATCACGAAGCTCTGGCAGGATCCGGGGGAAGAAAATCTGGCCATTGCCAGGGAGATACAGCTGTATCTGCAGTCGGGAGTGCGGCCGGGGGATATCGCAGTTTTATACCGGACCAATGCTGGTCCTCGTTTTCTGATGGAAAAGCTGATGGAATACAACCTTCCCTTCCGGACAAGGGATACGGTGCCGAACCTCTATGAACACTGGATTTCGCGAAATATCCTGACCTATATCCGGATCGCTATGGGAAGCCGGGCGCGGGAAGATATTTTGCAGGTCATCAACCGTCCGAAGCGTTATATCAGCCGGGATGCGATGCCGGATGAGACGGTTTCGTTCGAGAAGATGAAGGCATTCTATGCGGAGAAAGACTGGATTGCCGAGCGGATCGAGAGTCTGGAAGGCGATCTGCGGGCCATCGCCCGGATGTCACCTCTGGCAGCCGTCAATTATATCCGCCAGGGCATGGGATACGATGAATATCTGATCGAGTATGCGGCATTCCGGCGGATGCGGCCGGAGGAACTTTTAGAGACTGCCGATGAATTAAAAGAAAGTGCGGCGGGTTTCAAGACCTTTGACGAGTGGTTTGCACACATCGAGGCGTACAAGGAGGAACTGCTCCGGCAGGCGGCGCAGCGGCGGACGGAGACGGATGCGATCACGCTCGCGACGATGCACAGTGCCAAGGGGCTGGAATTTCCCATTGTCTATATTCTCGATGCCAATGAGGGCATCACGCCGCATAGCCGCGCGATGCTGGACGAGGATATGGAGGAAGAACGACGTCTGTTCTATGTGGCAATGACGCGTGCAAAGACCCGGCTGCATGTATATGCGGTGCGGGAGAGGTACCATAAAAAGGCGGAAGTATCGCGGTTTGTGTGGGAGTATCTGGGGCGAGATGGAGATAGCAGGTAACGAAATTCACAATGAAAATCGGGAAATCATATAAATAACGGTATTAAACATATATTGTGTATGGTTTATTGACATTTTTTGAAAATTGTTTAATAATAACATCATGAGAATTAATCTTCATGGGCGTCAAAAGAGATGAAAGGTAAACAGAGAGGAGATGGGAGAATGAAAGGTATACGAAGGGCGGCAGCGGTGTGTCTGACAATGACATTGGCAGTATCGACATTATTTGGAAATACAGCATGGGCGGATATGCCGCAGAAGACAGAGAAGAAAAAATGTGTCCATGTGCATACCGAGGAGTGCTACGGCGAGCCGGATGAGGAAGCAACCTCGTCCCAGATAGGAGAAGAGCCGACGGAATGTACCCACGTCTGCACTGTAGAAAGCGGATGCATACGGAATACAGCCGCGTCTTCCGGTATGAACGAGGACGATTCTGAAACCGGGCCGGATGATGAAGAAACCAACGATCAGAAAGATTCTGCTGACAAAGCGGAGAATGCACCTTCCGTCAGTACACCATCGGATATGGAAGATACGACAGTTCCAGGCGGAACAGTGATACCGGCTGTGAAGTCCCAGATCTTCTCCTGGTCCTGGTATGATCCGGAAGAGAATCTGCTGGATGGAAAATTAGAGCTTAGCGGAGTTACCGAGGAAGCCCAGCCATCCTTCGAAGAAGTCACGGAGTACTTACCAGAGGCTATTATTGCCCAGGTCGGAGAAGAAAGCGAAGCTGGTAAAGAGGAAAAACTTCCGATCACTGGCTGGAGCTGTAACGAGTATGTGCAGGATGAAGAAGGCCGCTGGCCGCTGGAAGGCACCTATGAGTTTGCAGCAGAGCTGCCGGAGGCATATGAACTGGCGGAAGATGTAGACGCACTGGTGGTGGAAGTGTCTGTGACGGGAGACCAGGCGGCGATGCCGGTGTATGATTATAAAAATGTTGTGTTAAATGTAAATTTTGAAGAAGGGAAAACTTGTAAAGGTCTTGCCTATGATGGGAAGGAGTTTTCTAGTTATCAGAACGATGTAATGGATCTATTGAATCAGCACAATATAACGGTTACTAGTTTAGAAAATGATAGGTTTCAATTAATAATGACGAATGCTTCCATACAGAACCTTGAGTTAAGCAGGGGAACATGGGAGATAGTATTAAATGGAAGCAATGTATTAGAGGGAAAAGGAAAAGGTGTTGGAGGAGTTGGCCTCAAAATTAAGGAAAATGTAAGCGCGACGATTAAGGAAGGAACAGCACCCGCTTCTTTGACAGCTAAGAATTCTCCAACGACAGGAACAAGTAGGGATGGATCCAGCGGAATAGCAGTCGAAGGTAACTTGACGATAGAAAGTGGAACGATAGAAGCAACTGCCTATGCGGGAAACAATAGCGCTCCATTCTCAGGAGGCATTGTTGTGGGAAAAACGGGAAATTTAAATATTAGAGGAGGCGCTGTTACTGCTACGGGAACAGGCAAGAATGGCGTGTTTGTCCGTGGAAATTTCCGGATGACGGGTGGATCATTAACGGCAACTGGAAGTGGGAAACCCGGAATTGAGAATGAGGGTATTTTTGAACTTTCAGACGGAACAATTTCAACAAAATCTAATAGTGATGGAATAGGATTTTTGCAGAGTGGTGGATCTGCAACGATCCAAGCCAAAGAACTGATTACGGATCGATTATATATAAATAGTTCCTTCACTGTTGCAAGTGGCGGAAAGGTAACCTCTGAAAGTACGATAATTGATAGAGGCACACTTACCAATGCAGGAGAATTTGTTTCAAACGGTCCATTTGAAAAAGGAACATACGGAACATTCAATAATACCGGTACAATCAGCGGAACCGGAAGTCTGCCCGATGATGTAAAGCAGACACCGGATCAAATTACAGGTTATACAGCGGAAATTAGTAGAGATTATAGCGAAAATATGTCGATCGATGTTCCAAGCCTTGCGGGTATTCATCAACCGGATAGAGCCGGAAACCTGCAATATGAACTTGCTGAATATGCAGGAAGTGATAAAGGAGAAGGAACGATTGACAAGGAATCGGGTCAGTTGACGGTGACCAAGGCTGGTGTATTTAAAATCGAGGTGAATACACAGGAAAGTGGATTATATAAAGCCGGAGAAAATCCAGTTAATATAACATTGACGGTTAATAAAGCAGCTTTTCCTGATTCCTGGAATTTGATCGTAAAGGCTGCCAGCGGTGAATATAGGGGAGCCCAAGGATATCCGGCAGCTTACATTAGCGAAAATAGTATTCCTAATGGTGCAAGGTATGAATATCAGCTGAAGAGTACAAGTAGTACGGATGATTTACAAGAAGATCAGTGGAAGTCGGAGTGTCCGAAAATTGTGAATGTAGCAGAGTCTGATCAGTTTGTATTTGTAAGAGTGACAGTAAATAATTACGAGTCGAAGGTATTTTGCTCTGACAACCGAACGAGTATTACCAAACGGAGGTTTGCAGATACAAAAGTAACACTCGAACCAGAGAACGTCATTTATAATGGTCAATCCTGGGAGCCGAAGATCAAGGTGGTTGAGAACTGGCAGGGAGCTTCCAGAGATGAAGTGGATAAGGCGGATTATACAATCAAAGATTGGACATATTGGACAGGAACTGATAATAGGGAAGTTAGAGAGCGAAAAGATGCTGGAACATACACTGTCCATCTGTTGGGACAGGGAAATTATAAGAATGAATCGAATACAGCTATATTTACAATCGACAAGTGTAAATTAAATGCACGGATAACAGGAAACTCTTTCGATAAAGTCTATGATGGAACGACAGATATTAGGGAGGAGCAGAATTTATCCGTTCAGCTTTACAGTGATTCCGGTACTCCTGATTCTCAGGATGTTCGTGCTGACCAGGTGAATTTGGCATATCAGAGTGCGGATGTTGGAGAGCACAATATTGAGGCGGCAAATATTACGTTAGCAGGTGACAATGCAAAGAATTATGAGCTGACAGAAAATAGCACATCTATCAAAGGCAATATCGTAGCACGTGATTTTGCATCCATGACTGTGTCGGCAGATCCGCTTACCTATAATGGTACCGAACAGAAACCGTAGATCCATGCATCTGTGGAAACCGGTCTTTCAAATGTGAGTCCGGATGCAGTGGTATTTACTTATTCTAAGAATGGAGTGGATTACCAGAGTGAGATCCCAGGCTTTACAGATGCGGGAACCTATCAGGTATATGTGAAAGCTTCGATGGCCAATTTCAATGATGCTGTAAAAACAGTCAATGTGACGGTTCAGAAAGTGTCTTCAAGCTCAGGCAGTCATTCAGGTGGCGGAAAAGGCAGCGGCGGAAAAGGCAGCGGCGGAAAAGGCAGCAGTGGAAAAAGCAGCAGCGTAAGTTCCGGCACAGTAACCAAAGATAGCCAGAAAGGCTACCGCAGCGAGGAGCAGGGGGTTATCACCGGTGCATCGAATCAGGCAGTGAATGACGGTTACAGCCATTGGATAAAGGATGCCAGAGGCTGGTGGCTCCGCTACAGTGACGGCACCTGGCCTATGGGCAATACCGGTGCATTTCATTGGGAAAAAGTCAACGGCAGATGGTGGGCATTTGGCGCTGAGGGATATCTGAGTACCGGCTGGATCTATGACACCCTGTACCAGGGATGGTTCTATATGGACGAAAACCAGGGTATGCTTACAGGATGGCAGTTCATCAATGGAAAATGGTATTATCTGAATTCGAATCAAGACGGCAGTGCCGGCATCATGTATTCAAAACGCCGGACACCGGACGGCTGGTACGTGAAAGAAGACGGCAGCTGGGATGAAGAGGCGGGAAGATAATAGGTAAAAGAGTTATTTAAAGCGGTTGATCGGGAGGTCAGCCGCTTTTCTTTGATCATATTGAGGTCTTAAAAATTGAAAAACGGTCACCAGAATTTGTGGGAAATGATAGGTGGTTGTTTGCTCAGTTTTTTGGAATATAGATGATTTTGTCACAGGCGTAAAGTTCTTCTCCCCCTCTGTTTCGCGTTTCATATCCGATATATTTACAATTCCCATCCAACTGACTATAATAAAGAATGCCCGTTTGCCTGCAAAGGCGCGGAACCATATCCATCTGCATCAGGGCGATATGACAGAAAAATGAACTTAAAAGAATGGAAGAAAGAACAATGGATGTAATTGGAAAATTTGGAAATAGGGTGAGCAGCCAGGCGCTTAAGGATCCGGAAAAAGCGCGTCGGCTGCTTCTTGCGGGATACCGCCTGCAGGAAAAGAAGCTTCAGTTTTTGCCGGATCGGGGGCTACCGTCGTCGGGACAGTATGTGGCGCGGGTGGTTATGAAAAATATCATTCAGTCGCTGTCGGAACCGGAGAATGCGGCGATGGTCAGCATATTTGTGCCGGGAGAGCTGGTGATGGCGGCAGGGCTGACGCCGTACTCAGTGGAGGCGATGTCCTGTTTTATGGCGGGAACGAAGTGTGAGCAGACGTTTCTTCGGAAAACGGAGGAAGAAGGATTTCCAGAGACGATGTGTTCGTACCACAGGGTGTTTCTGGGGGCGGCGCTGACGGGGATTCTGCCAAAACCGAACTGCATGATTTATACGAACCTTGCGTGTGATGGAAATATGATGACGTTTCCGTATTTAAAGGATAAATTTGAATGTCCGGGCTTTTATATTGATGTTCCGTATGAGAAAAACCGGGAATCGGTTCTGTATGTGGCGGATCAGCTGCGGAAATTGAAACGGTTTCTGGAGGAGACGACGGACAGACGGATTTCGGAGGAAACAGTGCGGAGTGCGGTAGATAACAGCCGGAAAGCGGCAGCGAATTATAAAAAACAGCTTGCCCTGCGGTGTGCGCATGACCCGGTAACCTCTCTGACGAATGAATTGTATGCGCTTTTTATGTGCCATCTGATGGCTGGCTCAGAGACGGCGGTTACCTATACGGAAAAACTTCTGCGCGATGTGCGGATGTCACCGAGGGGAGAGGGTCTTTCGGTAATCTGGATGCACATCATGCCATTTTTACAGGAGCCGGTTAAGGATATTTTTAATTATAGTAAGAAAATGCACATCCGCGCTTGTGATTTCATCGCAGATGGTTTTCAGGAGATGCATGCGGAAGACCCGTATGAGGCGATGGCAGAGAAAATGGTCTACTGCATTTACAATGGCAGTGTGAAACAGAGAATTGAGGAAGCGGAACGGCTTGCCAGAATCACGGAATCGGATGGTGCTGTTTTATTTGCCCACTGGGGCTGTAAGGGAACGATCGGTGCATCCAGCCTGATTAAGCAGTCCTTAGAAAAGACAGGACTTCCGACGATGATTCTCGACGGTGACGGCTGCAACCCCGCCAATACCAGCGACGGTCAGGTATCGACGCGGCTTCAGGCGTTTGTGGAAATGCTGGAAAAGGGCAAGGAGGAGAAACACGCATGATTTATTACGTCTGTAAGTACACCCCGATCGAGCTGTTCCGGGGGTTTGGAGAAGAATGTTCTGTTTTGGAGGAAATGCCGGAAAATTTCGAACAGTCGGATCAGATTGCACATGCAAATCTGTGCGGCTTTGGAAAATCGGTCATTCAGGCAGTGCTGGAAGGAAAGGTTGAACAGCTGGTGCTGGTAAACTGCTGCGATTCGATGCGGCGCGTTTACGATATCGTGGAGAGCACGGGAAAATGTAAGTTTTTATATATGCTGGATCTGCCGCATGATGATAATGAATGTGAAAAAGTGAAATTTGCGGGCACGATCCAGAGGCTTAAAAAGGCATATGAGGCATATTCCGGGAAAGTGTTTGATAAACGCGCTTTTATCAAGTCCTTTATTACGCCGGAAATGAACACGGAGCCGTACATTGGTGTGCTGGGCGTGCGGGTCAGCGGCATTCTGGAGGATATGATCCGGGACAATATCCAGATGGATGTGGAAAATCTGACCTGTACGGGTGGTCGGAAACTGTCGGTCGTACAGGATGAAATGTGGAATATGGAGGAAGAGGAGCTGTTTCTTTCTTACGCGGACGTTCTGCTGGGACAGATGCCGTGTTTCCGCATGAACCGTTCGATCCGCAGAAACCGTCTGTATCTGGATCCGAATTTAAAGGGAATTATTTATCACACGATCAAGTTCTGTGATTATTATGGATTTGAGTATGCGAGTATCAAGCGGGATATCAAGGTTCCGCTCCTTAAGATTGAGACTGATTTTACGAGCCAGAGCGCGGGGCAGCTTTTGACGCGCATTCAGGCATTTGAGGAGACGATCGAGGGATCAGAGGATATGGATCCGGGAAAAGGTATCAGTGAGGAGGCAAGAAAGAAGATGGAGTCGGGCATTTTTTATGTAGCGGGAATCGACAGCGGTTCGACAAGTACGGATGTGGTCATACTGGATCAGGATGGAAAAATTAAATCGACGATGATTATTCCGACCGGCGGCGGTGCGATGATGAGCGCCGAGAAGAGTCTGGATCTGGCGATTGAGAAAGCGGGAATTAAGAAAGAGGAGATCGTGCGGATCGATACGACCGGATATGGACGATCCTACATTGACAGCGGGGATGACAGCATCACGGAGATTACCTGCCATGCCAAGGGCGCAAATTATCTGAATCCGAATGTCCGCACTATCATCGACATTGGCGGGCAGGATATCAAGGCGATCAGCATCGACGGGCAGGGAGCCGTGAAAAATTTCCTGATGAATGACAAATGTGCCGCCGGAACGGGACGTTTTCTGGAAATGATGGCGAAAACGCTGGGACTTTCCCTGGAGGAAATGAGTGTGAAAGGGCTGGAATGGAAGCATAATATCGTGATTTCCAGCATGTGTACGGTGTTTGCAGAGTCGGAGGTCGTGTCGCTGGTGGCACAGAATAAGGATGTGGCAGATATTATCCACGGTTTAAATGTGTCAGTTGCCTCAAAAGTCGGCGCGTTGGCAGCCCGCCTTGGAAAGGATCATCCAGGCGAATATATGATGACCGGCGGTGTGGCGAAGAACCAGGGTATCATCCAGGCATTGGAAGAGAAGCTTGGTGCTAAACTTTATATCTGTGATGAGGCGCAGCTCTGCGGTGCGCTGGGAGCGGCGCTATTTGCTTATGAGAAATGTAAAGGCAGTGCGGAGGAAACGCGATGAAGCGGCAGGGTTAAAACACTTGTATCGATATTTTCGTCAGATATTCACTGGGAGAGGCTGTGGCCAATTCGTCGATCACAGCCTCTTTATAAGAGTATTTGCCGGTTTTAAACTTGTGTTCATCGATCCAATCAAAGAGTTTTTCGTAGGTGTCTTTCGAGTCATAGTAATTTCCCATTAAGTAAGCAACTGCGTAGGTTCCGGCCGGTTTTAAGTGATAGGGGTGATTTTTCGGTTTTGTTATAACTTTTGTGAAAAAATAAGCATAGGTATCCAGATGATTTTTTCGTAAATCTGCCACATCCAGCATGGCACCATAAGGATGACCGGCATTTAGAGCGTGGGCATTGCAGTAACCGATGTGGCGGCAAAGAGCCTGGATGATTTTCTGATGGTCATCTGTATGAATCGGATCGCTGAGAATCAGATATTCTTCCGGTGTCGTCTCGAGAAAAATACGACCATTTTTATTTTCTGTATGGAAGAATAATTCATCTTCTGTGTATTCTGCCTGTTTCTGATTCAGTGATTCCTGGAGTGATACCAGGGATAATTTTATATGATTGGACTGTAAAGTGAATAAAAATCCAAGAATGCATCTACATTCTGAAATCAGAAATCAAATTAAAACATTATAATCTTCGATGCCTCGTTGGGAAGCCAACGGGGTATTTTTTTACCCAATCAGGCTGTATAGGACACCTCATTTTTGATGTTTTTGGACGGTGCGGGAAGCATACTGATTGAAATCCTTATATCTATGGTATAGCTTTTTGCAATACAAAAAGACTTTACACATGGCTATAAAAATCAACTGTATTCCAAGCGGAACCTTCCCCCATTTTCTGGAACACGAAAAAGAAGAAACGCTTTCGGTCTATCTGGAGGCCGTCAAATGGGCGCTTCTGGAAGAATGAATATGTCCGAAAAAATGTTGGAATTATAACAATATTAACCGAAAAAATGTGATTTATAATAAAATAATGTCCACAAAAATGATGTTTAGCAATGGAAATATGCCCTGAAAAGTGTTAAGATAGAATACAGATGCTTTTGGATGTATATGTTGCGCAGGAGGTTTCTTAATGGAAAGAGAGCTGTTTACGAAACTGGAACGATGGATGAATAAAAAGAACAGAAAGCCGCTGATCATACAAGGAGCGCGCCAGGTCGGAAAAACCTGGATTATGAAGGAATTTGGAGCCAGGTTCTATGAAAATACAGTCTATATCAATTTTGATAATAATAAAGCAATGAAGGATGTATTTGACCTAGACTTTGACTTAAAGCGGATCCTTTCTGCAATCAAAATTGAGTACGGAAAGAGTTTTCAGGCTGAAAATACATTGATTATTTTTGATGAGATCCAGGAAGCACCAAAGGCGCTGGCATCTTTAAAATATTTCTATGAGAATGCACCGCAGTATTCTATCATTGCAGCTGGTTCCCTGCTCGGTGTTGCATTACATCAGGGAACATCCTTTCCTGTTGGGAAAGTTGATTTTTTAAAATTATGCCCTATGAGTTTCAATGAATTCATTTTGGCAGTTGGTGAAAAGGGGTTGCATGAAGCGTTGAGGTCCCAAGATTATGAACTGATCAATGCATATGCCGGAAAATATACGGATTTGTTAAAAAAGTATTATTATGTGGGCGGAATGCCAGAAGTAGTCCAGACATATATTGATTCCGATGATCTATTTGAGGTACGTGAGATCCAAAACAATCTTCTGCAGTACTATGAAGAGGATTTTAGCAAACATGCGCCAAAGGAGGTTGTTCCGCGCATCATGATGATCTGGAATTCGATTCCTTCCCAATTGGCTAAGGAAAATCGTAAGTTTATGTATGGAGCACTACGAGAGGGTGCACGGGCAAAAGATTTTGAACTTGCAATTCAGTGGTTGGAAGATGCAGGGTTAATCCTGAAAAGCTATAGAGTATCAAAGCCAGATATTCCACTGATTGCGTACATGGAAATGAACAGTTTTAAAATGTTCATGTTCGATGTGGGATTGTTAACAGCAAAGGCCGGACTATCAGCAAGACTTCTATTGGAGGGAAGCCGGATCTTTGAAGAATTCAAGGGGGCACTTACGGAACAGTATGTTGCACAGGAGTTACACGCTGCAGGATATCCGCTTTATTATTTTGCAACAGCACGATCAACTGGAAAGATAGATTTTATGTTGCAGGGAGATTTAGACTGCGTTCCGATTGAGGTGAAGGCAGAACAGAATCTCCGTGCCAGGAGTTTGAGGGCATTTTGCGATAAATATAAGCCGGGCATGGCGATTCGTAGCAGTATGTCAAATTATAAGCAGGAAGACTGGCTGACAAATGTTCCGTTATATATGCTTGCGGAATATTTGAAAAGAACAATATATGTGGTAAGCTGATAACAATTTACCTCAAAACCAACGGGGTATTTTTTGTTCTGAATCAGACAATACAGAAGTTCGCGCTAAGCGAACTAATGAAATGGAGGTTCTGGAGTCCCTTCACGGCAATGTAGTATGTGCATTAGCTGCCGGAATCGGTGACTATGTGCGATGTACTCTCTTGGAATATAGCTATCACGATGGCCAGTTTTGGATTTTTACAGAAGGCGGCGAGAAGTTTATAGGACTTGAGAGGAATAAAAATGTCAGTCTTGCTGTCTTTGAAAAGCCCCCGGACTTTGGTGCGCTGAAAAGCGTACTGGTCATGGGAACGGCAAAGCTCATCGAGCCGATGTTATTTGAGGTTCCTGGATTTGATGAATATTCGGAAAACTTGATAAAAAGTTCGATGATAGGAGTTCGAAAAATTTCTTTCGGGAAAGAATCTGTTGCGGAAACGCGGGAAATACCGTATAATAATGCGGTCTGATCTGCACATATGCAACAGATTTGTCCGTAAAAAAATGAAAAATCAGAATTGTGCGTATTTCAGAAACAATTTTTTGTTGTAAGAGTGAAAAAAGTTATGTAAACTGTCTGCAAAAAAATACTTGACAAGAATTTGTGTTTTTACGCTTACGGAGAAGAACAAAAAAAGAACTAAAAAACAGCGATGAACACATCGCAAAAAATGAGAAATGTAGGTAAAAATAATTTTATGAGAAAATTAGCATTAAGTGATGAAATCCTTCTCAAGATCTCCCAGCCGGCGCGTTATATTGGCGGCGAGGTGAATATGGTGAAGAAGGATCCGTCGAAGGTAGCAGTCCGGTTTGCCATGTGCTTTCCGGACGTGTACGAGATCGGTATGTCCCATCTGGGCATCCAGATTCTTTATGATATGTTCAACCGCCGGGATGACGTTTACTGTGAGCGTGTTTATTCCCCGTGGATGGACTTAGATCCGATCATGCGGGAGCAGAAGATTCCGCTGTTTGCTGTTGAAAGCCAGGATCCGATCAAAAAATTTGACTTCCTTGGAATTACAATCCAGTACGAAATGTGCTACACCAATATTTTGCAGGTGCTGGAATTATCACAGATTCCGCTCCATGCAGAAGATCGTACCGAGGAGGATCCGATCGTTATCGGCGGCGGTCCGTGTACCTACAATCCGGAGCCGATTGCACCATTTTTCGATCTCTTCTATATGGGCGAGGGCGAGGTGGTGTATTTTGACCTGATCGACCGTTATAAGGAGATCAAGGCCCGCGGCGGCAGCCGGAAGGAATTTTTAGAGATGGCGGCACAGATTCCAGGAATCTATGTACCGGCATTTTATGACGTGTCTTATAAAGAGGACGGCACGATCGAGGCTATGATCCCGAATAACCCGCACGCGCCGCAGACCGTTTCCAAGCAGCTTGTCATGGATATGAGCGATACCTGGTATCCGGAGAAGCCGGTGGTTCCGTATCTGCGCGCGACGCAGGACCGTGTGGTTCTCGAGATCATGCGCGGCTGTATCCGCGGATGCCGTTTCTGCCAGGCGGGCATGGTATACCGCCCGGTGCGCGAGCGCAGCCTGGAGGAACTGAAACGTCTGGCACGGACGATGCTAAAGAGCACCGGACATGAAGAAATTTCGCTGAGTTCGCTGAGCTCCAGTGATTACACGAAGCTGGAGGGAATCGTCAATTTCCTGATCGACGAGTTTGACGGAAAGGGCGTCAATGTGTCTCTGCCGTCCCTGCGTATTGACGCATTTTCCCTCGATGTCATGAGCAAGGTGCAGGACGTGAAGAAGAGCAGCCTGACCTTTGCACCGGAGGCGGGATCCCAGCGTCTGCGTAACGTTATCAACAAGGGTCTGACCGAGGAAAACATTTTAAATGGTTCTGCCGAGGCGTTCAAGGGCGGCTGGAACCGCGTAAAGCTCTACTTCATGCTGGGACTTCCGACTGAGACCGTGGAAGATATGCAGGGCATTGCCGAGCTTTCGGAGAAGGTGGCGGAAGTGTACTATGACACGGTTCCGAAGGAACAGCGCCACGGCAAGGTGCAGGTAACCGCCAGCACCTCGTTCTTTGTGCCGAAGCCATTTACCCCGTTCCAGTGGGCGCCGATGTGCACGAAAGAGCAGTTCTTGGAGCGCGCGAGCATCGTCAACCACCGCATGAAAGAGATGTTAAACAAGAAGAGTCTCCGCTATAACTGGCATGAGGCGGATGTGACCGTGCTGGAAGGTGTTCTGGCGCGCGGCGACCGCAAGGTGGCAGCTGTGATTGAGGAGGCGTACCGTCAGGGTGCAATCTACGATTCCTGGTCAGAGTATTTCAACAATGATATCTGGATGAAGGCGTTTGAGACCTGCGGCGTGGACATTGATTTCTATACGACGCGTGAGAGAAGCCTTGATGAAGTGTTCCCGTGGGATTTCATCGACGCGGGTGTGACGAAGGATTTCTTGAAACGCGAGTGGGCGAACGCACAGGCGGAAACGGTAACGCCGAACTGCCGGATGCGCTGTTCGGGATGTGGTGTCCGTAAGTACGGCGGCGGAGTCTGTTTCGAAGAACGGGCATGAGGAAGGAGCGGTCATGAAGATACGAATTAAATTTCAAAAACAGGGAACGGTGCGTTTTATCGGTCATCTGGACGTGATGCGTTACTTCCAGAAGGTGATGCGCCGGGCGGAAGTGGATATCCGTTATAGCGAAGGATTCAGCCCGCACCAGATCATGTCGTTTGCATCTCCGCTCAGCGTGGGGCTTATCAGCCATGCGGAGTATGTGGATATTGATGTCAATTCCAGCGGAAATTCGACCGGGATGGTGCGCCGATTAAATGAGGTCAGCGCCGAGGGGCTGGAGGTGCTCAGCTACCGCGAGCTTCCGGAGACGGCAAAGAATGCGATGTCGCTGGTGGCAGCTGCTGATTACACATTCTGGTTTAAAGAGGGATTTGCACCGGAGGACGGCAGCAGTGTAGAAGAATTTTTCGGGAAATTCCTGACATTCTGCAAAAGCGAGACAATTCCGTTTGTGAAGCAGACGAAAAAGGGCGAGAGAACCGTGGATCTGCGTCCGCTGATCTGTGAGGCGCGAATCGCGGAGCGGAAAGAGTATGTTCCGGCGATGGTCGCAGACTGGTATCCAGATCTGGAAAATGAGACGGTTGAGGAGGAAAAACAGGCAGAAGGAATCTGTGTCTTCCTGCGCCTCTTATCGGGCAGTGCGGCAAACGGAAAGCCGGAGCAGGTATTGCAGGCATTCTATGAGAGCCTGGGGCTGACCTACCGCCCGTTTGCCATTCAGGTCGAGCGCGAGGAGCTGTATGCGGACGAGGGCGCCGAGGGCGCACCGGAGTATGTACCGCTTGAGGCGTATGGAAGCGAGATTGTGTAAATGCTTCAATGTTCATTAAGAGATGAAATGCGAAGCGCCAGCAAAATCCGGCTGCAGGTAGCGTGAAGTGTGAACGGCAGCAAAAAAAGAGAGGAGACGAAGAGTTTGGATCAGTTAATAGTGACAAAATGGAAGGATCGAAGCCTGACGGCGCTCCTCTCGGACGGGCACTGCCGGTCGCTGACGCTGGAATCTGGCGATGAAAGCCTGCTGGGGAATATTTACATCGGCAAGGTAAAAAATGTGGTAAAAAACATCAACGCCGCGTTTATTGACCTCGGCGGTGGAAAAACCGGGTATTTCAGCCTGGCGGAAAACCCGGTTCCGCTTTATACAGACGAGCTGAACCAGCTATGTTCATTAGAATATTCTGGAAATTCTGAGAAGAAAGTAAGTCCACGGAAACTAAAAGCTGGAGACGAGCTTCTCGTCCAGGTGTCCCGCGACGCCCTGAAAACCAAGGATCCGTCCGTGACCTGCTGTCTGAATTTTCCGGGAACCTATATGGTTCTGACGGTGGGAAAACCGCAGATTGGATTTTCGGCAAAAATCAAGGATAATGCCTGGAAAGAGAAGGTGCGGGAGGAACTTCTGACACATAAGGATGAGCGTTTTGGACTGATTGTCCGGACGAATGGGGCGTCGGCTTCCATCGAAACACTCTGTGCAGAAACAGAGAAGCTGAAACAGCAGATGGAAGAACTTTTTGCCCGGGCAGCCTGCCGCACCTGTTACAGCCTTTTAGAGCAGGGTACGTCGCCCTATATCCAGAGTCTTAGGGATGCGAAGAAAGGAACCCTTTCGGAGATCATCACAGATGTGCCGGAGTATGCGAAGAAGATTGAGGCATGGCTGGAGGAAGAGAAGGAAGAGGACAAGGAACAAAAAGAAAATCAGACCCAGGCAGATAAAAATGAAAGCATAAAACAGGCGGTTCCGAAATTGTCCCTATATACAGATGAGAACCTTCCATTAATGAAGCTGTACCGCCTGGAATCTGTGCTGAAAAGTGCATCGGATCGCCGTGTCTGGATGAAATCCGGTGGATATCTTGTGATTGAACCTACGGAAGCGTTGACAGTTATCGATGTCAATACGGGGAAATACACCGGCAAGAAGACACCGGCGGAGACCATTCTTAAGATTAATCTGGAGGCGGCGCATGAGGTGGCGCGCCAGCTTTCCCTGCGGAATCTTTCCGGTATTATTATTGTGGATTTTATCGATATGGAATCGAAAGAAGATCAGGAGACGCTGATGCGGACGCTCGGGGAAGAGCTTTCCCGTGACCCGGTCAAAACGATCCTGGTGGATATGACGCGGCTTGGGCTGGTGGAGATCACCCGCAAAAAGGTGCGCCGTCCGCTTCATGAGATTTTGTAGCGGTTGAATCATAGAATGAAAAACACAAGGAGAAGAAAAGATGTTTGAAAAAGTATTTAAGCTATCCGAGCATCAGACGACCGTAAAGACGGAAGTCATGGCTGGAATTACGACCTTTATGACGATGGCGTACATTCTGGCAGTTAATCCGAGCATCCTCGGATCGACCGGCATGGACCCGACTGCGGTGCTTCTGGCTACGGCTCTGGCATCATTCATCGGTACTGCCTGCATGGCATTTATGGCGAACCTGCCGTTCGTTCTGTCCGCAGGCATGGGGCTCAACGCGTATATGGCGTATACGGTGTGCGCGGGCTATGGCTATAGCTGGCATGTTGCACTGCTGGCTGTATTTGCAGAGGGTCTGATCTTCATCGTGCTGTCTCTGACAAACGTGCGCGAGGCGATCTTCAATGCGATTCCGTTGACTTTAAAGCGCGGTGTGTCCGTCGGTATCGGTCTGTTCATCGCATTTATCGGTCTTCAGAATGCGGGACTTTCAGTAGACTCTTCCACACTGGTAACGATCATCAGCTTCCCGGAAAATTTCCATACCGCAGGTATCTGCGCGCTGCTGGCGCTGATCGGCCTGTTTATCATGGCGGTTTTATACACCTACCGCGTGAAGGGCGCGATTCTGTACGGCATTCTGGGAACCTGGATTCTCGGTATGCTGTGCCAGGTAACCGGCATTTACACACCGGACGTAGAGAATGGTTTCTACACCCTGTTCCCGACCCTGGGAATCACCGATTTCTCCAAACTGGGAGAGACATTTGGTAAATGCTTTACCGTTGACTTCGATGCAGTTGGAATTATCAATTTTATCGTAGTTATTTTCTCATTCCTGTTTGTAGATATTTTTGATACACTTGGTACATTAATTGGTGTAGCAACCAAGGCAGACATGCTGGATGAGGAAGGCCGTCTTCCGGGTATCCGTCCGGCGCTGATGGCAGATGCGATCGCAACTTCCTTTGGTGCGGTATTAGGTACTTCCACAACGACTACCTTCGTTGAGTCTGCATCGGGTGTTGCAGTCGGCGGACGTACCGGTCTGACTGCCCTGGTATCGGCACTCCTGTTCCTGCTTTCTACCCTGTTTGCACCGATTTTTACGGCGATCCCGTCCTTTGCGACGGCTCCGGCATTAATCATGGTTGGATTCCTGATGGTGGGAACTGTAACTGAAATTCGTTTCGATGAGGACAATATCACCGAGGCAATCCCGGCATATCTGGCAATCATCGCCATGCCGTTGTTCTACAGCATTTCCGAGGGTATTTCCATGGGAATTATCTCTTATGTGCTTTTGAATGTGGCAGCAGGAAAAGCAAAGAAGATCACTCCGCTTATGTATGTGCTGGCGGTGCTCTTCGTTCTCAAATACATTTTCCTGTAACAACTTGTAATAATTTAACCCCTGAAAACTTGACGAAAACAGGTTTTCATAATAAAATAGTCTATATCAAAAAAGTTTTTAAAATTTTTTTGATTAACGTGCAATAAAATGCGTATGCAGCGCATTAACTTATTGAACGGATGAAAATCATTCCCACGCGGAAGAACGCGGACAGAGACGAACAAAAACAAATCAAGTTACTCGAAATTCCTTGATGCATTACACTCCGTTACGAACTGTCCAAGATTTTCTGCTGGGATCTTTTCGGTATCGGTTGACAACCAGCAACCGATATCGGGTAAAAAGCGCCGGACCTGCTTG
>ULQX01039053.1_pt1 | contig 22393 bp, 19 predicted proteins | sample 1954941 | NCBI WGS metagenome assembly ULQX01 (sample SAMEA4835667, study PRJEB28245) | human gut metagenome | biome: gut microbiome; material: fecal sample | place: Denmark | collected 2008
ATCCCACCGTGCGCCACGATCACCGCATCCCCGGCTGTCTCCTCCAAAATCTGTCGGATCGCCCGTTCACTCCGCGCCTCGCAGGATTTTCTTGATTCTCCGCCGGACGGGATGCCGACCATCGGCTGTTCCCTCCACAGATGAAATTCATCCGGGTACTCTGCTTCCACCTGCTGCCAGCTTTTGCCTTCCCAGCATCCAAAATCGCGCTCCCGCAGCCCCGTCAGGCGGCGGAGCGGTAATTTTTCTTCCTTTGCCAGGATCTCCGCCGTCTGGAATGCACGCGCAAGCGGGCTGGCATAGACCGCATCGATCCGCGTTTTTGCCGGATAGCCACTCCTTTCTTTCAGGACAGTGGCAAGCTGCTCCGCCTGCTTCCGTCCTGTTTCGTTCAGCGGAATATCCGTCGTTCCCTGTATCTTTCCCGCCCGGTTCCAGTCGGTCTGACCGTGGCGTACCAAATAAAACAGCATTTTCTATTACTCCTGTTCATCTATCTCTTTCTGAGCCATCTCTGCCGCCTGACCGCTGACCTTCATCGCGTCCATCGTCAGCTTCATGATATCACGGATCTTATCCTCGCTCATCTTCATGCGCTCCGCCAATTCCGCAAGGGTCGCCTCACGTCCCAGCTCCCGCGCCATGCTCGCAGAAATATCCTTGAGGACATTAACACGCGCCGCCATCTCCTCCTCGATCTTCGTCTCGCGGTTCTGAATCTGCAGCGCATCCTCGATCGCCGCGCGCACCTTTTTCTCCATCTGCGCGTCGAAATCACCGTTTTCGTACTCACTTGCGAACAGAAACAGCGCCATATTTGCCTCCTGCACCAGATCGCCCGCCGGAAGTCCCCGATCGTGGTACTCCTCCGCGATCTGAACCGCCTTCGCCAGTTTTAACTCCGTCAGACGGGAAGCCGCGGTCTTGTCCCCCTCCGTCAGTTTTTTCAGAAGCGCCGCTTCCTCCTCCGGCGTGCCCTGCGGGAGATTTTTCAGTTCCTCTAAGTAAATATCATAAAATGTATTAGATTCCATGTGGTATTCCCTCCTAAAAAATACATACTTCTAAGATGATTCCGTCATTTTATCACAAACAAGACACAGATACAATCATTATTGACTCCGCCCTCCAATCATGTTACACTAAATACAGTTCTATAAGGAGGACTAATAAATGGATATCAACTATGAATTATATAAAGTATTTTACCACGTAGCCTCGACGTTAAGTTTCTCCGAGGCATCTAAGCAGCTTTTCATCTCCCAGTCGGCGGTCAGCCAGTCGATCAAGGTACTGGAGAAGAAACTGAACCAGACTCTTTTCATCCGCAGCACAAAAAAAGTACAACTCACCCCGGAAGGCGAGATCCTACTCAAGCACGTGGAACCGGCGATGAACCTGATCCGTCAGGGCGAAAACCAGCTGCTCGACTCTAACAGCTTAAACGGCGGTCAGCTCCGCATTGGCGCAAGCGATACGATCTGCCGCTATTATCTGGTGCCATTTTTAAGCGAATTTCACAAGCGCTACCCGAATATCCACATCAAGGTTACCAACCGTACCTCCATCGAATGTGCGCGGCTTCTGGACAACGGTCAGGTCGATTTTATTCTGACGAACTATCCAAACTCCGGGCTCGGTGGAACGCAGAATATCCATGTGCTGCGCGAATTCAACGATATATTCGTCGCCAATGAGACCTATTTTCCGATGAAAGACCGCCCGGTTACACTGCGCGAGCTGCAGGCGCTCCCAATCCTCATGCTGGATCGCAAGAGTACCACCAGCGAATTTCTGCACAACATGTTCCAGAAGCACCAGCTCGACCTCGTACCGGAGATTGAATTAAGCAGCAACGATCTGCTCATCGATCTGGCGCGCATCGGTCTCGGCATCGCGTTTGTCCCGGATTTCTGTCTCCCGGCTGGCGAAAAAGAACTTTATGCCCTGACCCTGACTGAAGCCCTGCCGCCGCGCCAGCTCGTCGTCGTCCACAATGAGACAATGCCGATCTCACAGGCATCGCGTGAATTTATTGAACTTCTGGAAAACGGCTCCAAAATGCCTGAAGCTCCTGCTCCAGAGACGAAAGACTGACCCGTTTGACATCGCTCCATTCCCTTGGAAATAATTCCCGGTACTCCCGACGCCAGAACCGGTCATCCAGTAAAAGGATGACGCCCTGATCGGACGCGGTCCGGATGACCCGCCCTGCCGCCTGGAGTACCTTATTCATGCCCGGATACTGGTAGGCATATGCAAATCCATCTTTTCCCGCTTCTTCAAAATATCCCTGCAAAATTTTCTGCTCCGTGCATACCATCGGGAGCCCGGTTCCGACCACGATCACGCCGATCAGCCGGTCGCCTGTCAAGTCGATTCCCTCCGAAAACAGACCGCCCATCACGCAGAACGCCACCAGGGAGGTATCACGTTCAGCTGTTCGTTCGGGAGAAAATTTCTGTAAAAATGCTTCCCGTTCCTCCTCGGTCATGTGAGAATCCTGGATCAAAACTTCCATACTTTTTCCGGTTTTCCCAAAACGTTTTTCCACTTCCCGCACCCGGTTCATATACTGGTACGACGGGAAGAACACAATATAATTACCTTTTTTTGCACTTGCCATCGCCTGGATGTAGTGCAGCACCCGCCGGTATTCCGTCTCATTGCGCCGCGTATACCGGCTCGTCACATCCGTCGCCGCCAGCAGAAGACGCCGCTCCTGCGGAAACGGGGACGGCACATAGACCGTATAGTCCTCCTCCTGATCCGACAGAAGCATCCGGTAATACCGGAGCGGCAGAAGCGTTGCCGAGAAAAAGACCGCTGCTTTCCCCTGCGACAGGCACTGCGCCAGATTTTCAATCGGATTGACACAATAAAGCCGGATGACAAATTCGCCGGACGGCAGAAGTTCCGTGTAAATCCTGTAATGCTCATCGACCCGCTCATACATATTTAAAAAGTGTCGCACCGAAAAATAAAAATCCAGAATCGTGTCCCGTCCATCTTCCCCGCCCGGCTTTTCCAGATACTTTTCCATTTCTCCAAAAACACTGTTTAACACTGAAACCAGATGTCCGGCATCCTTGAGCAGCTGGTAGCCGCCGCACTCCCGCTTCATCTCCAGAAGCGCCTTATTTAACCTTGTAAGCTGCCGCCCCAGCGCCGGCGCACGATGTCCCAGTACCTTTTTCGTCAAAAGCACTTCTTCCTTTATAATAGAAGCACTGTACATTTCCCGCGCGCGCGATACCAGATTGTGAGCTTCATCCATCAGGAAGAAATAGTCTCCCTCCGCCCCATCCGCAAAATAACGTTTCAAGCGCACATCCGGGTCAAAGACATAATTATAATCGCAGATAATCCCATCCACAAACGAAGAAATATCAAGGCAGAACTCAAACGGGCAGACCTGAAATTTTTCCGCATACTCTAAAATTACCGAACGCGTGATTCCGAATTCCTGATGCAAAATTTCATACACCGCATCGTTGACACGGTCAAAATGCCCTTTCGCACGCGGGCACATTTCCGGATTGCACACCGGTTTTTCCAAAATACACAACTTTTCCTTTGCCGTGATCGTGACCGAACGAAAATACAGCCCGCGTTCCCGCAAAATCGCCAGCGCCTCTTCCGCCACCGTCCGCGTGATCGTCTTCGCCGTCAGGTAAAAGAGTTTTTGCCCATGCCCTTCCCCGATCGCTTTAAGCGCCGGAAATACCGTCGAAAGAGTCTTTCCAATCCCGGTCGGGGCCTGGACAAACAGTCTGCGCCCGCGCTCCAGCGTCCGGTAAACCGCCACCGCCAGATCCCGCTGTCCCGCCCGGTACGGATAGGGAAATTCGAGCGCTTTGATTGATTCATCACGTCGCAGCCCGTTGTGATAGAGGTAACGCGCCCATTTGACATATTCATGGATCAGACCAGCAAACCATTCGGAAAGTTCGTCCATCGTCTGGATCTCCTGAAAGCGCCGGATCTCCTCCGTCTCCAGATTACAGTAGGTGAGCTGCAGTGTCACTTCGTCCAGCGCTTCCTGTAATCCATAGATATATCCATAACAGCGCGCCTGCGCCATATGCACGCTAACCGCTTCTTCCAGACAGTTTACATCCTGGTAAACACACTTGATCTCATCGATCGTGACATCTTTTCCATCCCGGATGATTCCATCCGCACGCCCCTCGACCACGATTTGGAATCCGTCCTCCTCCACCGAATGGCGCAGCGACACCTCCGCCTGATACCCTGATCCCATCCGCCGCTGTATCTTCCGGTGCATCCGTCCCCCAGCTAACATCGCCTCTCTCTGTGCACCCGCCGTTCGCCGGTTATCAATATCCCCCGAACGCAGAACGAACTCAACCAGATTGCGGACGGAGATCCGTATCTGCCTGCCGGTCAGCTCCATGTGTGGTTCCTCCCTTCCCCGTACATTTTATGTCTATCAAAAAGACTGCAGACACCATCTTCTCTCCGGCACCCGCAGTCTTTCTTTATTTTCGTACTATCAACTTTTCTTTCATCATGCCGATTCGGGCCATACATATCCTTCCAAAATATCTATGATATCTATGTTCCGCTTGAACCAGCCTTCCAGCCCTTTTATGCCGCTGTCACATTGTTCGCTTCCATCGTGTCAAGAAACGCCTCATACTCTGCATCCTCGCCCATGTACTCAACGGTCAGAATCTGTGTCAGATCCAGGCTCATAACTCCCAGAATCGACTTGGCGTCAATAACAACACGGTTATAAAAAACATCAATATCAAAATCGCATTTCATAGAAGCATTGACAAATTTCTTTGCATCTTCTATCGTTTTCAGCATAATTTTTCTCTGTTTCATAATAAACAACTCCTTTTTACTGAATGTACCAACAGAATTTTTTCCTCCGTTTTTTAGGCACATTTAAAACCATAAAGATTTATTCAGTGTTTATAGCACGATTTTTGTCGAATGTCAATTAAATTTCTTTTATATCACATATTCTCGACACATGATTTTTACCAAAAAATCAGCGTATTTCTTGGTAAAATATCGCGACAGTTATAGCTGTGTGTCGTATTCATTTCACGCCAGATTGTCATTGTCTATATAAATCAAATAATTTTACAACTATATTTCGGGCAGTTGGACTAAATATTCATTGCAAATCCCCCGACTGGTAAGAGCACACAAGTTCCCTTTTGCTAAATTACCCTGACATTTAGTTTCCATATAAAATGATGAATGAAACCTAATAAATGGAAAAAAATATATTAAATCAAAAAAAATGAAAAATCACAAAAAAATTGTTGACTTTTCGTTATGGCTATGATATTATAACTGAGTCAGCAACGAAGGGGAATAGTTCAATGGCAGAGCAACGGTCTCCAAAACCGTTAATGGGGGTTCGAATCCCTCTTCCCCTGCTTCTAAAGGCGTCAGTGATTCAGAGATGAGTCATTGGCGTTTTTTGTTTTTTTAAACATTCAAGTCGAACGTCCGTGAGACTTGACGCGTAATTCTGGTCAGAGAAGCTGACATATTCCTATCAGAATCACTGCGCATCCTCGCGGAGCGTTTATCTCAGTCGGAGACCTAACTCCCACTGAGACAAATTTGCTGTTACTCACATTACGCTAATATTATTTTTCTTAAATTTTCCCAAAATCCAAGCAACCTACAGCAGTCCAATCGCCTCCCGCACATTTGCCACCCCTTCCAGCCGGATATCCGACCTTGGTTTCAATTTACTGACATTGACCATCGGAAGAATGCATCTTGTAAATCCCATCTTGACTGCCTCATGGACTCTCTGCTCTGCCATCGAGACGGCGCGCACCTCTCCGGAGAGTCCGACCTCGCCAAATACGATCGTTTTCTCATCCAGCGGACGGTCTTTATAGCTGGAAATCAGCGCCATCACGATCGCAAGGTCAAGCGCCGGCTCGTTCATCTTCATGCCGCCTGCAATGTTGACATACGCATCGTACCCGGACAGGGCATAACGGCATCGTTTTTCCAACACTGCCATGAGCAGGTTCACACGGTTGTAATCGACGCCCGCTGCCGTCCGCCGCGGCAGTCCGAAATTCGTCTTTGACACCAGCGCCTGCACTTCCAGAAGAATCGGGCGGGTTCCCTCCATCGAGCAGGCAGTCACCGCACCGGATGCCTCCGCCGGGCGCCCTTCCAGCATAAATTCGGATGGATTCGGCACCTCTGCCAGTCCTTCCTCCCGCATCTCAAACACGCCGATCTCATTGGTCGAACCGAAACGGTTCTTCACTCCCCGCAGAATCCGGTAGGACGCATGGCGATCACCCTCAAAATATAGCACTGTATCGACCATATGTTCCAGCATACGCGGTCCCGCCACAACGCCCTCTTTCGTCACATGACCGACGATAAAGACTGTCACGCCCAGTCCTTTTGCGAGCTGCATCAGGACGCCGGTGCACTCTCTTACCTGGCTGACACTGCCCGGTGCAGAACCTGCCGCCTCGATAAACATGGTCTGGATCGAGTCGATCACGACCACATCCGGGCGTACCTCCCGGATCACCTCCGCGATCGTATCCAGGTTCGTCTCACTCAAGAACGAAAGTGGTCCGCGCACCGTCCCGATCCGACTTGCCCGCAGTTTGATCTGTTTTAATGACTCCTCGCCGGAGACGTATAAAACCTTTTGTTCCTGTCCTGCCAGGTTCCGGCAGACCTGCAGAAGCAGGGTTGATTTTCCGATTCCCGGATCTCCGCCGACCAGCACCAGGGAGCCACGCACCACGCCGCTTCCAAGCACCCGGTCAAGTTCTGCAAATCCGGTTCTCGTCCGATCCGTATCGGAAAGCTCAATTTCATCTAAGCTGACCGGCTTTGCCTGCGCGCCAACCCGTTTCCCCGGTACCGCCGTCAGCGAAGCCGCTGCCGCATACCGCCCTGCTGCCGTACCGGATGATGCCGGTGCGGACGGAGCTTCCACCATCGTATTCCACGCCTTGCACGCCGGGCACTGCCCCATCCATTTGGAAGATTCATAACCGCATTCCCTGCAGAAAAATCCCGTTGATTTTGCCTTTGCCATGCTGATTCCTTTCCAAACACTTCTTCTCATATTTCTTATTACACAAAAAGCTGCTGCATGGCGGAAACCGGCTTCCGGCGCACACGCCCGCCATTCCTGCCATGCAGCAGCTTTCATCTCACGCATTGTAACTTGTACGTAACGTTTTGTTTTTCTTTTCCTTATCTGGCTTCAATCCGGATTGCGGTTGCCTTGCCCGGGTTCAGCTCCACGCTCAGTACCAGTTTGCCGCTGACGTTGGTCTTCATGCCACCAACCGATACGCCGTCTACATATACCTCATACTCACGCTCATCCTCTAACTGAATGGTAATCTGAGCATCCTTCTCGCCCTCAACCGAAAACTGTACGGAAGTATCTCCCGCCTGGAAATGATTGACTGCCGTGCCCGGTACCGACTCATATACGAACATTCCGTTGCGCTCCAGCTTGGTAATCTCGCCGAATGTTTTTACCTTATAAAGATCGCCCTGAAATTCAAAATCCTGCAGCTTGGACTTTGCTGCTAACATATAATTGCCAAAACTGATGGTTCCGTCATCCTCGATGCGGATTAACTCGCTAACTACTGGCATAATGCTTTATCCTCCTAGTATCCTTTTAATCAATATCGCAACTGCTCCGCACTTACACAGTTACTCAGTAGTATCATTTTAACACACTTCGACCGGGTTTACCAGTCTTTTCGCTTCCAGCCCTTTAGACCGTCTCAAATTTCAGCTGATCGCCATCTTTTTCAATCCGAACCTCTGTTTTTTTCCGGATCGTGCCTTCCAGGATCTTCTCAGAAAGCTGATCCTCGATCTGCGTCTGGATCGTCCGGCGCAACGGTCTTGCACCATATTTGGAATCATATCCCTTATCTGCCAGGAAATTGATCGCATCATCTGTGATCGTGAGCGTCATGCCAAGCTGATCCTCCGTCCTTTTCTTGATGCCGCGCAGAAGAATGCCCGCGATCGTCTTGATATTCTCCTTCGTCAGAGGATGGAATACTAAAATCTCATCGATTCGGTTTAAAAACTCTGGCTTAAACATCCGGCGCACTTCCTCCATCACGCGCTCTTTCATAAACGCATAATCCGCTTTCTCACCGCTCTCCGACGAGAATCCAAGCCGCTTCGGGGAAATAATATTTTCAGCGCCCGCATTGGAGGTCATAATCAGAATCGTGTTCTTGAAATCCACCTTCCGTCCCTGTGCGTCCGTAATGTGCCCGTCATCGAGGATCTGCAGCAGAATGTTAAATACATCCGGATGCGCTTTTTCAATCTCATCAAAGAGAATAACCGAATATGGATTGCGACGCACTTTCTCGCTGAGCTGTCCGCCCTCCTCGTAGCCAACATATCCTGGCGGCGAACCGATCATCTTGGAAACGCTGTGTTTCTCCATGTACTCCGACATATCAACGCGGATCATCGCATTTTCCGTGCCAAACATCGCCTCCGAGAGTGCCTTGGAAAGCTCTGTTTTTCCGACACCCGTCGGCCCCAGGAACAGAAACGAACCGATCGGCCGCTTCGGATCCTTGAGTCCCACACGACCACGGCGGATCGCACGCGCCACGGCGGATACAGCTTCCTCCTGTCCGACCACGCGCTCATGCAGAATGGACTCCAGTTTCAACAGCCGCTCTGACTCTTCTTCTGCCAGCTTGCGAACCGGGATCTTCGTCCAGTCAGAAACAATGTCCGCAATCTCATTTTCACCGACCACTAACTTGCGTGAATTTTTCTCTTTTTCCCATTTTTCACGAATCTTTTCAATCTTTTCCTGCTTTTTCTGCTGCTTCTTCTTGATCTCACCCGCTTTCTCATAGGCTTCAGCCTTGATCGCCTCTTCCTTCTGGCCTTCGAGTTTTTTGATCTCCGCTTCGAGCTTTTTGATCTCCTCCGGCTCCGTATATACAGTCAGACGCAACTTCGAGGATGCTTCATCGATCAGATCGATCGCCTTGTCCGGCAGGAAACGGTCATTGATATAGCGGGCAGACAGGCGCACCGCTGCCACCAGTGCCTCATCCTGGATCGTCACCTTGTGATGTTCCTCATAGCGGCTGCGAAGCCCCTTCAAAATCTCGATGGATTCCGCCTCCGTCGGCTCATCCACCATAACCGGCTGAAACCGGCGTTCCAAGGCCGCATCTTTTTCGATGTATTTGCGGTATTCTTCCAGCGTCGTCGCACCAATGAGCTGAATCTCACCCCTCGCCAGCGACGGTTTCAGGATATTGGAGGCATCGATCGCGCCCTCCGCGCCGCCTGCGCCGATGATCGTGTGAATCTCGTCAATAAACAAGAGCACATTTCCACTCTCCCGCACCTCGGCAAGTACCTTCTTAATCCGCTCTTCGAACTCACCGCGGTACTTGGATCCTGCAACCATGCCGGACAAATCGAGGCTGACAACCCGCTTTTTCGCGATCGTCTCCGGTACATTGCCGGAAACAATGAACTGTGCCAGACCTTCCACAACCGCCGTCTTTCCGACGCCTGGTTCCCCGATCAGGCACGGATTATTCTTCGTCCGGCGGCTTAAAATCTGAATAACACGTTTCATTTCCCGTTCCCTGCCGATGACTGGATCGAGCTTTCCGTCCCGCGCCATCTGGGTCAGATCCCGGCTGAAATTGTCCAGATTCGGTGTATTGCCTTTCTCCGGGCGCACCCGTCCTGCTGCCGCATCTTCCGCTGCCTCGGACGGCGCGTCATCGCCCATAGCCCCCATCAGATCCACATATAATTTCTGAATATTAACATTCATTGTATTGAGTAAACGGCACGCAGTTGATTTTCCATCCTTGATGATAGCAATCAGGATGTGCTCCGTTCCAATCAGAGGCGCTTTGAAAAAAACCGCCTCATCATAACTCGCCTGCAGCACGGCGCGCGCCCCCGGCGTATACTCAATCTGTCCCTCTACCTGAGTCGCCACTGCCGGGCTTATCAGACGCTCCATCAGTTCCATGACACGCTCTTCTGTCACATCATGTTCTGCCAGAACCGCTGCCGCCACGCCAGTTCCCTCTTTTATCAGTCCTAAAAGCAGATGCTCCGTCCCCACATAGCCGTGTTCCAGCTCCTGCGCTGTCTCGACTGCCAGACGGATCGCTTCTCTGGCTTTCTGAGTAAAACGATCGATCATTTTACTGTTCCTCCTGTTTCTTTTTACTTTACACCAGCTTCGGCAGTTCCTCCCGCAGATACCGCGCCCGCTCTGCCTCCAGCTCCTCACGTCCCAGCGGCTTGCTCGAACGTTTCTGTAAGTTTGCCGGCTGGATGCCGATCATCAGGCGGTAAATGCTCACAAATTCCGCCGGTTTTAACAGCCCGTCCGCGATGCCCGCCCAGACATGAGATAGAAATGTCATCGCTTCCTTGAGCGTCATCCGGCGCGCATATTTCAGAACGCCGTAGGACTTGTACGCCTCGTCCTCCCGCTCCAGGCGGTGTCTCGACAGAGAAACCTCGCGGAACTGATTTTCCTGCGCCGAGAGCTGCCCCGCCACGTTGGCTACCAGCTCCAGAATCTCTTGTTCGGTGATGCCGAGTGTCTTCTGATTGACTACCTCGTACAGATCGCCGTAGTTTTCATTGCCTCTGCCATAAACGCCGCGCACGGTCGTGCCGAAACGCCCCATATCGCCCAGAAGTTCCTGAAATTTCTTATTCATCGTCAGAGACGGCAGATGCACGACCACGGACGCCTTCATTGCTGTTCCGACATTCGTCGGATAGGACGTCAGATATCCATATTTCTCATTAAATGCATACGGAATCTTCTCGTTGATATAATCATCCAGCGCATCCGCTTTTGCATAACATTCTTGCAGATCGAGTCCCGATGCCAGCACCTGTAAACGGATATGATCGTCCGCATTTAATACCATGCTGACCCGCTCATCCTCCGAACAGAGGATCCCGCCCGGCGTCGTCTTCTCCGCCAGCGTGCGGTTTAAAAGGCGCCGTTCCCGCAATGCGGTGCGGTCAAGCTTCTCCATCAATTCCAGATCTTCATATTCATAAAACTGACCGTCCCGGTCACCCAGATCGCGGAAATTCTGTTTTAAACGGGCAATCATCGTCCGCGCCTCATCCGGCTCCAGACGGCTCGGAAATTTATATTCTTCCCAGTTCCGAGACAGACGCACCCGGCTGGAAACGATATTGGACGCATCATTCGCCACTTCCTCAAACCATTTCGTCATGTCTCATCTCTCCTTCCAGACTGTGTATCTTATCCCGGCAGGCAGCAGCCGTCTCATAGTCTTCTTCCTGCAACGCCGCTTCCAGCCTGCGTTTCAGCTGCTTAATCTGCTCTTCCGGGCTGAATTCCAGTTCTCCTTTCTTCGTCACCTCTGCAGCCGCCTGACTGCGCGGCTGGATCTTCGGATGTTTGCCGGTATGGCTCGAATTTTCCTGCAATTTCTTAATTTTCTCCCCAAGCAACGGATCAAACACATGATAACAGTCCGCGCATCCGAAACGGCTGTTCTTGATAAATTCTTCATACGTCGTGCCGCAGGTCGGGCATATCACATCCTCTTTCGGTGCCTGGCTGGCAGACGCATCCGTCAGTCCCAAAAGGCTCGAAAGCAGTTTTCCAAGCGGAAATTCTCCCTCAATCAGTGCCGAGTACGGTCCCAGATCCATCTCTTTCGCGCACTGGGCGCAGAGATTATGCTCTGTCTTGACGCCGTTAAACACTTCTGTATATTTAATATTCGCTTCGCGAATCCCACATTTCTCACACAGCATAATTTATCCTCCCAACATACACATCCCGCAACGGTTCCAATACACAAAAATCATCGCCCGCAGCCGGAACCTGCTATTCCGCTGTAAATGCGTCATAAATGGAATCCACCAGATCGTGAACCTCCTCGCGGCTCACATTTTTACAGACACCTCTTGCCAGAATCACACTGAGATCCCGGCGCATCTCCGAGATCGTCCGCATCTTATCCGTATCAAGTGCAATCACTGCCCCGCGGCGGCGGTCCACACGCAGAAAACCTTCCTGTTTCAGTACAGAATATGCCTTGTTGACCGTGTGCATGTTAATTCCGATGTTATCCGCTAACTGGCGCACGGATGGCAGCGTATCGCCCTCCCGGATCTGGTCGGTCGCAATCCCGATGATGATCTGGTTTATGAGCTGAATATAAAGCGCTTCCTCACTGTTAAAATCAATCTCTACAATCATACTCCACCATCTTTCATTCTGACGGCAGACCCCGTTTCTAAATACAGTCAGCCGCCTGTTTTATCATTTGTTATATAGATTGTATAACAAACAGGTGTTTTCGTCAACTGTAAAACTGTGTTAATTGTGTGAACTTGTTACAAAAAATCGATATAAAAGAAAAGACAGATACCCGCCAGAAATCTCCTGGACAGATATCCATCTTTTCCTCTTTTATTTACTGCGGATCGTCGATATACTCAAATCCATCCTCATCGCGCCGATCCCGCTCTAACCGGGCTTTTGCCTCGCGGGCGCGTCTGGATCGCTCTGATTCCGACTCATATCTCGTTGGGCGATCACCGTATTCCTCCCGTTCCAGCGTGTAGTAAAGCTCCGAGCGGGATGCCGGGCGCACATAAATCGCCGGGCGCGCATTCCGGCGTTCTCCCGATGCTGCAGACTCTTTCGCCGCACGATGCGCCGATGCAGGCGTGTAATCGCGCTGCAGGCGGCTTTCTTTTGCTGAAACGGCACGTTCCCGTTCTGTGCGTCGGCTTTCTGCCACTGCCTGGCGTTCCCGCTCTGCGCGGCTTCCGTCTGCCGAAGTTCTGCGCGGACGCTCTGAACGGCTTTCCTCTGCCGCATCTCTGCGGGTACGCTGCAGACGTTCTTCTTCTGATGCCTCTCTGCGGACACAAGCCGGACTGCTTTCTTCTGGCATTTCTCTACGGACGCGTTCGGAACGATTTTCGCTTTCTGCTTCCCGGCGGCGTCTTTCCTCCGGCATCCGTTTTGCGCGGTCTGCCGATGCTGCTACCTCCATACTCCGCTCCCGGCGGACCGGTCTTGTCTCCAGCGTCTCTTGGGTTCGGCGCGCACTCCGACGCCCTTCCTCCATCCGCTCTGCGGACCGGCGGCGTCTGTCATCCGCTGCCATGCGCTCCTTCTCACTCCGCGCTGCCGGTCTTGCCGGCGTCATTTCCCCATCATCTCTCTTGTCGCGCCCAGTGCCTCGTTTCACCCGTGCGTCTGCCGCCGGTCGTGCATTCGACGATGACGGACGGCGCTTGGACCTCTGTCTGCCTCCGGCTGCCTGCGTTTTCTCTCTCCACTCTTTCCGCTTAAGCAGAAGATTGATCACGATAAAGAACAAGATTACACACGCTACGCCCAGAACTGCAAGCATGACAAAGCGAATATTATAATCCCTGCAAAGTGCGTTGTACTTATCTACAATCTCCTCCACTTGTGCATCATCGTATTTAGTTGCCAGAGACGGATCTTCAAAATACCGTTGGAAGGTCTTTTCTGCAATATCATACCGGTACAGCGACTTCTCGCCGCTCTCATTCATACCATATACGACACAATACTTCTGCTGTTCATCGCTCTTCCACACCCAGCCCTGCACTTTATACGTGCCGTTTAACTGAATGGTCGTCTCCATAAATCCATCCGGAATCTGAACCGACTCATCCGGTGGAAGCACCAGAATCGACTTTGCTGTCACATCGATCGTCACATACGGCGATAACACACCGGATTCCGGTATATAAATATAAAACGCACCATTTCCATCGGCACCCTGCAAATACAGAAGCGTCAGGTCATTGCCATTTCCACACTGGACCTCTGAACCGCCATAAGTACAGGTAGACTGCGTATATCCTTCCGGAAGCAGGGAGGCATCAAATTCCGTCGCCACCGTATAGGAAACGCCGTCTATTTCCACATCCAGCCCGTTTGTCACAACCGGCGTTGTCCCAACTGCCTCTGTTTCAGCCCCTGTCTCCGCCTCTGACGGCACATCGACCGTATCTAGCTTATTGACTGTGATCGTGTAGCTCTTAGTTGTCTGTCCATCCTCCGCCGTTACCTTGCAGACAACGGTATTAGCACCTACCTTTAAGCCGGAATCACCGCTGACAAGGACTTTCGCCTTGCTGTCCTTCGCACTCGCGCTGACCGCCAGCTTATCGACGCTGGCTCCTACCTGCGCCGTATAGGAAGTCACATTTGGCGAAAACGCAGGGGAAAGTGTTCCTGGAGAAATCTTCAAGGACGAAAGCGCCGCTTCCGCCGAGGAGGTTGCCGGTGCTTTTACTTTGACGCTCGCCGTCCCCGTTTTAGAAACTGTGACTGCCTGTGCATCTGAGTCATAGACTTCATAACTTCCCACAGAGATCGACGTATTTCCCGCCTGCACTGCCTTGAATTTCAGCGTATAGGAAAATGCCTTCGTCGAGCTGGAATCCATCGTTCCGACCAGGCGGACGGAACCTGCACCGCCGCTTGCGTTATTTCCGCTCACAAACTCAATGACCGACGGATCATAGGAAAGTACCACGTCGGATGCCCCTAGATTTCCATCCTGAGAGGAGATCTTCACATTGACGCTGAACTCCTGACCCACCGTCGCACTCGGATCGGAAAATGAAATTTTTGCGCTGGATGCATAGGCGCTGATCCCGCCAACCGGCGCCGCCACCGTCAGCATACCTGCCGCAAGTATACCTAATATGATATTTTTAAACCTTTTCATTCAACTGCCCTGTCCTATATTCTTTATTGGTAACGGTCCCATATCTGCACCGTTGCCTTTCTTTACAAATTTTCACGTACCCGCTGCCATCTCTCAAGACCAGCCGCAGGTACGTGAAATATCCCTACAGTCCCAGAATCTTCTTCTGCATCAGAAGAACATCCAAAATATCTACTTTTCCATTTCCATTGAGGTCGGCGCGCGCGATTTCTTCCGCTCTTAACTTTCCAAGTCCCAGTATCGACCGCTGTGCCAGCAGGACATCCATGATGTTCAGCTTACCGTCGCCGTTGACATCCCCGCGCACCGACGATGCCGCATGCGTTCCCGATGTGGACTGGGATGGTGCCGCCGCGCTGGTCGGCGACTGGCTCCCCTGCGGACTGCCGTCGCTCCCGACAGACTCCCCATTTGGCGCAATCAGGGTTCCGGAACCGCCGCTCCCAAATCCATTCACATTCGATCCCGGTGCAGACTGACCGGAAGGAGAGCTTCCTGAACTGCTTCCCGAAGAGGTCGGACCGACAATCTGCACATCCGATCCGCTGGAGGAAGAATTTCCTGAACCGCTTCCTGAAGACATGCCCGGTCCCGTCGCCGGACCGCTAGAGCTGCCTCCAGAGGAAACGCCGCTTCCAATCGAGCTTGAGTAGGTCGGACCGCCTGACTGGCGCACTACGTGAAGAACGTAATTTCGCAGATTTCCATTTGCCGCTTTGACCGTCACGGTGATCTCATTGACACCGCTCTGCAGATCGACCGTTCCCGTTCCGGCAATCGTTGCCTTGGAATCAATCGCGCTCGCTGCTACCGTCACGCTTGCCACCGATGGATCCACGATCAGATCGTAGGACTCTGTATCTCGGTTAAAGGTCGGTGTCAGTGCAAATCCATCGACACCCAGCGCCGACAGCTTGTTGTTCGGGCTGCCGTCCAGCGTCGGTTTGACGCAGGCTCCCGCCGGCATGTTTTTATACACCGGAATCGAGAATTCAAGTGTTGCATTTGCCAATGCCGTGATCTTCGAAAGCGTCAGTCCTTCGGCAGCTGCCGCCTGCACGTTCGTCATGTACTGGTGTTTATAAAGATTGCTGCCCTGCACATTAAATTTCTTTAAGTACAGCGTATCCTGCCCTTTTTTCACATAATTCTCGCCATAATAAACCGAACCGCCGCGGATCGATTTCTCGATGCTGTTCCACGGGCGCAGATAGCTTCCCGACTGGGATGCCCACCAAAGTCCGCGTTCTACCGCACTCATCGAGCCGGACTGATATGCCTCTATATTAAAGAAGTTATAATATCCCTGATAGCCGGACACCGTTCCGGAAATACTGCGTCCGGTTCCCTGACTGCCCTGTTCCTGCAGAATCATCGACGCCAGAATATATGGATTGACTCCCGATTCGGATGCCGCATTCATGATGATATCTACATAGGAAGTACCGATTGCAGACTGCTGCGCCACTCCCGCGGAAGTTCCCGAACTGCTGTAAGTGCCACTTCCCGGTGCACTTGTTCTTCCGCTGCTAGTTGAACCAGAAGTTGTTCCGGTTGTGCTGCTTCCCGGTGCGCTTGTACTGCCACTGGTGGTTCCAGCCGTGCTGCTGGTTGTCCCCGATGACTTATTCGATGTGCCGCTGCTGACCGGCGCCGTCTCCCCGTCTGCATTGTTGGAAGAAAATCCATCTCCCGCCATGCCCGGTCCATTGGTCGCTGCCACCCGCTCCGTCTTATGATCGCTGATCGAAGCAATCGGAGACGACAGACCGGCGCTGCTTCCGCTCGAACCTGACGAACTTCCCGGTCCCGTCGCTGAACCGGAAGAAGAGCTTCCAGAACTGCTTCCCGTACCAGCCGATACCGACGATCCGCCCGACACCGTGCCGGAAAGGAAGGTTCCGCTCACCATGTTCTGCAGCCCCGTCTTCGTGTGAAGCGAACTGTCATACGACTGTTTCATGAACTGGTAAATATATTTATCATTTAAGAAATTCCGCGGATCCATATAATAGGCGATAATATCCGAAGACGCCTGTACCCAGGAGCTTCCGTCAAAGCCCGGCCAGGTTCCGGTTCCCCAGTCATACGCACCTGTCTCGGTCGATTTCCAGGACGAAATGCTGCTGCTCGCAACCAGGTTCCGCCCGATCACGCTTTCATTTTTCAACGCTGTGTTCCAATCCAGATTCGTCTGGAACGCCGTGAACGTCCAATTCGGATATTGTGCATGCAATTCCCGGAGCCCCTGTTTATAGCTCTCCGGAAATCCCTGCTTTGTCAGATAGCTTTCAAAATCCGAATCCGATTTGATCGCAGTCGGAAACTTTATGTATTTGCTCGAAACATAACCCGTCTGCTCACCGCCGCTTCCGCTATATCGTATCTGATACCATACGACGCCATCCGTTCCCGTCTGCTCACCAAGTACTGTAACCGGTGCGCCCTTGGACAGCTTCGCTAGTGCCTGATACGAAGTGCCCGGACCACTCCGGACATTCAGGTTTGTCGCATTGACCGACGCGGTTCTCTCTTCCGCATAGCTGACGATCCCCATCAAAGACTCTGCTACAGTACCTGCCAGCCCTGGGTTGACCGCCATCACAGCGCCCAGCAGAAACGCCGCCGCCCGTTTCCCCAATAACTTCCATTTTTTCATCCGTCTATCTCCTCATTCTGCTGCGATTTCTGCAATTCATCCTCCGTAGCGGAATTCTTATTCTGTCTGCCGCCGTATTTCCAGACAGCCGCTCGACTGTTTTCCATCTTTTTCACGTTTTTACAATCGTATCTATTATAATGAAAAAAGACCATATGTGTCAACCTTACCGAAAAAACTTCGCAAAATTTGGGGCTTTTGCGTGAAATTGTAAGATTTTCTTAATTTTTAGAAGCAGTATAGGTTGGCTTCGTAATATTTTCCAGATGCATGATTTTTGAATGCATAGTAGCATAAAAAGGAGTGCCAACCCGGTACACTCTACCGATTCTGGCACTCCTTTTGGCTCAAAATCCTTAAATTCTTTTTAGCTTAGATCTGGTAAGACTCGCTTTTTCTTCCAGCCCAGGTATTGATGCCGTTTCCATCCATCTCCTCAGTGGACACCGGTGCTTTCTTTACTTCCGGCGCAGCCGCTTTCAGGATCTCGCGTTTCTCAACCGGCGGTTTCTTTGCCGGACGGGACTCAAAGAACTCTTTTGCTACCTGTGGGAACAGTGCATAAGTCAGGACATCCTCATCCTGCTGCTTCCACTGCTTCATCTCCGCCTCAATCTTCTCAAGCTGCGGCTCGATCAGATCTGCCGGACGACAGGTGATCGGTTTTGCATCGCCGATTGCTTTCTTCTGAACTTCTTTGTCGAACGGCTTTACAGTCTGTCCGAACTCGCCCATCAGAAGTTTCTTGGATTCCTTTGTGAACATCTTGTAGCGCTCGCCCATCAGGACATTTAATACAGCCTGCGTACCAACGATCTGGGAAGACGGAGTAACTAACGGCGGCTCACCGAAGTCTTTGCGGACTCTCGGGATCTCTTTCAGAACATCGTAGTATTTATCCTCTGCGCGCGCTTCTTTCAGCTGGGAAACCAGGTTGGAAAGCATACCGCCCGGGACCTGATAACGCAGGGTATTGATGTCAACGCCCAGAACCTTGGTATTCATCAGACCACTCTTTAACGCTTCCTCACGCATCGGGCGGAAGTAATCTGCGATCTCCGCCAGTTTTTCCTGATCCAGTCCGGTATCATACGGAGTACCTTTGAAGGTCTCAACCATAACCTCGGTCGCCGGCTGGCTCGTTCCCATCGAGAATGGGGACATCGCGGTATCGATCATGTCAGCGCCCGCTTCCACTGCCTTTAGGTACGTCATGGATGCAACGCCGGAGGTGTAATGCGTATGGATATCAATCGGAAGATCAACTGCTTCTTTCAGTGCTTTCACAAGGATCTCTGCATTGTACGGGGTCAGAAGACCTGCCATATCCTTGATACACAGGGAATCAGCGCCCATATCCTCGATTCTCTTTGCAATGTCTTTCCAATAATCCAGTGTATATGCATCACCCAGTGTATAGCTCAGCGCTATCTGTGCGTGTGCTTTTTCTTTGTTGGCTGCCTTTACCGCTGTCTCCAGGTTGCGGATATCATTTAAACAGTCAAAAATACGGATAATATCAATACCATTGGCAACTGATTTCTGTACGAAATATTCTACCACATCATCTGCATAGTGGTTATAACCCAGAATATTCTGTCCGCGGAACAGCATCTGAAGTTTTGTCTTCTTAAAACCATCTCTCAGCTTTCTAAGGCGCTCCCACGGATCCTCCTTCAGGAAACGAAGGCTGGCATCGAATGTCGCACCGCCCCAGCATTCTACTGCATGGTATCCAACCTCATCCATCTTTCCGATGATCGGAAGCATCTGCTCCGTTGTCATTCTGGTTGCAATCAGAGACTGGTGCGCGTCACGAAGGACAGTTTCCACGATCTTAACCGGCTTTTTCTTTTCATTTGCCATTCTAAAGATACCTCCCAATACACTTTTATTATGAGTCAACTATCTGCGACCTGGCTGATTAAATAATTCACAGCCATATTTTTATCTATTATACCACAAGTTTCTCGATTTCTGGATAGTTTTTTTAATATAATTTCATAAGTAAATTCTATATCGTGGAAATGTGGGTTGTGATTTTTGCTGATGTCAGAGAGCTTTCCTCTGCGCCGCGCGGGGGCGGCTGGAGGAAAAAAGTTTCTTGGTCGCTTTTTTCTAGTCCGCAGTGCAGAAGCTCGAAAAAACTTCGTTTTTCCTCGCTGTCGGGCATTCGCCCTATGAAAAAAAGAAGCCACACACAGCTGCTTTTGTGTAAACACAACGCTTCTATGGATCACTTCTTTCTAGTCCGCAGTGCAGCAGCTCGAAAAAACTTCGTTTTTCCTCGCTGTCGGGCATTCGCCCTATGAAAAAAAGAAGCCACACACAGCTGCTTTTGTGTAAACACAACGCTTCTATGGATCACTTCTTTCTAGTCCGCAGTGCAGCAGCTCGAAAAAACTTCGTTTTTCCTCGCTGTCGGGCATTCGCCCTATGAAAAAAAGAAGCCACACACAGCCGCTTTTGTGTAAACACAACGCTTCTGTGTGTGGCTTCTTTTTTTCGCACTGCTCTTTGCTTACGCAAGTTTGGACTTAGCCAGCTCTGCCAGTTTTGCGAAACCTTCTGCATCGTTGATAGCCATGTCAGAAAGGATCTTGCGGTTCATCTCAACACCAGCCTGCTTTAAGCCGTACATGAACTTGCTGTAGGACAGACCATTGATACGTGCTGCTGCGTTGATACGAGCGATCCACAGCTGTCTGAACTGTCTCTTTCTCTCTTTACGACCAGCGTAGGAGCTTGTAAGAGCTCTCATCACGGACTGCTTAGCTACACGGTACTGTTTGGAACGTGCGCCTCTGTAACCCTTTGCCAGCTTTAATACTCTATTGTGTTTCTTTTTAGCGTTTAATCCGCCTTTTACTCTTGCCATCGGTTATTTCCTCCTTCTTAATCCTCGAATCTTATAAGTACGGTAAAATCTTCTTCATTACCTTGCTGTTTGTAGCATCAGTAACGATGTCTTTTCTAAGATTTCTTTTTCTCTTTGTAGATTTCTTAGTTAAGATGTGGGATTTGTAAGCTTTATTTCTTACTAACTTTCCGGTTCCGGTTGTTTTAAAACGTTTAGCAGCTGCTCTGCTTGTTTTCATTTTAGGCATGGTGTAGTCCTCCTTAATAATAGTTATGTCCTTATATCTAGCGTTTCGCAGAAAGGAACAGTACAATACTTCTTCCTTCTACTTTTGCCGGTTTATCAACGGCTGCGATATCGGCAAGCTTCTCTGCAAAATCGTCAAGGATATACTTTGTCTTTGACATATGTGCCATCTCACGACCTCTGAAACGAAGTGTAACCTTTACTTTATTGCCTTTTTCCAGGAATTTTCTCGCATTGTTCATCTTGGTATTCAGGTCATTTTCATCGATATTCGGAGAAAGACGAACTTCCTTGATCTCGATTACCTTCTGTTTCTTCTTAGCTTCTTTTTCTTTTCTTGCAAGCTCGTATCTGTATTTACCGTAATCGATAATCTTGCAGACCGGCGGCTTCGCAGTCGGAGCAATCTTTACTAAATCCAGTTCCGCTTCTTTCGCTAACTTGTAAGCATCCTTTGCGGACATGATTCCAAGCTGCTCTCCATTTTCGCCAATCAAACGAACCTCTCTGTCTCTAATCTGTTCGTTAATCATTAACTCGCTAATAGTCGTGCACCCCCATGATATGTGATGATTTTGGTTGATTCAGTGTCAAAAAAAATAAGTGAACAGTACAGACCATCCACTTACTCATAATAGGAAATCCAATATAGGAAATTTCTCAAATTTATGAACCCACAGTCACTTGCTCGTGCTGAGGTGAGGTAGATAACCTGCTTTCCTGTCTTCGTGAAGTTGTTTCCTCACAACTTTTGTTAGTATACTATGGTTTCTTTGGAATGTCAACCGGTTTTTTCGAGATTTTTGAGAAGATTTACAAATGATTTTTAAATATGGTTCACGTGTTGCGCGAATGACGGCAGCGTACGCAAATACATTTACGGACATACTAAAAACTACCGCCGGATATCATTACCTCTGCCCGGTTTTACTTCTTTCCTGACAGAATTTTCCATATCCGGCGGCATTTTTTATTTCGAATATTTATGCAGGCTTTCTTCTATTTAAAAAGAAAACCGCATCAGAGTCACCGTTTCTGGAAACTCGAACATTCCGTCTGCATAGAAACCGTCGCATTGCCTCCGGTGATTCCGATGTGTTCCGCGCTGCACCGGCGGTCTGTATTATAAACACAGTTCGTTGCCTCGCACTCTACTTCGAGACGGCTCTCCGGTGTTTTAAAAAGGTTGCGGAATGTGCCGCCTTTCTTCTCGTCGAAGCTGCCGCAGCAGGTATCGCATTTATCCTGCGCCGTCTTTCCTTCTACCAGAATGGTATTTTTACAGCAGCAGTTTTCCGCATTGTGCATACATCCGGTTACACTACAATCCAGTTTTGTCATGATTTTTCCTCCTGTTTTCTGACATGCATCACCGAAAGTCTCCTCCGTCATCCAGCCGTCAAACTTTTCAGCGATACGCTTTTCAATGTGTCATGGTTTTCGTTGCTGTTCACACATGTATGACCAGTAACGGGATTTTGCCGATGCTTCGCATTCCAAATCGGCAAAATCTGCAACCAGAACTGTATCGTACGGAATTTTCAGTTCAGAAAATTCCTGCCTGTGAACAGTTGCTGGTTTTTAGATTCAGGAGTAGTATCTGCTTCTTTTTTGGATTTATTCGTGCAAACTAAAACAAACGCATCCATGATTTTATCTCACAGATGCGTCTGCCTGATTTTTTAATTTTTCAAAATTATTTAGCTTCGTCTGCTTTCACAGTCTCACGCAGGTTTTTCTCTTCGATCTCCTTCTGGATGGACTCGATGAAGCTCTCTACACTGCTTGCGCCCTCGTCACCCGCAAAACGGCTGCGGACGG
>ULQX01004636.1_pt1 | contig 22179 bp, 14 predicted proteins | sample 1954941 | NCBI WGS metagenome assembly ULQX01 (sample SAMEA4835667, study PRJEB28245) | human gut metagenome | biome: gut microbiome; material: fecal sample | place: Denmark | collected 2008
GTTGTAGAACTTGTGAAACGCCGCGGCAAGACGCATGAGATAGCGGTTGATGTAGCTCGGGTCGTAGTCGCGCGCCGCCATGCGAATTTCCTCGGCAAAGGAGGAGAGTTCCTTGATGAGCGCGTGCTCAGCATCGCTCGAAAGGATGGACAGGTCGACCGCGCCGGGCCTGACGCTGTGGCCCTCTTCCTCCAGCGCTTTGAGCAGGCTGCAAATTCGCGCGTGCGCGTACTGGATGTAGTAGATGGGGTTTTCGCTGTCCTCGCGCACGGCGAGGCCGAGGTCGAATTCCATCTGCGTGTCGGGCTTGGCGTTGAAGAAGTAGCGGCAGGCATCGACGGGAATCTCATCGAGCAGGTCAGAGAGCGAAATGGTCTTGCCCGTGCGCTTGGACATACGCACGACCTCACCATCGCGCACGAGCTTGACGAGCTGCATCAGCACGATATCGAGACGGTTGGTCCCGTCGAGGCCCAGCGCGTCCATCGCGCCCTTCATGCGGGCCACGTGACCGTGGTGGTCAGCGCCCCAGATGTTGATGACCTTGTCGAAGTGACGCACGGCGAACTTGTTGCGGTGATAGGCAATGTCGCCGGCAAAGTAGGTGTAGAAGCCGTTGGCACGGCGCAGAACGTCGTCCTTTAAGTCGAGCTTGTCGATGTCCTCGTCCTTCTTGCCCTGCTTGCGGTACTGCTCGCGCATGATGTCGGCGGTCTTGAGCCAGAGCGCGCCTTCCTTTTCATATGTCCAGCCGAGCTTATGAAGCTCCTCGACGGTGTCTTTGACATAGCCGCTGTTGTGCAGCGAGGACTCGAAGAACCATTCGTCGAACTTGATGCCGTAGCGCTCGAGGTCGCTCTTCATTTTCGGAATGTTGCGCTCCAGGCCAAAGCGCGCCATATCGGCGTGGCGCTCCTCGACGGACTTTTCCAGATAGCTGTCGCCGTGGACGTCGTAGAACGCCTTGGCGAGCTCGCGGATGTCGTCGCCGTGGTAGCCGTCCTCGGGGAACTCGATCGCATCCTCGCCCTTGATGAGCTGGATGTAGCGTGCTTCGATGCTCTTGGCGAACTTTTCGATCTGGTTGCCAAAGTCGTTGACGTAGAACTCGCGCCACACGTCCGCGCCCGACCAGTCGAGCACCTCGGCGAGCGTATCGCCCAGCACACCGCCGCGGGCGTTGCCCATGTGCATGGGGCCCGTGGGGTTCGCGGAGACGAACTCGACCATGTACTTCTTGCCGCCCAGCCAGTTGTCGCGGCCGTAGTCGCCCTTCTCCTCCTCAACGGCGGTCAGGACGTCGGCATACCACTTGTCGCCGAGGCGGAAGTTCAGAAAGCCGGGGCCCGCGATCTCGACGCTCGTAAAGTACGTGTCGCTCAGGTCCATGTGCTCGGTCAGAATTTTCGCGACCTCGCGGGGATTCTTGCGCATGGCCTTGGACGCGGCCAGGCAGAACGTCGTCGTATAGTCGCCGTTGGCGGTATCCTTGGGGATCTCCACGGCGGGGATGGTCTGCACGCCCTCGGGCAGCAACCCCTCCTGCACAGCCGCGCGATAAGCCGCCGCCGTCAGCTCGGCGATCTGGTTCTTTGCGCTGCGGATCATATTCATAGCAATTTCTCCTCTATCCTTTGCGGTTTTACCCAAACGGCGCGGCACATTCGCCCAAAATCGCCCCATGGGGATACTTTTTTGCAATTATACTATATTTAATGGCAGAAAACAAGGGAATCCGGTAAGAAATCTGCCGCGCCTCCATCACGGGCAAACGCAGGCGCAGCAAGGCCTTTCCCGCGATAAAAATCGCTGGTCCAGAAAGAGAATATTTTCGTGTCCAGTTGGGCGCGGCAGAGGCGTTTTGACGGCGCGGCGCGCCCGTCTTGCACGGTCACTGTGCCGCCTGTCAGCGTTTTATCACAGACCAGTATGCATTTCTCTCCGCGTGCCAGTGAGCGCCGCAAAATCGCGCCTCTCTTGCTTTTTTAACCAAAAATAATATAATGGCGATAGCATTATTTAGATGCTTTTGAGAGATTTTGAGAGTAAAACGATAAAAGGAGGACTATCCCATGCCCGTTAATCTGAAAGGCCGTTCTTTCCTGACGCTGAAAGACTTCACCCCCGACGAGATCCGCTATATGCTCAATCTCGCCGCTGACCTCAAGGCCAAAAAGCGCGCCGGCATCCGCGGCAACCTGCTCGCTGGCAAGAACATTGTGCTGCTGTTTGAAAAGACCTCTACCCGCACCCGCTGCGCGTTTGAAGTCGCCGCTTACGACGAGGGCGCGAACGTCACCTTCCTCGATTCCAAGTCCTCCCAGATGGGCAAGAAGGAAACGATGGTCGACACCGCCAAGGTCCTGGGCCGCTTCTACGACGGCATCGAGTACCGCGGCTACGATCAGAAGGTCGTCGAGGGTCTCGCCGCCAACGCGGGCGTGCCCGTGTGGAACGGCCTGACCGACGTCGACCACCCGACGCAGGCGCTTGCCGATATTCTCACCCTGATGGAGAACACCAAGAAGCCGCTGAGCAAGTGCAAGCTCGTTTTCTGCGGCGACACGCGCAACAACGTTGCTTACTGCCTCATGTACATCTGCGCCAAGCTCGGCATCCACTATGTCGGCTGGGGCCCGAAGGAGCTTGCTCCCGCGGCTGATGTCGTCGAGTACTGCCGCGAGGTCGGCAAGGAGACCGGCGCCATCGTCGAGTACGGCGAGGACAAGGAGCTGCTCAAGGGCGCTGACGCACTCTACACCGACATTTGGGCTTCCATGGGCGAAGAGGACAAGATCCCCGAGCGCGTCAAGCTGCTCACCCCCTACAAGGTCACGGGCGACGTGCTGAAGGCCACCGAGAATCCCGACTGCATCTTCCTGCACTGCCTGCCCTCCTTCCACGACTTCGACACCACGATGGCCGCCTCTCAGAAGGAGCTCGGCTACGATATCCGCGAGGTCACGGACGAGGTCTTCCTCTCCCCCAACTCCAAGGTCTTCGACGAGGCCGAGAACCGTATGCACACGATCAAGGCCGTCATGGTCGCGACGATCGGCAACGTCTGATCTGTTCAGGCCGTTTTCAAAAAAGCATAAAAGAACGGGAGCACTTCGTGCTCCCGTTCTTTTTTCCGCTTTGTTTACTGTTCCAGCGCCTTCCAGTCGCGCGTTTCGCGCAGCGCCGTCCACTGCTCGTCGGCAGCGGCCCACTTGGCATTGCGCTCGTAGTCATGGCTGTTGGTCGCCTCCTGCATCGCAAGATAGAACCAGTCGCCCGGGTTCGCGTCGGGCCAGATCTGCATCACGCCGCGCGAGAGCAGATGGCTCTCCTCGGACGGGACACGGTCGAGCACGCGGTTGATCATCGTGGCGGTCTCGGCACGGGTGATGTTGCGCTGGGGGCCGAACGTGCCGTCGGGATAACCCGCGATCCAGCCGTTGCCCGCGGCGAGCTTGATGTACGCCTCCGCCCAGTGGCCCGCGATGTCAGAGAAGCGGCTCTCGCTCTTGTCGAGCTTGGCGAACAGCGAGATGATCTTTGCCATCTCCGCGCGCGTGATGGGCGCGTCGGGGCGGAACGTGCCGTCGGGATAGCCGTCCACGATGCCGGCCTTCGTCATGGTGGAAACCGCGGTGTTATACCACGCGTCAGACGCCACGTCGGTATATCCGTTGGTCTTGGTCAGGTTCGCGCTGCGGCTCTCCTCCGTCAGCAGGCGGAAGAAGATGGTCGTCGCCTCGGCGCGGGTGATCTGGCCGTTCGGCTGCACCGTGCCGTCGGGATAACCGATGATGTAGGCGAAGTGGTCGTCCGTGTTCAGACCGAGGGCATCATCGTCTTCAATCTCCACGGTGGGCTTGGAGGGGGTGGGCGTGTGCTTCCTTGCAAAGGTAGCGTGGATCGTGTGGTTCTCCACCACATTTTCAAACGTGTACGTGCTCACCGCGCCGACGCTTACGCCGTCCACCAGCACGTCCTTGATGCGGTAGCCGGAATCGGGCGTGATGGTAAAGGTCTTGCTTTCGCCCTTGGGTACGGTAACCGTGCCCGCGGCGGGGTCGATCTTGCCGTGCTCGTCGGCGGTTGCGGTGATGACACGCACTTCATCGACCTTGACCTGCAACGTATAATAATTTCTTACGGTTGCAACATCCTCACCGGAGCCAAAGTGGCTGAAGTTGTTACTGCTCTGATAAAAACGTACCGGATCATTATTTTTTACGATGTAACCGCAAATTTCAACCAGATAGTAGTTGTGGTCTGTTCGGGCATGATCCACCTTTGTGATCGGAATGGTGTTATCCTTAATCCAGACACGATGCAGTTCTCTATCCGTTTCGGCATTAGAAAACAGTTTTGGTTCTTCCGTGCTACGAGGGCCGTTTACGGTCATCGCTATGCCGTTATCAGCAAAATGTCCTTCGTCCCACCAGCAATACTCAAAGTAGACATACTCGTCTTCTTCATTGCCCTGCTCCGAGAGCAGCAACGGATGAGATACCTGCACACCGAGCGTATGCTCCTTGCCGTCGCCGATGGTCACGGTGAAGGGCTGGTCAGCATCGACAACTTCGTTTTTTCCGTCTACCAGATAGGAGATCGTGGGGTTCTGTAAAACATAGATACCTTGTCCGGATTTTACACTAACAGATCCATCCTGGCGGCGAGGTGTCACATTAAGCGGTTCATCATTCTGTAACGTAAACGCTATATTGGCGCCATCTGCTCCCGACCATCCGCCGATATAGTCGTAACCGGGTTTCTGTTCTGCGGAGGAAGCGGGGGCTTCCGGCAACGCATAACTGTCATCGAACTCCCAAAATCCGGTGGTTGCATTCTTCTGATAGCCAAGCAGTCGATAATTCAGGTGATACTCCGATTTCCAATTATAGTTAATGAAAAACTTAACTTCAACCGGATAGGTCATTGCATTACTTTCCGTAGAGGTATATCCCGTAAAACTATCATAGGTGGATTTATCCGGGAAGATTATCATGCAGTTTGTTCCATTGGGAATGCGGATCGCGCTGGAATCATATACCGATCCACCACCCCATGCATCACATTTTTTGTTTATGATGATCTGCGTGATATGCTTATCGTAAAAAGCGCCCTCGCCAAGTGTTGCTACGCTGGCAGGAATAATAATCTTGGCATCTACTCCATCAGCAAAGCAGTTCTTGAACGTATTATTGCCGATATGCGTCAGAGTCTCCGGCAGCGCAAATACGACACCTTCCGGAGAACCGGCCAGTCGCATGACCTTCAAAGATCTGCAATCCGTGAATACGGAAGCGCCGTCCGAATTACCAAGGCTTGTCAACGTATCAGGGAAAATAAAGGTTTCCAAGGATGTGCAATCGCCAAACGCAAATTTGCCGATGGTTTTTACTTTGGTATTGGACAGGTCAACAGATGCCACCGGAGAATACTGAAACGCCTGATTGTCGATCTTCTCCAGATTGGTTGCCTTGCTGAAATCGACAGCTGCAACTTGAGGATGATTTTCAAGGCCTGCATTTCTTGCTTTAAAAGCGTTTTGACCGATACTCGTCACCGGCGTACCGTTAATTTCCGCAGGAATGGTAACGGAAAGGGGCTTATCTTTATTTTCAGGGTCCTGTAGCCAAGCCCTCTTAATGCCTTTTATCACACCGTTTGCAAAGTCCAGCGCTTCCTCAGGGACTTCCATTCGTCCCTCCGCCTCAAGCACAGCGCCCTCGGTGTCCGTATTCTGCACCGCAGCTGCACTTACCGAGGTGTTATCACGAGCATACGTGCTCGTGACGTTTTTACCGTAAAAACGTGCTTCCCCGTCTTCTGCCAGCGCGCTGACTGGCAGGAGCGAGAGGGTCATCATCAGCACTAAGACCCATGTGAGACAGCGCTTGCCGAACTTCTTCTCTCTCATAAAAAAATCCTCCCTCTTGTCCCTGTGGACCCGAGGAAGGAGAGTTCTCCGTCTTAGGCAGCCCGGCTGTCGTGCGGCTCACGGCCGTTTAGACCCATAGCTTTGCGGCACCGGTTTTCGCCGGCTGTGCCTTTGTCTGTACGCTTTGCCCCACTTTCGCGAGCCGCACAGATCATTCGATTGATAAATTTATTATAACACTCAAAAAATAATCTTCAAGCGGAATCCCGTCGAATTTTGTCGGTAGTAAAACTTTTAATACCTGTTGAGTTTTGTCGTGATTTAGAAATACCTTGCGGTTTAATTGGTTTTTAGGCGGAACAGGGAGGGCGGATCGCTCCGCCCCCTGTCCTCTCTCAATCTCGTCTCTCTCGTTCACTTGCAGTACTGCCGCAGATCATAGCACAGGCGCTCGGCCTCCTGCTCGCCGCGGGCGACGATCGCCACGGAGTCGTTGCCGGAGATGCAGCCGAGCATATCGGGCAGCTTCATCGCGTCGATAGCCGCGCCCGCCGCGTCGGCGAGCCCCGGCAGCGTCTTGAGCAGCACAACGATCCCCGCGTAGTCCACGCCCACGCTGCACTCGTTCAAAATGAGCTTCAGGCGCTTCGTGTTGTCGATGTGGTCGGCCTTGCCGGACACGGCATAGGGGCGGCGGCCGCCGCCGATCGGCTCCTTATAAAGGTACAGCTCCTTGATATCGCGCGAGACGGTCGTCTGCTTGCTCTCGATGCCGCACTCGGCGAGACGCGCGATGAGCTCCTCCTGCGTCTCGATATTGTACTTTTCGATCAGCTCCAGGATCTTCTCTTGTCGCTTGCTCTTCATGGTTCTCTCCCATTTTCCTCCGCCCGGCCAGCTGCCGGCGCGGATGAGCTCTTCTCTCTTCTCTCGTTCTGCGGTGGAATTTTTTACAGGTCGTCGCGGTTGACGGGGCAGGACATGCAGCGCGGGCCGCCGCGGCCGCGCGACAGCTCGGCAGACGGCACGGTCAGCACGTCGAGGCCGTGCTTTGCGAGCAAGTCGTTCGTCACATAGTTGCGCTCATAGGTGATGACGCGGCCCGGCGCGATACACAGCGTGTTCGAGCCGTCGTTCCACTGCTCGCGCTGCGCGGCCATCAGGTCGCCGCCGCCGCAGCGGATCAGGTCGACCGCGGGCAGCTTGAGCTCGAGGGCCAGAATGTCCTTGAGCTCTTCCTTGATCGCGCCGAAGCGGAGCTCGCCGTGCTCGTCGAGCGTCATCTCATAAACGCTCAGCGGGCCCTCGATCTCGGGATGGATGGTGAACTTATCATAGTCGACCATCGTGAACACGGTGTCGAGGTGCATGAACGCGCGCGTCTCGGGAATGTCGAAGGCGAGCACCTTCTTAAAGTCGGAATTTTGCAGAAGATTGCGCGCAAACGTCTCCGCGCCGGAGACCGTCGTGCGCTCGGACAGGCCGATGGCCACGATGTCCTTGGAAAGCACGAGCACGTCGCCGCCCTCGATCGAGTAGCTGTCGGACAGGTCGTACCACATCTTGTTGTCCTGCGTGGCAAAGTCGCGGTTGTAGAGGAACATGTACTTTAAGAGCAAACTCTCGCGTTTGCGCGCAGGGGTATGCATGCGGTGGATGTTGATGCCCTCGCCCACGCAGGCGCCGGGGTCGCGGGTGAAGTACAGGTTCGGCATCGGGTCGGAGACGAACGGATAGTCGTCGTCGACTAAGTCCATCAGCGACGTCGGCTGCTTGGTGGCGACCTCGCAGCGCTTGATGCCCGCGATCATCTTCGTCACCATCTGCTTGGGCGGCATGTCGAGAAGTAAGCTCGTCATGCTCGCGCGCAGGCCCTTGGCGTGAATCTTGCTGATGTTCAAAAAGTCGTTGACGAGCTGGATCTGGCGCGCGGGGTTGGCGATGGCCTTGGCGACCTCGTCGACATAGTAGATGACCTCGACGCCGTTTTCGCGCAGGACCTCGGCAAAGCGGTCGTGCTCCTCCTGGGCGACCTTTAAGTACGGGATGTCGTCAAACAGCAGGCGCTCGAGCGTCGCGGGCGTCAGCGATTCCAGCTCCTCGCCGGGGCGGTGCAGCAGCACCTTGTTGAGCTTTCCGATCTCGGAAAAGTTATGAATGCCAGGATACATAGTCGTGCTCCCTTTCCCGGGACGCCAGCGGCTCTCTCATCGACCGCCCGTACATCCCGCTGTGTTTTCGATCGTCTCGCCGCGATGCGCGGCTTCTTTACGGATCGTTTTACCGTTATTACGCAGTAAAGTATACACGTTCTAAAAGCGCTTGTGATGTATCAGTGGTTTTGCTTTTTTGTGTGCCAGTTACTCCTCCAGTTCTTCTTCCAGCGCTTTGCGCAATACCTCCATGCCGCGCTCCAGCCGCTCGCGCGGCTCGTAGGAGTAGTTGATGCGGATATGGTCGCGCCCGCCGTTCTTGCAGGGGTAAAAAACGTATCCGGGGATCAGCGTGACGCCCATGTTGTAGGCCCTGCGGATAAACTGCTTGCTGTCCACCCCGTCCGGCAGCCTGCACCAGACGTATACGCCGCCTCTTGGCTTTGTATAACTCACGCCGAGCGGCGCAAGCTCGTCGAGCTTTTGGCATACCAAATCTCGATTCGTGCGGTAGACGTCGCGAAATTTTAAAAGCGACGTGTAGTAAATGCCGTCGTCCAGGTACATGCCGAGGAGCTTTTGCGTCATCCAGTCCGAGGCCATCAGCCGCACGGAGACAAGGTAGCTCAGCGCGCGGATCAGATCGCGGTTACCCGTGATGAAAGCAAGGCTCAGTCCCGGGATGAACGTGAGTGAAAACGAATAGATGTAAATGACGTTGCCCATCGTGTCGAACGCCTTGATCGGTGGGAGCTTATCGCCGTCGTAGACGAGTTCGCTCGCCGCGTCCTCCTCCACGATCGGCACGCGGTAGCGGTTCGAGAGCTCAACGATCTTCTTGCGCCGCTCGAGCGACAAAATGTGCCCCGTCGGGTCGTGATAGCTTGAATTGACGAAGATCAGGCGCGGGCGCATCTGCGTGAGCAGGCTTTCGAGCACCTCGCAGTTCATGCCGTCCTCGTCGACAGGAACGGTCAAAATTTTCGCGCCCGCAAGCTCCATCACGCGGTACATATCAGGGTGGACGGGTTCCTCCATCACGACGCTGTCGCCGGGCTTGACGAGCAGCGTCACGATAAAGTCGAGTGCCTGATTCGTCTCCGATAGGATCTGAATTTCGCCCGAGGATACCTTCACGCCCTTCGTGCCGAGAAAGGCCACGAGCTTCTGCCGCAGGAATTTATCGCCTTTATAGGGGCTGAAAAAATACTGGCACGGGCCACTGCCCGTGAGCAGCGCCGCGATATCGCCCGCGACACGCTCGGACGTGTACACCTCGCGCGAGGCGACGCCGCTGCCGAGGGAATAGTGGCTCTCATCCGTAAAGCGCTGAAACAGGTCGTCAAACGTCTTTTCCATGTCGAGGTACTTTTCCGCCACCTCGCTGACCCAGTTGACGCGGCCGGGCTGTGCGCCCTCGCCGCCCCTTTCGTCCTGCGCGTCCTTTTCGTCGTTTGCCGCGGCCACGATGTAGCCCACGCCCTGGCGCGACTCGATCCACGCGTCGCTCTTGAGCTCGCTGTACGCCTTGACCACGGTGTTGCGGTGCACATCCAAGATCTGCGCGAGCGCGCGCTCGCTCGGCAGCGCGCTCCCGCGGGGCAGCGCGCCGCTGACAATCTGCGACTTGATCTGGTCGGCGATCTGCAGATAGACCGGCACCTTCGAAAACTTGTCGATGCTGACTTTCATGTACTTCTCTTCTCCCTCTCGCCGGCAGGCCGCGCTCTCACCCGCAGCCGTCGGAATTTGCGTTGGTCTCGCAGAGGTCTCTCCGTTCGCATTTTACCACATAACCGTGTGCGTTGTACAGTTATTTTTGTGCATATGACATAAAATCCAAAAAGAAAGAGCCAAGGCATCCCGATGAGATGCCTCGACTCTTTCAGGTCAGCAACCTGAGTAAGGGAAAAGAAGCTTTTCCTTTTTAGAACAGCAGATGCGCGATGGGGCAGACGATCAGCAGGCTGATGATGGTGCGCTCCAGGAAGATGACGAACAGCTCCCAAATGTTGAGAGGAAGTTTGGAGCCGAGGATCAGACCGCCGACCTCGGAGAGGTAAAGCACCTGCGTGACGGAGACGACCGCGACAATAAACTTGGCCATCTGGCTGGTGGACTCCGCGATCAGGATGGCGGGGGTGAGCATGTCGGTGAAGCCGACGATCATCGTGGAGGCAACAGCGTCCGCTTCGGGCACCTGAAGAAGCTGGAGCAGTGGGCGGAACGGGATGCCGAGCCATTCAAAGATCGGCGTGTAGTTGGCAAGGATCAGTGCGATGGTACCGATGGCCATAACGGAGGGCAGAACGCCGAACCACATGCTGCAGGCGTTCTTGGCGCCGCTCTTGAAGAATTCACCGATGCCCTTGTGCTCGGCAACGCGCTTCATGGCGAGGTCCATGCCGTACTCGACGTTGCTCTTGTAGCCCTCGGGGAGGGTGTCGGGAGCGGCCTTGCCTTCGACTAAGTACGTGTTGGGCTTTTTGCGCAGGGGGTAGAGGTAGGGACACACGATTGCGCAGATGATACCGACGAGGCAGACGATGAGGTAGTAGATGCCGAAGTAATCGAGCAGCCCCACCGTATCGAGAACGACGAGGGTAAACGTGATGGAAACAGCGGAGAACAGCGTGGCGATGATGCTTGCTTCCTTGGCGGAGTAGTAGCCGCCCTCATACTGGTTGCAGGTAAGCATAACGCCGAGCGTACCATCGCCGATCCAGGAGGTGATGCAGTCGACCGCCGCGCGGCCGGGGACCTTGAAGAGGGGACGCATGACCTTAGTGAGCAGCGCACCGACGAACTCCAGCAGGCCGAAGTCGAGCAGCAGCGGCAGCAGCAGGGCCGCGATGACGAAGATGATAACGAGCGTGGTGAGCAGATCATAGAGGACGAAGCCGCCCTGACCGCCGCCGGTGATCATACCGATGAGACCCACGCCGTCCTCGCCGACACCCAGATAGGTGAGCCACACGAAGATGACCGCGAGCACACGGATCACGACCCAGATGGGTTTGCAGGCGAAGCATTCCTTCATGATGTCGCTATTCATAATGAATTTGGGCTTTGCCAGCGCAATGAGGGACATCACTGCCGAAACGGTGAGGATCAGCACGCACAGCAGCGGCAGGAAGCCACCGATGACACCAGAGATGATGTCGGCCAGGATCTTGACCACAACGGTCCATTCACCTGCTGCGTTCTTGACCGGGATCATGAACAGGATGACGCCGACGACTGACGGGATGATAAACAGAGCTTTCAGTTTCGCGTTACTTTTGGTTTCCATTCTCTCTCCTCCTTCATATTGGCAAGTCGGGCCGGAAGGCGGTCTCTCTCATAGCCGCTTCCCCGGCAGACAGCTCTTGTCTTTACTTTATACGAATTCAGCAGTAAAGCAAGTGCCAGCAACGTTCTCAATTTGTATACCAGCAATAAATTTCTCCATTTTGTCATTCATTTTTTTGTCGAACCTGTATGCATCTTTTTTGCTTTTTGGGAAAAAGTCCATTTTCCCTTGCCGTTTCAGGGATTTGGGAGAAGAAAAAGGGAGACGCGATGCGCGTCTCCCTCCCGTTTGCTTTATTGCAAGTTTTCAACGTCCTTCTTGCCGACCGCCATGCGCTTCCATTGCTCAGGAAGGCCCGGTGCGATGAGCGGGAACAGATTTTCCGTGTCCGACGTCGGCTGGATGTTATAGGTGCCGTACTTGTTGACAAGATCGGCGCAGTCGTCCGGCTGGCCGAAGCGCGCCTTGAGCATCGGTGCCAGGTCATACGGCATGCCAGGGTCTTTTCGCGGCATAAAAATCACCTCCGGACTTAGTATGTCCGGAGGCGGCAGATTTTTTCGATTTGTCTCGCTCACGCGCGCAGCGTTTTGGGATACACGCCCGCGTCGTGTAATTTCTGAAGCTCGCGCTGCACCATTTCCTTATCCTCGTGATACGTCATGCCGAACCAGCGCGCGCTCGAGCGCAGAACGGAGACACTGAGCTCGCCGCGGTCGATGAGCTCGCCGATCAGGCTCGGCAGCAGGCACTCTTTTTTGAGCTCGCCGTCGGGCAGCGCGCGGAGGAAATCCTTAAAATACGCGTCCAGCTTTTCAAACAGCCACGGCGTAAAGCCCCAGAAGTTCATCGAGACCGGCGTCTCGGGCGCGTAGACCGGACCGTCGCCGTCTTCCTGAATGTCGCGGATCTTGCCGTCGGCGCAGGGCTTTAGGTGGAACGTCTCGACCACGCGGTCGAGCATGCCCTGCTCGTTCACATGGCACACGCCGCGCGTGACCGTGCCGTGCTCGCTCACGGTGTTGCAGAGGTCATAGCCGACCATCGTGCCCTCGCCGCTTTCGGTGAGCTTTGAGAGCTCGGCGTAAATCGTCTTGAACGCGTCCACGCCGTAATAGTCGTCGGCGTTGATGACGACGAACGGCTCGTGCACGAATTCGCGCGCGCACAACAGCGCGTGCACCGTGCCGAACGGCTTGACGCGCTCAGACGGCACCTTATAAAAATTGGGCACGCTCGAAAAATCCTGATACGCGTAGCAGACCTCGACGTTTTCCCCGTCCGCCGTTTTGCGCGCGGCAAGGTGATGTCCGACCATGTTCTCCATCAAGTCGCGCATGTCGGGCTTGATGATGAAGACCACCTTCGTAAAGCCCGCGCGCAGCGCGTCGAAAATGGAGTATTCCATCAAAATTTCACCGTTCGGGCCGATGCCGTCCACCTGCTTGTTGCCGCCGTAGCGCGAGCCCATGCCCGCCGCCATAATGACCAGCGCTGCTCTCATAAAAACAAAACTCCTCTCAAAGTTCTCGATCTCTTTTTCTCCGGGCGCGCACCGCGCGCTCGTCTCCGCCCATCATAGCGTATCCGAACCGGCATTGCAACCGTCTTTTTCGTCTCTTGTCTTTTGCCGCAGGCGTGTTATACTGGTGTAACTATTTCTTAACACCGAGGTCACACCATGGAAGGATTTCTGCATGCGGTCTCTTCTGTCACCATCATCCTGCTGCTGACGGCGACGGGCTACTTCTGCGCGCGCATGGGCTGGATGAGCCCGCAGGCCAAGCGCTTTATCAGCAAGTTCACCATGTCCGTCGCCATCCCCTGCATGTGCGTCTACGGACTGACGAACAACCTGACGCACGACCTGCTCGCTGGCTCGCTGGGCTTTCTGCTCGTGCCGTTCCTCTCCACGATCGGCGCGTTCCTGCTGTCGCTGCTTGTCGGCAAACTCCTGAAGCTGCCGCGCAAACGGCTCGGCGTTTTTATGATGATGTGCTCGGTGTCGAACGCCATCTTCGTCGGCCTTGCGATGTGCACCGAGCTCTTTGGCGACACCTGCACGCCCTACGTCATGCTCTACTACCTCGTCAACACCAGCTTTGTTCAGCTCTTGTTTCTCTCGCTTGTGCGCTGGTCGGGTGAGAGCCGCGGCTTTGACCTCAAGATGCTCCAAAAATTCCTGACCACGCCCGCCGTCATCGCCGTTTTCGTCGGCCTCGCGCTCGTGTGGTTTGAAGTCAAACTTCCCTCGCTCGTGATGAGCTACTGCCGCTATATGAACAACCTCGTCACGCCGCTGGCGCTGCTGCTCACGGGCTATATCATCCACGACATCGGGCTCAAAAATGTCCGGCTCGACCGCGACCTCGGCATCTCGATGATCTTCCGCTTCCTGCTCGCGCCGGCGCTCTCGGTCGCGCTGTGCAGGGCGTTCGGCGTGACGGGCCTTGCCCATGACGTGCTCATCGTTGAAACGGCGATGCCGGTCGTCACGCAGACGGTCGTCGCCGCCGCGGAATACGGCGCGGACGAGGAATTCGCCGCGCAGGGCGCGGCGCTCTCCACGATCGCGTGCTTCGTCGTGATTCCTGTGCTGATGTTGATTTTGTAATCAAAAAAGTGGCAAAGCCACTTTTTTGAGAAGGTTTCGCTGCGTTCTGTGCCTCGGTTGTCCGCTAAAAGCGGACAATTCGACCTTACACCGTTGCGGCACTACGATTCCCGCGCCCTTGCAGGCGCGCCAATCGTGCCGCTTCCTCGAAACCGACTTGCTGTTTCCGCCGCTGGCGGCACTTCGCCGGTTTCCACTTTGCGCAAAGAGTTTTCTGCCAGAAGGTGAATTGCCCCGCAGCGGGCAAGAGAAGCCCCTCTGGAGGGCGCACATGTCGCGGCGGAAAACCGATTTGAATTTATTTCGTGCCGTGCGCGGCACCTGGGCAGCCGTTGGCAGCTTTGCTGCCTTACGGATGCTGCGTACCCCTTGCGGGTAAAAACTCTGCGAGGCTCTCTACCCTGAAAAGAATTCCGCGCCGTGGGCGCGGGGATTTTTTTATCTTCAATTTCCGATCAGTGCGGACAGGCCGCCGGTTTTCAGCTCGTCTTTGTAGTAGTTGAGCTCATCGCCGATGAGCTCGTCGAGCACGCGCATGCCCAACACCTCGACAGGGGCCTTGTCGTCCGTCAGGATGCAGCTTCCGCCCTCATAGGGCGTGAGCTTCGAGTAGACCGTGCGCATCATATCGGCATAGTCGCTGTCCTTGAGCTTTGCGATGCTGCGCAGGAACGTCTCCTCCCAGTCATCCGCGTTCGTGCAGAAGGCCTCGGTATTCGTGTTGCCCCTCACCGGCGCGGTGACGGTGTGCTTGAAGACACTCGCCATTGTGTCGCAGAGGTATTCGTTGATCGAGCCGTTCTCCGCGGACGTCATGTTGAGGTTCACGACCATCACGCCGTTCGGCTTCAAATGTGCCTGCACTTCATTGAAAAACTCGACGCTCGAGAGCTGGAACGGGATGGTGATATCCTGATAGGCGTCCACCATGATGACGTCAAACTTCTCCTTCGACGCGGCAAGGTACGCGCGCCCGTCCTCGACCGCGACGGTCACGCTGCCGGGAAGTCCGAAGTAGTCCGTCGCGATGTCGGCAATTTTTTTGTCGATCTCCGCGCCCTGCACACTCGCGCCGGGGAAATAGCGCGTGCAGTAGCTCGCGTACGTGCCAGAGCCCATGCCGAGGATCATCACGCTGCGGTTTTCGTTGTCCGTGCCGTCCATGCCCGCCATGCAGGGCGCGGCGAGCGCGTAGTCATAGTACATGCCCGTCAGCGCGTCGCCCTTGACCTGCACGCTCTGCACACCGAAGAGCACGTTCGTCGAGAGCGTCGTGCGCTTCGCGTCGTCCTGCACCTGCAAATAGTTGTAGATGGACTCGTCCTCAAGCGTGATGCCGCTCTGCCAGAAGGCGAAGCTGTAAGACGGCAGGGCAAAGCACAGTCCAGCGATCAAAAGGACGGAGACGATCCCCGGCACGCTCTTTTTCTTCTCAAACACGAAGTACGCGATGCCGATGGCCGCGAGCACACCGGAGAAGATCAAAAACGTTGCCGCCGTGCCGACGGCGGGGATCGTCACAAACGTCGGCACGAAGGTTCCGATGATGCTGCCGATGGTGTTGAGCGCGTTGAGCCTGCCCACGGTCTTGCCCGTGTCGTCGAGGTTGTCGACCGTGAAGCGCGTGAGCGACGGCGTGACGGTGCCGAGCAGCACGCACGGGAACGCGAAGATCACAAGGCACGCCGCGAGCGCCGCCCAGACGAGGAAGTTTTTCGTCACAAAAAGCGCCAGCAGCAGCGAGATGCCCGCGATCAGGTACCGTCCCACAAACGGGATGAGCGCGATCCAGATGGCCGCGATGATGAGGCGGCGGTAGAGCTTATCGGGCGTCGCGCTCCTGTCGGCGAGCTTTCCGCCCCAGACGTTGCCGATGGCCATCGCGATCATAATGACGCCGATGATAACGGTCCACACGATCTGCGACGAGCTGAAGTACGGGGCCATGAGCCTGCTCGCACCGAGCTCGACCGCCATGACGGACATACCGGCAAAAAATTCGGTCAGGTATAAAAAGTATTTGCTGCGGATGAGTTTATTTTCCATGCAGGACCTCCCTGTCGTTTCGTTTGTGCCGTCTTCGGTGTAGACAGAGAAATTATAACACGCCTGAACCGCTTTGCACAACGTTTTTGCCGCGTATTCATTCCCGATGCGCATATTCCCCTTCTGCACGCATATAGATGGAGCAACATGAGTCAGGAGTGTGCTGCATGAAGGGTAACATGGAAGAGCGCGCCTGCGCGCTGGCCGCCTACATCATCGAAAACCGCGCCACCGTGCGCGCCGCGGCAAAAAAGTTCGGCGTGAGCAAGTCCACCGTCCACAAGGACCTGCAGGACCGCCTGCCGCAGTTCAACCGCAGCCTATACTTACAGGTCAAAGAGGTGCTGGAGGTCAACAAGGCCCAGCGCCACATCCGCGGCGGCATGGCCACGCGAAAAAAATACAAGGGATTTTGAAACTTTTTTCGACTTTTTGCGTCTAACATAAGAGTGCGCCCTCCGCGCGGCAAAATTTCTCTTGCACAATTCCGCCGCGCAGGGTAGAATGCATTATTGTAAACCAAAAGAAAAATGATCGGAGCAGCTTTGAGATGAGAGAGCAGGATTATTACGAGCGCGGCTATGACGATGAGCCGCGCCGCAGCAAAAAGGCCAAAAAGCGCAAAAGAAAGCAGTCCGGCAGCCGCGGCGAGCGCGTGGTCGTGACGCTTCTGTCGCTTCTTTTCCTGACCGTGGCCGTCGTGGCGACGGTCAAGTACGTCGTGCGCGCGCCCGAGCCCGTCACGGACAGCGAAGACCAGCAGACGCAGCAGGACGGCACGGCGGAAGACAGCGACGCCATCCAGACCATCTCCAATGGCAGGGAACGCAAAAGTAAATACTGCTATAATATCCTGCTCTACGGCGTGGATAACGACGCCGGCGGCAGCGACACGAATATGCTCATGCGCTTTGACGCGGAGAACAAGACGGTCGACATCGTCAGCCTGCCGCGCGACACGCTGATGAGCAACGGCCACAAGCTCAATTCCTCCTACAATAACGGCGGCACGGAAAAGCTGCGCAGCAACATCGAGGATATGCTCGGCGTCCCCGTGGACTTTTACGTCTCCGTCGACCTGAAGGGGTTCATCGCGCTCATCGACCAGATCGGCGGCGTCGACTTCGACGTGCCCGAGGATATGGACTACGACGACCCCTACCAGGATCTGCACATTCACTTCAAAAAGGGATTGCAGCATCTCAGCGGTCAGCAGTCGATGGAGGTCGTGCGCTTCCGCCACAACAACGACAACACCGGCTACGGCGGGCAGCAGGACCTCGGCCGCATCGGCACACAGCAGGCGTTTTTGAAAACCGTGGCGCAAAAGCTCATGAAGCTCGAAAATGTCCCCGCGATGGCGGAAACGTTCTTAAAGTATGTCACGACCGACCTGACGCTCGGCAACCTCATGTGGCTTGCCAACCAGGCGCTCAGTATGGGCGGCATGGACGCCATCAGCTTTGCCACCCTCCCCGGCGACGGTGCGGGCTGGTACAAGGGCATGTCCGTCTACGCGCTCGACCCCGAGCAGGTGCTCGAGATGACGAATTCGATGCTTAACCCCTATGTCGCCGACATCACCGCAGACGAACAGAACATTTTAGTCCCGTGATCCCCGTGAAATTTTGAGAATGTGAGAAAGAGAGAGCAAACGCCATGAAGTTCCGCTTTGCGCTGCTTGTCGCGGCGCTCGCACTTGCGCTGAGCATCAGCGTCTTTGCTTACAGTGATGAGCCCGCGCAGGACACTGCCGCTCCCGCACAGGAGGAGACGACGAGTGAAGACAGCGCCCCGTTCGTGCTGCTTCGCGTCTACGAGGGCCAGTTTGCCGACGTGAAAGACGGCGACTGGTTCGCCCCCTCGGTCGTCTCGGCCTATGAATACGGCTTACTCAACGGCCGCGGCGAGAGTTCCTTTGCGCCGAACGGCAATGTGACGATCGCCGAGCTTTTGACCATCGCCGCGCGGCTGCGCGCCATCTACACGACCGGCAGCGACGCGGTCATCCCCGCCGCGAAGGAAAACGAGGCGTGGTATGAGCCGTATGTCTCGTACTTAAAGAGTCAGAATTTGCTCGACAACAGCTTTGAGGGCTTCTACCTCCTGCCTGCGTCGCGCGCGCAGATGGCGGGCATTTTCGCCTTCGCCGTGCCGGAGGAATGGTACACCGAGCCCAACGCCTCGCTCGTCACCTCGGCCTACGCGAGCCGCGAGTACATCGCCGATGTGACGGACAAAACGCCCTACCGCAGCGAAATACTTCTGATGTACCGCCGCGGGCTGCTCTCCGGCATGGACGCAAAGGGCAGCTTTTATCCCGACCGCAGCGTCAGCCGCGCGGAAATTGCGGCGCTTTTGACGCGCGTGGTCAAACCTGAAACGCGCCTGACGCTCACGTGGACGGTCGCGCCGTATCACTCCGTCAAAAACGCGACGCTCGCAAGCCTTGTCAAAGCGCCGGCAAGCACGTCGCTCCCGACGTCTGCCAAGGACACCGCCGCCATCGACGGTTTGGTTCGCAATATGCTCGCGCGCGGCGAGCACACGATCACGCTGAACTACTCCAAGGCCCTCACCACCGCCACCGCCAGCGCGCTGACACAGGCGTTCACCTCCTGCGTCAAGACGTACTGCGAGCAGATGTACAACGCCGTCTCCTGCCGCTCGTATTCGACGGGCAAGGTCGTACTCACGTTTTCGTCCACCGCCTGTACGGACAAAACGCTCGAATCGTACCGCGCCAAGGCGCTCGCCGCCGCGATCAAGGTCCACGACTCCCTTTGGGAGAGCGGCACGCTGAGCTACGACATGAGCCAGTATGAGATCGCGCGCACGTATTTTCAATGGCTGTGCGACCACTGCCGCTACGACAACGCCGCCGCGGACGATTCCGCGAGCCATCTTGCCTACGGCGCGCTTGTCAGCGGCCTTGCCGTGTGCGACGGCTACACGGGCGCTTACAATCTGCTCTTGAAGCTCGAGGGCATCGAGTGCACCTCGCTTTTTAACGACAGCCACATCTGGACGCTCGCGACGCTGGACGGCACGCAGTACCACATCGACGTCACCTGGGGCGACCAGTACGGCCGCACGGACCTGCGCTACTTCGGCATGAGCGAGGATCAGTCCTACCAGTGCCACCCGTGGGGCACAGCGGACAAAAAGAAATAAGGATCGACATATAGGGAGCCCTGAGACGGTATGTCTCAGGGCTCCCTTTTTTATCACCATTCGAGCTTTGTGCGCACGTGCGTCAACGGCAGGTGAAAGCTCTCCCGCAGGACGTTGCGATGTTCCGGAGGAAAGTGCTCCTCTGAAAATTCATACAGTGGCAGAACCGAACCGTACTGCTGCGCGGTCTCGTAGAACCAGCAGCCGAATTCCAGACGTTCGAGCTTCGTTTGCAGCGCCGCGATCTGCGCGCGGACGTTGTCGCGCTCTTTGGCAAGGATGTCGCGGCGGGCGCTGAGTGTCTCTCCGCCGGGCCGGATAAGCGGCAGGAACGAGCGGATCTCCTTGAGCGGAAGACCGCAGAATTTCAGGTACTCGATGATTGAAAGCGTTGCAATATCGTCGTCTGTGTACGTTCGCTGCCCATTGCTGGCGCGCACACCGAGAGACAGCAGCCCCTCCTTTTCATAGTAGCGCAGGGTCGATGGGGCAATATTCATCATGCGTGCCACTTCGCCGATTGTATAATGCATACGAAAAACTCCTCAAAAAACTGTTAAGATGACCGCGCGAAAACCTATTGACTTAAAGGCGACTTTAATAGTTACAGTTTACTTATCCAAATCGGTATTGTCAACAGAAATTAACGGGTAAATTCTCTTCCGTTTGTGCATGATGTTCCGATGCCGACAGTTTTTAAGAAGGAGAAAAGAAGCTATGAGAAAAATGATGCAGCGATCCCTGAGCTGTCTGCTGACTCTCGCGATGGTCGTCACGATGCTGATGACCAGCACGCTCGCAGCAGAGAAAAGCGCAAAACTGGAATTTGACTATTCCGCCAACTACGAATCCTCCAAGATCGTCAGTCTCGAAGTCTACAAGGGCTACCCCGCAAACGGCTATGCCGCAGAGGAAGAAATCCTCAAGCAGCTCGAAACGGTCAAGCCCCAGGCCGACGGCAGCTATGCCGTCACCGAGGCCGGCACCTATGCCTACCATGTCCACGGCACGGGCTACTATAACATTCTCCAGCTCTTCAATGTCACCGAGGCCGACCTGACCGCGGGCGCGAAAAAGCTCACTGTCATCGGCGGTAAGCTCGGCGGCAGCGGCTATGAGCCGACCATCAAGCCCGAAAAGGCCCCTGATTCTTACAAGATGGATGCCCGCGACAGCATGCTCATCTTCTGGCCGGAGGAGATCAACGATTCTTTCACCGTCGCTCCGCAGGGCTACACGACGCCCGCCTTCGACGGCAAGCACGCCGCCAACGAGTTCACCTCTCAGGACCAGATGATGGCTTTCCTGCAGAAGATGGACAAGTCCTCCGACGTTATGCACCTCTACTCCGCCGGTACGACCCCGAACTACAAGTATGACCTCCCCCTGGCACTCTTCACCACCTCCGAGATCCCCGCGAACGCCACGCTCGCCGAGGCCGCCAAGATCGTCAAGAGCAACGGCAAGGTCAACATCTGGTACCAGGCCCAGATCCACCCCAATGAGCCCGCCGCCGGTGAAGGCGCGCTCGTGATGATCGACAACTTTGTCAACGATCCCTCCTACAAGGCGCTGCTCGACAAGGTCAACATCGTCATCGTTCCCCGCATCAATCCTGACGGTTCCTACCTCTTCAGCCGCGCGACCTACGACGGCTTTGATATGAACCGCGACCATATGTCCCTCAAGGCCGCCGAGCTTGCCCAGCTCCACACCGCCTACCGTCTGTTCATGAGCGAGGTCGTTATCGACACGCATGAGTTCACGTTCTACGGCGCCAAGGACGGCATGATGAACAATGCCGACGACCTTGAGACCACCCCCGCCACCAGCCTGAACGACGATCCCGCCGTGACCAAGATCGGTCTTGACATGGCCAAGCATGCCTTTGCCGACGCCGAGAACGCCGGTCTTCGCGTCTATCACTACGGCACGACCGTCAATAACCCCATCGGCCGCGCTTACTTCGGCCTCTACAACGCGCTTTCCTTCCTGATCGAGACCCGCGGCATTGGCGCCGGCCGCCAGAACTTCGAGCGCCGCGTCTTCTCGCAGGAGACCGCCGCGACCTCTTACATCAAGTACACTGCCGAGCACGCCGATGAGATCGTCAAAACCGTCGCCGCCGCCCGCGCCGATGTCATTGCCAAGGGCAAGACCTATGAGGAAAGCGACGTTCTCGCCCTCTATCAGACCAAGTCCGGCAAGACCCTGACCGACTACACTGCAACGCGCGTCCAGTACACGATGGACGGCACGGAGAAGGCCGGTAAGGCGACCGCTTTGTCCCTGAATGACACCATCACCCGCGGCCGCACCCGCCCGACCGCCTACGTCATCCCCGCCGACGCAGTCAACATCGAAAAGATCCTCTACATCATGGACAACCAGGGCGCGGAGTACTACAAGCTGAATGCCGGTACGACCGCTTCCCTCCAGCAGTACTACTACATCGGCGAGTACATGGAGAACGACAAGGCCAAGGGCATTGAGGCCGGCCTCCGCGACGCGGCCGACGTGACCTTCGCCAACGGCGCTTATGTCTTCCCGATGGATCAGGTCGCCGGCAACGTCATCGCCATGCTTTGCGAGCCCGACGTCACCGACTCCAACGGCTACGACGGCACGCTCTATCAGTACAAGCAGATCGACTACGATAAGGACAGCAAGAACTTCCCCATGTACCGCTACACGGGCAACGACCCGCGCACGACACTTGTGAGCAACGGCACCTCCGCCGAGCCCACCCAGCCCACGCAGCCTGAGGAGCCCTCCCAGCCCGCGAGCAGCGATACCTACACCGTCGTCTCCGGCGACAGCCTGTGGAAGATCGCCAGCAAGCAGCTCGGCAATGGCAACCGCTGGACTGAGATCTATGACCTGAATAAGGACACCGTCAAGTCCCCCTCGGTCATTTTCGTCGGTCAGATCCTCAAAATGCCTCTCACGGCAGTGAGCCAGTAAAAAATACGTCAGTGTTTTTTCTCCACAAATCCCCTTCGAACGGGAAAGCGCCTTCCGCGAT
>ULQX01046643.1_pt1 | contig 21934 bp, 20 predicted proteins | sample 1954941 | NCBI WGS metagenome assembly ULQX01 (sample SAMEA4835667, study PRJEB28245) | human gut metagenome | biome: gut microbiome; material: fecal sample | place: Denmark | collected 2008
TTACATACACTTTAAATGTCAAAATTCCAAACACATAAAATATAAAAAATAGAATATATCCAAGATCTTTCCGGCTGCTTTTTTGAAAGGAAAACAGAAAGCTAAAATATACCGCGGATGCCAAAAGTACAAGGGCTGCGATCACATAATTACATTCTATTTCAAACGCTGACAAAAAGCCCCCAAAGAAACCAAAAATGATAAAAAAACATAATAATCCTTTGGGAAGGCAGGTAAGAAAACGCCGGGACTGCTGAGCGGTCCGCTCTTCTCCAAGCACAAGTCCGGTTACTAATTCCTTCGTCTTTTGTTCCTTTTTCTTGCGAAACCATGCCACTTTCTGTCACCTCGCTTTCTATCGCTGCCACATCACTAACATTTCCTCGCTCACTTTCAGATAATCCTGATCCGGCGCATTCATTCGAAATGCTTCGACAGCTTCTTCCTCTCCGCCTCCGGTATAAAAAATCTGCTCGAGAACTTCTTTCCAATCTTCTCTGGTATCTGCCGTTTTCTCATATAACTGCCGGCTCCTGCTCCCCCACCAGTACACCGTTACCGGAATCCGGCTCTTTATCACCGAATTTCCCAGTTCGTACAAAAAACAGATTACTTCATCCGCTCTCTGCGGATTTCTGCGGTCCACACAAAAAACAATCTGCAATTTCTGCGAAGACATCTGAAGTCTCTCTTTTACCATAAGCGTCTCTTTTTTTGCCGATAATTTCCAGTGGATATCTTTCAATGAATCGCCGGGTATGTATTCCCGTACTTGTCCAATTTCCGAAAAATCGCTTCCTTTTGCAGAACTTTCCGTCGATTCCGTCAAACCGGCCGCATAATCATTCTGCTCAAAATCCAATGTCTCCCCCTCGGAAGGCAGAACATAAATGTGTTCTGTCTGCCCGGCCTTTTTGCGCTTTTCATGAAAAGAAAGAAGGTCTTCTATTCCAAATTGTTTCAATGTAATCTCAATATCCCCACAAAGTCCCGAGCTTAGAGGCATCTCGTACACTTCTTCTCCTTTGGCAGGAAGTGAGATCGTCACTGTTTTGTCTGTTTTCTGTTCAAAAAAACCGTTCCCAATCTCAAGATACAACGTGCAGCGTATCACAGGAAAAATACTTCTGTTTTTAACCCGGATACGTACCAAAAACTCCGTATTTTTGGTAAATTCAGCTGCGGGAATTTCTATTTTCGGTTCTGTTTTAGGTATCACCAGCGGTACCATTGCCAGCGTAAACCCAAGAAACAGAATCATTGCCACGCCAAGCAGCAGATTAAAATAGCCGCCCAAATACCAATACATCAAGGCATTCAGGAAAAATATCACGATAAATTCAATCCAGTATTTTACTCTACGCATACCACTTTTGTTCCTTCAAAAACCTGTTTTAAAATATCAGAGACTTCCAATCCTTGTGCCTTTGCCTGCATATTGAGCTTGATACGGTGGGCAAGTACTTCCTGATAAATGTCCATCACATTCTCCGGCGTCACGTAATCGCGCCCTTTCATCACAGCCATTGCCTTCGCCATACGAAGAAGCGCAAGGCTTGCCCGCGGACTCGCTCCGAGACGCACCATCGGATGCTTTCTCGTATTTTCCGTCAGCCGAACAATATAATCATACATTTCTTCGCTGACATAACTCTCTTCTGCCATATTTTGCAATTTTTTCCATTCTGCTAAGGTTACCACCGCCTGAATGCCGGAAAGTGATTTCGCACCATTGTTTTTCAAAATATCCACCGCATCCTGATGTTCCGGATATCCCATCGAAAGGCAGATCATAAAACGGTCGAGCTGCGATTCCGGAAGCATCTGCGTACCGGAAGAACCGATGGGATTTTCTGTCGCAATTACCGTAAACGGGGCTGGCAGATTATGGGTAATTCCATCCACCGTCACCTTTTCTTCCTCCATCGCCTCCAAAAGTGCTGACTGGGTTTTCGGCGAAGTCCGGTTGATTTCATCTGCCAGAAACAGATTGGCAAATACGGCACCTTCGCGGTATTCAAATTCTTTGGTCTTTTCATTGTACATGGAAAAGCCCACCAGATCACTAGGAAGCACATCCGGTGTAAATTGTACGCGTCGATACGTCAGATCTGTCGCTTTCGCAATCGCCATCGCTAACGTCGTTTTGCCGACTCCCGGGATATCCTCGAGCAATATATGACCGCCTGCAAGCATCGCACAAAGCACCTTTTCTACCACTTTTTGTTTGCCCTTTACCACCTGATTGATTGTTTCCTGCAGCGTCTGTATTTGTCCCGCCATCTGCCTGCTCCTTTCTTCTATTTCCCTGCTATTATTTTTTCTATTTCTGCGTAGCGCACCTTTGGCCAGTCGGTCGAAGTGTGAATATTTAAAATACTGTTTGTCTCGTTCATTGCATTGTAATACCACATCGCCGCCTCTTCGTAGTCCTTCTTTTCATAAAAATATTCGCCAAGTTCATAACACATTTCAGAAGAACCTTCACTCAAAAGATCTTTGAGGCACATCTTCAAAATCACTCCGCTGTCTCCGCGAAGTCTTGCTGCCCGCACGACGATACAAGCTGCTTCTTTCACTTCATCGAGACTTCGTTCCGGCTCACATGCTGTCGCAGCAAAATAAGGTTCTGCCTGAATCACATCTTCATCACTTCCGGAGATATACAATTCCATTGCATACATATGATGCAGTCTCTTGGAAAGCCGCTGTCCTTTTTGAATCTGCTTCTGAAACACAGCAAAATCTCTGCTGCTGTGCACGCTTTCCGGCATATGCAAAATATCAATTTCACTGTCATAAACAACCGGATCCAGACGAACAATTTCATGCACCGGTTCGATCCACGTAAATTCCCGCTGGCGTTTGTATAATTTAGGCCGGTATTCCTCATCAAAATTATAAGCCGTTCCATTGGCCAGCTGATTGCAGTATCGCATCTGTACAATTTCTATTTCAGGGATCAGAACCTCCTTTAATTCGGCTAGTTTTCGGTGATTGTCAGCGTCTATTACTTCATCTGCATCTGCCACATAAATATACTCTTTTGTCGCCTTGGAAAAAGAATAATTACGTGCCGCCGAAAAGTCATCGATCCATGCAAAATCATAAATTTTATCGGTGTATTTTTTTGCTATTTCTTTTGTATTATCACTTGATCCGGTATCGACAATAATAATCTCATCCATAAGATCTGCAATGCTGTCAAGGCACCTTGCCAGCACTTTTTCCTCATTTTTTACGATCATACACAAACTTATCGTTATCATCCGCTCACTCCTTACCTGTTCTTGTGTACCACACAATAATCGGTTACTACGATCTGCAGCGTCCGATTTCCGCCGTATTCATTGATGGAAGGATAATAGGCAAATCCTATATCAATTTCATTGGGCTGTTTCTGATACATTTTCTGCAATTCACTGTCTCCCCATATTTCACATACAAATTCTTCAAACACATCAATGTCGCCAAAATATACTGCCTTTATGACATACCCTTTTTCATTTGCTACTTTCATGCTCAGCACATTTCTATTTTTTCCAAGCCTCGACGCTTCCAGTATATGGAAATGTTGTTCTGCAAATACCGGCTTCGGATTTCCTACCCCGAATGGCTCCAGCGTCTGCAATTCTTCGATCAGCGGAATCGATATATACTGCACCGGCATCGCCACATCAATCCATAATTCCGGCACAAAATCGGCTTGTGTAAGTCCCGCCTCTGCATTCAACCGCCTCTCTAATTCCGGTAGATCTTTTTCATGCAGTGTCATTCCGGCTGCCATTTTGTGTCCACCAAAGCGAACCATGAGATCTTTACATGCCATCAATTTTTCAAACATATGATAGGACTCGATGGAACGCCCGGAACCTTTTACAAGCCCGTCTCCTACAGGACAGAACACGATTACGGGGTGATGGTATTCTTCTTTTATCCTTCCCGCCACGATCCCCACAAGGCTTTCATGACAATCCGGCAAAAGCACAATATGTACCGGCTCATCTTCTTTTCCGCTTTCCTGCAATATCTCAAAGGCGCACTTTGCGGCCTCTTCTGTCATTTGCTTTCTGGTATCGTTGATGTCTTTTAATTGCCGCGCCATTTGCAGTGCTTTTTCCTTATTGGTTTCCTCCAAAAGTTCAAACGCTCTCGTCACGGTATCAATTCGCCCCGCCGCATTAAAGCAGGGCCCGAGAATAAACCCGATATGGTACGCCTCGAGTTCTTTTCCACTTAATTCCTGCACTTCCAGCAAAGCGCGAAGTCCTGTATTTTTTGTATGTTCCAATGCCCGCAGCCCGGATTTTACCAATCCACGGTTTTCGCCTTTTAATTCCATCACATCCGCAACGGTCGCGATTGCTGCATATTCGAGTAAGTCCTCACGCTCATCGGGCGAGATGCCCTCTTTTTCGTACAATGCACCGATCAGCTGAAATGCCACACCGGCACCGCACAGTCCTTTAAACGGATATCCACATTCCTCTTGCTTATGGTCTACGACAGCATCTGCCGGTGGCAGTTCTTCCTGCACTTCATGGTGGTCGGTAACAATGACTGTCATCCCTTTTTCTTTGGCATACCGGATTTCTTCATTGGCAGCGATTCCATTATCACAAGTAAGCAGGATCTCCGCGCCGGCCTCTGTCGCCTCATCCACAATCCGTCGATTTACCCCATATCCTTCCGCCACCCGGTCCGGTGTATAAATCTCACTACGTATTCCAACTTTTTCCAGCCCTTTTTTTAAAATGATTGCCGAAAATATTCCATCACAGTCAAAATCCGAAGAAATTGCCACTAATTTTTCTCTATTTTCCCGCAGAATCTGCACCGCCTTCTCCATGTCTTTGAAAAGCCACGGCGAATGCAGCTGCCTCCAGTCTGCCTGTATGTAATTTCCAATTTCTTCCTCTTGTACTTCTCTATTTACAATGCATCTCGCCAGAACCGGAGATATCCCAAATTTTTCACTAATCTTGCGAAAATCTGCCCGTTTGGTCTGAAGCATCCATTTTTTACTTTTATGTTTCATTGATTCTTTCCTTTTACCAATTCTTATTTATAATAATAAGGCAAGATTTCAGAACATACAATATGAAAAATATGAATTTTTTATTAACTTCGTTCCATTGTGGGAAAGACTGTCTGGATGATGCAGCCTATTTCTTTTGTATTTAACACCTTTTCAGAAGATTCAAATGTCATAATAAGATTTTTTCCCTGTATATACCCATTTTCGGCATAAGATCCTAATTAATGGAATTATTGATTCGATTGAATCTTGTTACAAGAATTTTGATAGCAGTCATGCCTAAACCTGCTTTTCAGCCTGCGGCATGACCCAAACCTGAACGGCGGTCATGCCTAAATCTACTTTTCATCCTGTGGCATGACCAGCCCCAAATTTTCCCCTTAATTAAACCCATAAATCTTACGCGAAATCGCATACGCCCACACTAACATCTTGCGGCCTGCTTTACCGCGGATCTGCATCGGGCGGCTGAGAACCTGGTGATTGACCAGACGAAATGTTCCCTTGCTGCTCGCTTTCAGATAGTGCCAAAGTTCAGCACGCTTTGTCAGGCTTTCTTCCGAACCTTCTTTGATCAGGAAGATGGAGCTGACGGTCATCATCATGGCAAGATATTTCACCATGTAATCTTTGAGTTTTTTATTACGGATCTTCGTGAGATCGTAAGCATCAATCATAATCTTGTTTACCTTGATCTGCTGGTCGATGCGGCCAATCATCACTTTTTCATTGACAGACTGGTCCTCGCGGCCGATGTAATATCGGTACAGATCGACATCCATATAATACATTGTTTTTACGTTTGGAAGTGGTACATAAACAAAGATGTTGTCCACATAAAAGGTATGCTTCGGAAGTTCAAGACCACAGTCATGAAGCATCTGTGTGCGGTAAATCACAGAATGCATCAGGATATTCTGGCTGATCTTGAAGCGCTTGATATCACTCCAGCCAAATGCTTCTTCTTCCGGAAATACGCCTTCATAGCGGATCACTTTGTGCTTGTGTTCACTCGGCTTCTCATATACATAATTTGCCAGGAACATGTCTACCATATTTCCTTCTTTTACCATTTGACGCAACTGATCCATCACGCACAGAAGCGCATCGCGGTCCAGCCAGTCATCGGAATCCAAGACTTTGTAATAAAGGCCTTTGGCATTGCGGAGGCCGGCATTGACAGCCTCGCCGTGCCCACCATTTTCCTGATGGATGGCACGGATAATCCCCGGATATTGTGCTTCAAACTCATCGGCAATCTTCGCCGTATCGTCTTTGGATCCGTCGTCAACAATCAGGATCTCGATGTCTTCCCCACCAACCAAAGCACTTTCGATGGCATGTTTCATATATTCCTGTGAATTGTAGCAGGGAATTGCTACGGTCAATAATTTCATAATTCATTCTCCCATTATCAGTTAAATTTCCTGCGCAAAGTCAAGCGCACGCTCGACAATTGCATCAATATTGTAGTATTTGTACTCTGCCAGTCTTCCCAAAAGATGGAAATTGGGAACTTTTTTCACATACGAGACATATTTCTCATAAAGTGCGTCATTTTCTTTATTGTTGATCGCATAGTAAGGAATCTGTCCGTCCTTTGCCTCATATGGCATCGGATATTCGCGCATGATCGTCGTCTCCGGATTCTCTTTCTGGTCAGTGAGATATTTGAACTCCGTAATACGCGTAAACTTCTCGCTCACAGTATAATTCACTACACCGTGGCTTTGGAAAAACGGCTGTTTCAAATGTTCAAACTCGAAATGGAGAGAACGGTAAGGAAGTCTGCCAAAACGCACATCAAAAAACTCGTCGATTGCTCCGGTAAAAATAATCCGGCCCGTAAATGGCTCGCCTTCAAACAAAACCTTATCTTCCGCTTCCGGCTGTATAGCCAGAACCTCTTTAGCCTGACAGTTCAAACGAATGTCAATCCCCGGAAAATCGAGCATTTTTTCAAACAATTCAGTGTAGCCAGGTATCGGCATTCCCTGGTAGGTATCCTGAAAATAGCGGTTGTCATGGCTGACAAGAACCGGCACTCGTCCGGACACAGAAGGATCGATCTCCTTTGGTGTCTTTCCCCATTGCTTCATAGTATATTTCAAAAACACATTTTCATACACATATTCTGCAATTTCTTTTAGTTCTGCGTCCTCTTGATTCATCAGTTCAAGAATCGGAACACGCGCGCCCTCTCCAAATTTCTGAATCAATTTTTCTTCCATCTTAGGCGCACGTTCTCCAAAAACCATCGCAAGCGTATTTAGGTTAAATGGAATCGGCAGTTCTTTTCCATATACATTTCCCACCACTTCATGTCCAAAAGAAAACCACTCGGTAAAACGGGAAAGGTACTCATAGACCCTTTTGCTGTTTGTATGGAAAATATGGGGGCCATACTGATGAATGCGGATTCCATATTCATCCGGCAGATCATAGCAGTTTCCACCGACATGATCTCTGGCATCCAGGATCAATACCTTTTTTCCCTTTTTTTCCGCCAGTTCTCTGGCTGCTACTGTGCCGGCAAAACCACAGCCGACAACAATACAATCATATTTCTGCATCTGTTTTTCTCCAATCTGTTAGTCCAAAAAGCGCATCTTACTTTCTCCGTCTTTGCGCCTTGGCGGTGCGGAAACCGGCTTACGGTTCAGACCAGCCGCATCTCCAAACTCTTTGGTAAATTTTTCCTTACAAACCGGGCAGTATCGTCCGGTCTTAATCATCGTGCCACATCCCTCACACTCAATTCCAACCGGCGAATCATCTGCAAAACTAAGTCTCTCCTCGCGGATCCAGCGTTTGATCTGTTTTGCCGGAATATTCATAGCCTCCGATAATTCGGCAATTCCTGTGTGAGGATGTTCATATACATATTTTTTCACTTCCGGAAATTTGTCATCAAATTCTTTCAGACAAACCGGGCAGATTCTCGGTCCACTGATATGATTAAATAATTTTCCGCATCTTGAACAAGTTGTTACGTCCATAATGTCCTCCTTTTCCACGCATCCACTGAGGGACACATTTTCATCGCTTATTATGCTGTTCCAATACACAAACTGACAAAACAGATTTTCTCTGCGCCAGCTCTTTTTAACACATTTCCACAGGCTTCCAGCGTCGCCCCGGTCGTATAAATGTCATCGACAAGAAGAATCCGTCTTCCTTCCACCGGTCTCGTCACCGCAAACCCTTTTTGCAAGTTCGCTATGCGCTTATGCACATCGAGTGTTTTCTGTGGTTTCGTATCCTCGGTCCGGACAAGCACTTCCGTCCGCACGGGAATATCCAGACACTCTCCCAGTTTTTCCGCAAGAATCTCCGCCTGATTAAATCCTCGAAAACGAAGCCGTTTTTTATGTACAGGAACCGGCATGATCATTTCCAATTTTTCCCTTCGAATCCAATCACCAAATGCCTGCGCCATGCGCTCTGCAAAAAAATCTCCAATTTCAAAACAGCCTTCGTATTTGAATTGGCGGATGACCTGCTGCATCCGCTCATCATAGCGGTACAATGCCTTTCCGCCCGATACGATAAACTCTCTTTTTGCACAGTCTTCACAAAGTTCCTGCGTCAGATCATCGACTGGTTTGGAACACCTTTTGCAGCGTGGCTCCGTGATTGCATGAAGCTGCCTGTCACACGTTTCGCACAACATTTCCGTGCGTTTTCCGGGCATTGTTTTTCCACACGCCGCGCATTTGTGGGGGAATACAAGAGTCATCAAAAAATCTTTCATGCATTTCCTTTCCCATACTACACATATCCAATTTTATTTTATCAAAAAACTACTCATTTTGCAATTCCTTTAGCCGAATTTGCAATGTAGAATATCTTTTTTGTTCCGATTCATTGTGAATCATATCAAGAACTGTCTTTTTGCGTCCCACGATCGTAACACATTGTTTTCCTCTGGTAACCGCTGTATAAAGGAGATTCCGGTTAAAGAGCACCCTCGGGCCGTGAAACAATGGGATTACAACCGCCGGATATTCGCTTCCCTGCGATTTGTGAATGGTGATCGCATAAGCAAGTTCCAATTCTTCCATATCACCGGTCGTATACGTCACATGTTTTTCTTCATCAAAGACCACTTTTACTTCTTTGTTGTAAAGATCAATTTCCTCGATAATTCCGCAGTCGCCGTTAAATACACCGGTTCCTTCCTCGATCACTACACCGTGATACCCCAATATTTTCCAAGGCATCTGGTAATTATTTTTGATCTGCATGACTTTGTCGCCCTGGCGGAAAATGGTATCATGCACCGTCATTTCCGGTTTCCCCGACGATTCCGGATTCAGATACCGCTGCAAGATCTGGTTACAGCGAATCACACCAAGTTCTCCCTTTTTCATCGGAGTAAGCACCTGCACGTCAAACGGCGTACAGTCCGTATATTTCGGCATCTTATCCCGCACAAGCCAGAGCATCATCTGCAGGACACCATGTTCATCCTCACGTTCCATACAGAAAAAGTCACGGCTTTTATTGTCCAGTGTAATTGATTCCCCTTTGTTAATCTTGTGTGCATTCACAACGATATCGCTCTTTGCCGCCTGTCGAAAAATCCGCTCCAATTTCACCACCGGACAGCATTCCGACTGAATGATGTCGCGAAGTACATTTCCCGGCCCGACGCTTGGAAGCTGGTTTACATCCCCGACAAGGATCAGCCTCGTTCCGACGGAAATGGCCTTAAGCAGACTGGTAAACAGATAAATGTCGACCATGGACATCTCGTCAATAATAATTACGTCCGTTTCAAGCGGATTCCATTCGTTGCGTTCAAATGCCTCCGGCGTCTCACGACGTTCTTCCACGCCATCCGCAGAATCCATGCCTGCCCCATTGTAACCGAGCATACGGTGGATTGTCTGTGTCTCGTGGCCGGTCGTCTCACTCATCCGCTTTGCCGCACGGCCGGTCGGAGCCGCTAAAAGAATGCTCTGCCCCTCTTCTTCCAAAAGTTTTATGATCATATTGATCGTGGTCGTCTTTCCGGTTCCCGGTCCTCCGGTGATTACAAGGAGTCCGTTTTTTAAAGATTCAAATACTGCCAGCCGCTGTCTGTCATCCAGATGAATGTCGGATTTGCGCTGCAGTTCCTCCAATATCCGTTCTTCGTCAATTCCCGATTTGTGCGTCACACTTCCGATATCCAGAAGCATCCGCGCACAGTTCATTTCGCCATAATACAAAGATGGCAGATAGACCTTTTCGCCATCCCGCATAAGGCTTTTGTCGTATTCCATCTCTTCCTGCACATGCATCAGCTGTTCGACACTCACACCCAAAAACTCGATGCAGTGGCGATACAATTCCTCATTCGGCAGATAAATATGCCCGGACGCCGTCGCCAGTGTCAACACATAAAGGATGCCTGCGCGGATACGGAAATCGGAATTTCGGTCAAGCCCGGATTTCATCGCAATATTGTCAGCGATCCGGAATCCCACGCCCCGGATGTCTTCTGCCAGTCGGTAAGGATTTGTTTTAACAATCCCATACAGATCTTCTTTATACGTTTTGTATATTTTTACAGCGAGCTGGTTGCTGATGCCGTATTGCTGCAAAAAGAGAAGGGCATTGCGCATTTCACGTTTTTCCTCAAACTGCTCCGCAATATCCATCGCCTTTTTCTCACTGATTCCCTTTACCTCGCTGAGCCGCTCCGGCTCTTTTTCAATGATATTAAATGTTTCATCCCCGAATTTGTCTACGATCCGCTTGGCAAGTCCACCTCCAATCCCTTTGATCGCACCGGATGCCAGATATCTCTGCATCGACAACGCGTCATCCGGCGAACGGCTCTCACTTTTCTGCACTTTGAACTGCTCATGATACGTCGGATGCGTCACCATATCACCATACAATGTAAGATACTCCCCTTCGTTGATGAACGGAAATGTTCCGACACACGTATCCAGATATTCTTCTCCCTCTTCCTGCGAGACAAATTCAAATACGGTATATCCATTTTCCTGATTACGATAAATGATATGCTCCACATATCCTTTTTTCTCTTCCATCGTCTTTCTCCTGTATACGTTGACAAAGCGCCCCTTGCCAGGATGCAATGGGCGCTCTTTTCTCGTTATTTTATATTTATTCCGTTTTTGTCGTCGTTTCTGTCGAAGTGGAAATGCCGGAATTTCTCGCCATTGACTCATACAGCATCTGTGCGATGCCAAGTCCCTGGCCGCTGGAAACCATCGTCTCTGCCATCGACTGATACATCCGGTCACCGAACATATCGGTGTACTCATTTCCCTCTTTATCGTCATCACTAAAGAGTTTGGCAGATTTTTCCATATTTTCAAACATCTTCTGCAACAGATAGGCTTCGAAATTTTCACAGGCTGACATCATTTCGTCATCGGTGCCTGCGTCTTTGATCTGGCTTGTCAACTGATCTGCCGACGCGGTGCTTTTCAAAGCCGCACTGGACAATGTCGATGTGCTTCCAAGGCTGTTATACAGATCGTTTACCGATAATGACATCAAATCCCTCCTTACTTTCTATCAAGAACGAAGATTATTCGCCTGCTGCAGCATCTCATCGGATGCTGTGATCGCTTTCGAGTTCATCTCGTAAGCACGCTGTGCGATAATCATATTTACCATTTCATCTACTGCCTGAACATTGGAACCTTCCAAATAGCCGGACACAATCTTCGAATTCAGCTGATTTGCCATATAGATCGTCGGCTGGCCGGAAGCCTCCGACTCTTTCATGATCGTATCGGAACTTCTTTCCAGTCCTGCCGGGTTTGGGAAATTCGCAAGTCCGATCTGGATTCCCATCAACTGGGCATTTCCCGTATTGTCCGGATACATAAAGTTTCCAAACTGGTCAACGGATAATTTAGAAGAGTCCGTTCCCTTCGGGAATGTAATCGGATCCCCATTGACATCCAGCACCGGATTTCCGTTGGAATCGGCAAGTGCCAGTCCATCCTCGGATACAGCTACGTTGAAATTACCATTTCTTGTATATCCGATCGTACCGTCATTTTGGCGAACCATGAAAAATCCTTCGCCCTCGATCGCATAATCAAAGGCTCCACTGGACTCTAACAAAGCACCCTGCGTGAAACTGGACACGATCGCAGCCGGGCGGACACCAAGTCCTACCTGTGCACTGACCGGTTTCGGTTCTCCTTTACTGTCATACGATTTCTGCTGTAATGTCTGATAAATAAGCGATTTAAAATTTACCGCTTCGGTCTTATATCCTGTTGTATTAATATTTGATAAGTTATTCGAAATAGTATCTAAGTTTGTCTGCTGTGCAACCATTCCGGATGCCGCAGTCCAAAGTGAACGCATCATAGACTCATCCTCCTGTCATCAACTCAGTCGTCCTACCTGATTTACCGCTTTTTCCAACATCGAATCCTGCGAACGGATCATTTTCTGGTTCGCTTCGTACGCTCTCGTTACAGTAATCATATCGACCATTTCCGACACAACATTAACATTGGATTGTTCTGTATATCCCTGCAGAACCGAAGCATTGGAGGTCGTTTCAGTCGCTCCGTCTACGACACGGTAAAGATTATCGCCTGTTTTCAATATGTAATCATAATTTTCAAAATCAACAATCTTCAATGTGTCTTTTACTTCGCCATCCACGGTAATTCGGCCGCTGTTATCAATCGTGATATCCTTGGCATTCGGATCGATCTGGATATCTCCACCGCTTCCCTGTACGCGGTTACCCTGTGAATCCACAAGATATCCGTCCTTGGTCAACTGAAAACTTCCATCTCTGGTGTATCTTGTTACCGTTTCCCCTTTGGCATTTGTCGTCGTGATCGTAAAAAAACCACTGCCGCTCAATGCCAGATCCAATGGTGAACTCGTTCCACGGATCGAACCCTGCGAATAATCCGTATATACTTCACCAACTTTTACCCCCAGGCTCATCGTCCCGATTGCCTGATTGTGATATGATTGAGATCCATCTCGTATTTTGATTGTCAGCAATTTATCAAACGACTGGCTGCTCACACTCTCCTGCTTATAGCCGAGAGTGTCTGCATTTGCCAGATTATTTGATATTACATCCAATCGTTTTTGCTCGTTGACCATCCCTGTCCAACCCGTATAAAGACCTCTTAACATTGGCTTCCTCCTATTTCTCTCCGGATGTTCCACTCAAAAACTCCACATACTTACCTGTTCCGATAGCAACTGCCGTCATCGGTTCTTCGGCCGTCATCGTCGTGATTCCGGTCTTGCTCTCGATCAATTCTTCCAGACCATACAAAAGGCTTCCGCCTCCGGTCAGGACAATTCCTCGATCTGCGATATCTGCTGCCAGTTCCGGCGGTGTCTTCTCCAATACACTGTGAACGGCATCCACGATCTGAAGTGTCGTATCGTGAAGTGCTTCCTCTGTCTCTTTGGAGGTAACCGTAATCGTCTTTGGCAGACCGGTTACCAGATTTCGTCCACGTACATCGACGGTCTCGACTTCCGGCCGCGGATATGCAGAACCGATACGGATCTTAATATCCTCTGCGGTTCTTTCTCCGATCAGCAGATTGTGTTTCTTTCTCATATAGCGAACGATCGCGTCATCAAAATCATCGCCGGCAATCTTAATGGATGTACTTACAACGGTACCTCCCAAAGAAATGACAGCAATATCCGATGTACCACCACCGATATCTACGATCATATTTCCGCAAGGACGCGCGATATCAATGCCCGCACCAATGGCTGCGGCAATCGGCTCCTCAATGATCTTCACATCTCTTGCGCCTGCCTGAAAAGCAGCATCTTCTACGGCTTTTCTCTCAACTTCCGTAACTCCGCTCGGTACACAGATACTGATGAGCGGTTTGCGGAATCTCTGTTTTCCAACGGCTTTTGAGATGAAATATTTCAACATTTTTTCTGTTACTGTATAATCAGAAATAACGCCCTGACGAAGCGGACGTACGGCTACAATATTTCCCGGAGTACGACCAAGCATCAGTCTGGCTTCTTCTCCAATCGCTTTGATTCGATTTGTGTCTCGGTCAAATGCCACTACACTTGGTTCTTTTAAAACAACACCTTTTCCTTTTACATATACAAGGATACTCGCTGTTCCCAAATCTATTCCAATGTCCATGACGTTCTCCTTTCTTCCTCTTCTTAGTCAATCGAACATATCATCTATTCCTCTATCTACTTAATCTTACGTAAACATACCTACTTTAATTATAAACGCATTCTGGATTTTTTCAATCGTTTTTTTCAAATTTAACATATATTTCACATATTAGCAAAATTTACTCTGCCAATGCAGCCTTTATCATGATCGCACATTCCACACGTTTTTTCTGAAGTGCACAACCGATCTCGTAAGGCTGATTGATGTCGCCGTGCATATTATAGGCATTTGCGGCACATCCACCACTGCAGTAAAACTTGGCAAAGCAGTTCCGGCATTCTTCTTTGGCATAGACATTGCACAGTTTAAATTCATCCCGAACCGGCTCATTGACAATGCCGTCATCCACATTTCCCAAAAGGAAATCTTCATTTCCCACAAACTGGTGGCATGGATATAAGTCGCCCCAAGGAGTTACTGCCAGATACTCGGTTCCCGAACCACAGCCGGAAAGTCGTTTGTACACGCAAGGTCCGCCGGTCAGATCGATCATAAAATGGAAGAAGTTGAATCCAGTTCCTTCTTTTTCGCGTTTGATCATTTCTTTCGCAAGGCGGTCATATCCTTCGCAGATTACCGGAATGTCCTCTTCGCGGATCGCATATGGTTCACTCGGATCTGCCACAACCGGCTCAACCGAAATCTGCTTGAATCCCTCATCGGCAAGATGAAGCACATCTTCCACAAAATCCAGGTTATAATGTGTAAATGTTCCACGCGCATAATAACGGTTCTGTCCGCGGCTTTCTGCCACTTTTTTAAATTTATCCAAAATGAGATCATAACTTCCGTCGCCGTTTTTATTTGGGCGCATGTGGTCATGAACTTCTTTTCTTCCATCGATACTGAGGACAATATTGTCCATCTCTTTATTGGCAAACGCAATGATATCGTCATCCAAAAGCACACCATTGGTCGTCAATGTAAAACGAAAATGCTTGTCATACGGCTCTTCCAGACTTCTTCCGTAGGCAACGAGTTTTTTTACCACATCAAAATTCATAAGTGGCTCTCCCCCAAAGAAATCCACTTCGAGGTTGCGGCGGCTTCCGGAATTTTTCACCAAAAAGTCGAGTGCTTTTTTTCCCACTTCGTAGCTCATCAATGAACGGTCTCCATGATACTCGCCCTCACCGGCAAAACAATAACGGCAGGAGAGGTTGCAGGCATGCGCGATATGAAGGCACAACGCTTTTACCACGGTCTGGCGTTTTTTGAAGTCAATGACACCGTCTTTGTACGTATCTTCGGTAAACAGTGTGCCGTCTTCCCGCATTTCTTCCAGATCCTGATACAGTTCTTCCATTTCCTCTTCTTTTACTTCCGGATATTTTTTCAAAATTTCCGCTGTGATCTCTGCTCTTTCTTTTGTCTCATACATCCCGATCACATCATATGCCACATCATCCACGACGTGGATCGAGCCACTGTTTACATCTAAAACTATATTATAACCATTATTTTTATATTGATGAATCATCTTTTTATCCTCATTCCATTGAATTCAATAAGAAAGGACTTTACCCGACCAAAATCAGGCAAGCCCTTTGCCACTTTTCGTACTTCTTAGATACAATCTGATCTTACTTGTTCTCGCAGCTCTGGTTTCCTACTGTGCAAGATGTTTTACAAGCAGACTGACAAGATGTCTGGCACTCACCGCATCCGCCTTTTTTCATTGTATCTTTCAGATTTTTTGTTGTCAGAGTTTTAATTCTTTTCATGATAATCAGTTCCTCTCCTATCTGTTTGTCATCATTATTTTTTAGTATATCACAACTTTTTCTCAATTTCAATGGGGATTTCTTATAATTTTTCCTTAATCCGGCCACTCAATCTTTTCAATAACCGGCTGATTTGATTTTTCTACCGTTCCGTTGCTGTCGGTGACCGGTGTCTTTTCACAGATCTGATCCACAACCTCCATACCTGATGTGACGTGGCCGAAGCCGGCGTATTCTCCATCGAGATAGTCTGCATCCTGATGCATGATAAAGAACTGGGAGCTTGCGCTGTCCGGATCCTGCGAGCGCGCCATCGAAATCGTGCCGCGGGTATGTTTGATCGAGTTTTCTACTCCATTGGAGGAGAACTCGCCTTTAATCGTCTCATCCGATCCGCCCATTCCGGTGCCTTCCGGGTCGCCGCCCTGAATCATAAAGCCGGAGATGATGCGGTGAAATGTCAAGCCATCGTAAAATCCTTTCTGAACAAGTTTGGCAAAATTTGTCACCGTGATCGGGGCTTGGTCGGCATCCAGTTCCACTTCAATCGTTCCATAATCTTTGACTGTGATCTTGGCGTGATGCTTGCCGCTCAATTTTCCTTGGATAGCACTGCCACTGGCTGTCTGGGTAGATTCCTGTGCGGATTTCTCTGTAGATTTGGTAGAATCCGTACTTTTGTCTGCCGTTCCTGCGGAGCCACATCCGGTAAGACAGAGTGTCGTCGCTACTACGGCGGTTATCAGGTTTCTTATGATTTTTTTCATTTTATTTATTTCCTTTCGTTCTTATAATCTGTTTCATTTTTTCCACACGCTGCTTTTCCGAATCATTCATATCACGAGTAAGAATCTCCATCATCGCCTCCGTCTCCTCCGGAGTAAATGACAGATTCCGGCTGCGAAGTTCCCTCATCGCCTGCATCACAAACGGTGCCGCCGCTTTCATCTCGATTCCCTTTGTCTGTGCTTCGAGCTGCTTCAAAATCTTCGCTTTCGCCGGGTTCATCTTCGCATACATCTCTTCCAGATTGCCCATTATTGTCCTCGCTCATTGCGGATAAAAAGACAGACATCATGTCAACCATGTCCTGTTGTTCGGGAGGTATCCGGCTTTTCAAAAACTCCATCATGCCTTCCATATTCCCCTGTTCTGCCTCCTGTTTCATTTCCTGCATCATCGTCATCATCTCACGAACATGGCGGAACATAAAAATCTGCAATAAAAGGTCGATGATCTGCCGTTCATTTTTCCGACAGAAAACTCGGATACTCCGAAGAAGCCCTTCGAGATCGATCCGGTTTCCAACCGGCTGATCGAGATAAGGCAGTGCCGCCTTCAAAAGCTGCACATTGGTATTGTCCACAATTCTTCCTTCCCATTGCAACATCTGTCCCACTTCCGCATTCCTTTTCTTCTAGCATATGCGTGTTTTTCAAAAAGAATGCCTATTGATAGTTTAAGCGCTCTCCGGTAATGTTTTCCAGCACTTCGGTAAGATACCGCTTGGCAACATATTTTGCCATCGGCAGATTCAGATCCAGGTAATTGCCACAGGCTTCCGGCGCTGCTCCCGGAATCTCCCCTTCGTATTCGCTGATAAATGCAAACATTTCTTTGAGCAAAGGCACGATATCTGCAGATTCGTAATCGCCGGCAAGAATCAGGTAAAAGCCGGTGCGGCAGCCCATTGGGCCAAAATATACAACCTTTTCTCCCATCGTATCGTGGTTTCGTAAAAATGTCGCACCCAAATGCTCTACCGCGTGAATCTCTGCGGTATTCATAACCGGTTCAAAGTTCGGACGTGTCATGCGGATGTCAAACGTCGTCACAATGTCCGTTCCGGTGCAGTCTTTGCGGGAAACATAGACTCCCGGAAGAAGTTTTAAATGATCTACGGTAAAACTGGCAATCGTTTCCATTTCATCCTCCATTTCCAATAATTAACAAAGACCACATATCTTTTCCTGAAAAAATATGTGGTCTGGTTTCACAATGTTACGTTATTTATTTGATAACCTTAACCCATCCTTCCGGTCCTTCGATATGACCCATCTGGATGCCGGTAAGTGTATCATACAATTTCTGTGTAACTTCACCCATTTTCTCCATGCCGCTTGGGAAGCAGATCTCTTTGCCATGATCATTGATCTTTCCAACCGGAGAAATAACAGCTGCGGTTCCACAAAGTCCACACTCTGCAAAATCTTTTACTTCGTCAAAGTATACTTCTCTTTCTTCTACTTCAAGGCCAAGGATATCTCTTGCGATTGTTACGAGAGAACGTCTTGTGATCGAAGGAAGAATACTGCTGCTCTTTGGTGTAACCACTTTTCCATCTTTTGTAACAAAGATGAAGTTTGCTCCACCGGTCTCTTCTACCTTTGTTCTTGTCTTAGGATCCAGATACATATTTTCAGCGAATCCCTGATTATGTGCATCTACAATCGCATGAAGACTCATCGCATAGTTCAGACCAGCTTTAACATGTCCCGTACCATTTGGCGCTGCACGGTCAAAATCACTGACACGGATTACGATCGGTTTTGCGCCGCCCTTGAAATAAGGACCAACCGGTGTCGTAAATACACGGAACTGATACTCTTTAGAAGGAGCAACTCCGATAACCGGTGCGATACCGAACATATATGGACGGATGTACAAAGAAGCACCGGAGCCATAAGGTGGCACGTAAGCTTCGTTTGCCAAAACAGTCTGTACTACTGCATCTACAAATTTATCTTCCGGAAATGCCGGCATCTCAAGACGTCTTGCCGTATTTGCCATACGCTCTGCATTTAAGTTAGGGCGAAAGCAGACAATATGTCCATCTTCTGCTGTGTAAGCTTTTAATCCCTCGAAACAAGTCTGTGCATACTGAAGCACACCTGCACACTCACTCATTGTGATCATAGGATCATCGATCAAAGCACCCTCGTCCCAGGCACCATCTTTGTAATTAGCCACAAAACGTTTGTCTGTGTCATGGTATCCAAATCCCAGACTGGACCAATCAATGTTCTTTTTTTCCATAGTTAACCATCTTCCTTTGACGTATATTTTGTATCTTTTAGTTTACTCTCATGGCAGAGAACTGTCAAGTAGTATCAGTCTTCTTTTTTCTCTTCGGCTGTATTTTCCACCTCAGGGATCTCGTTCGCATCTGACTTTCCGCCCTCTTCTTCGGACCAGTCATGTGCCTTAATTTCGGCACGGCGAACCTTTCCGCTGATTGTCTTTGGCAGTTCTTTGGCAAAATCCACAATCTTAGGCCACTTATAAGAAGCAACATTTTTCTTCAAGTATTTTACAATATCATTTTTCATATGCTCGTCACCTTCGCTGCCATCCGCAAGTACGATCGTCGCCTTGATCGCCTGACCACGAAGTTTATCCGGCACAGATGTCACAGCACATTCCAGCACATATGGCAGTTTCATGATCTCATTTTCAATCTCAAATGGTCCAATACGGTAACCGGAAGATTTGATCACATCATCAACACGTCCGACATACCACAGATATCCGTCACTGTCCATGCACGCAGTATCACCGGTGTGATAATATCCGTCATACCATACGGAATCGGTTTTTTCTTTGTCATTGTAGTATCCGGTAAACAGGCCATTTGGCACACCATCAGCAACCTTAACTACGATTTCTCCCTCTTCGCCGGTCTTAGCGATACTTCCGTCGGAAAGCATCACGGCAACTTCGTACAATGGACTTGGTTTACCCATGGAGCCCGGACGTGGAGTCATTCCCTTGATATTACCGATCAGCATCGTCGTCTCGGTCTGTCCAAATCCTTCCATAATATCAAATCCCGTTTTTTCTTTAAATTTCTCATAGATTTTCGGGTTCAATGCCTCGCCTGCCGTCGTTACATTCTGCAGCGAAGAAAGGTCATATTTTTCCAGCTGCAAATGAACCATAACACGATATGCCGTCGGTGGTGCACAGAATGTTGTAATTTTATATTTTTCGATCATCTGCAAAATCTTTTTCGCATCAAAATCGTCAAAATCATACGTAAAAATAGGTGCTTCGCAGATCCACTGTCCGTATAATTTTCCCCACAGAGCTTTTCCCCATCCGGTATCGGAAATCGCAAAATGAATACCGTCCGGGTCTACCTGGTGCCAATATTTGGCAGTGATGTAATGTCCCAATGGGTATTTATAATTGTGTGTCGTAATTTTCGGATACGATGTTGTACCCGAAGTAAAGAACATCAGCATCGGATCGTCTCCGCCCGGCACATCTTTTGGTTTTGTAAAGTTTGCCGAGAAAAACTGAATGTCTTTGTTAAAGCAGTGCCAGGACTCGCGTGCGCCGCCTACCATGATTTTCAGTTTCAATGTTGTATTTCCACGGGAAGCCTTATCCACTTCACGGGAAACATCGCCGTCTGCCGTACAAACGACGGCATCCACTTCACCTGCTTTGAAACGATATTCGAAATCTTTGCGAGTAAGCAGATTTGTCGCAGGGATCGCGATGGCCCCAATCTTATGAAGCGCAAGGATGGAGAACCAGAACTGGAAATGACGTTTCAAAACGAGCATTACCTTGTCTCCGCGCTTAATTCCGAGATAACTGAAATAATTTGCTGTCATATTAGTAAATTTTGCGATATCACGGAATGTGAAATAACGCTCTCTTCCATCTTTCGACACGTGAAGCATCGCCAGTTTATCCGGACATTTTTTTGCCATTACGTCAATTACATCATATGAAAAATTAAAATTCTCATCGTTTTTAAATTTTATGGAATTCAAAATTCCATCTTCACCAAATCCTGTTTCAATATATTGATCCGCGATTCCGACCAAATCAAACTTCTTTCCTTCGGTATAACTCATATCTTTCTCCATTTCTGCGTTCGTAATCACGCCAAATCCATCTTGTTTTAATTTACACCTCACGTAGTTTTCAAAACTACGTGTATCTTTATCATATACTACACACCCCCTAGTGTCAAGTGACTTTTTACGGTTTCGTGAATATTTTATACTATTTACATTTTCTTTATTTCTTTTGCAATTTTTATATGATAGAATAGAGGGAACGGTAACGAAAAGGAGTTGAGATTCGCATGAAGAAAACACGCATGGATATCTTTCTTCTCGCCGGACTTTTGATCGTGGGACTGCTTCTCGCCTGCTTTATCTATCTGCCGCACGGAGAAAATGGTTCCGTCGTAGAGGTCCGCATCAAAGGAAAAGTCACTGCCACTTATCCGCTTTCTTCTAACATAGAAAAAACGATCACGACGGAAGCCGGCGATTCCAACACATTTTGCATTAAAGACCAAAAAGTCACAATGACGCATGCTTCTTGTCCGGATCAAATCTGCGTCCGTACAAAAGGCATTTCAAAAACCGGCGAAAGCATCGTATGCCTTCCCCATCAGGTTGTCCTATCGATCACCTCGACTCAGACATCACCTGAGCTGGACGGAATCAGTGGATAAGGAAAGGAGACACATATGAACCGCTCTAAAAAAATAGCAGAATATGCTCTTTACACAGCATTGGCTTTTTTGTTTGGCTATCTTGAAAATCTTTTCCCGCTGCCGCTTCCATTTCCGGGAATGAAGATTGGATTTGCTAATTTGATATTTGTTCTCATTTTATATAAGAAGGGGTTCCGTTACACCCTTTCGCTGTCCCTTTTGCGAATCGTTCTGAGTGCCTTTACTTTTGGCAATCTGTTTAGTTTATTGTACAGTCTTGTGGGAAGTATCCTCAGTCTGATGCTGATGGCAGGTCTCAAAACAATGACCAATAACCGGTTTTCAATGCTTTCCGTCAGTACTGCCGGCGGCATAGCTCACTGCATGGGACAATGGTTGGTTGCCTCGCTCGTCGTAGGTTTTGACTCTCTTCGCTGGTATGCTCCCATTTTGTATTTCAGCGGCCTGATCTCCGGATTTTTTATCGGTTTTTTGGCGATGCAATGCGCAAAACGCACGGCTTTATA
>ULQX01031513.1_pt1 | contig 21541 bp, 16 predicted proteins | sample 1954941 | NCBI WGS metagenome assembly ULQX01 (sample SAMEA4835667, study PRJEB28245) | human gut metagenome | biome: gut microbiome; material: fecal sample | place: Denmark | collected 2008
GGCCTTAAAGGTATCCCGTATGTCTTGATGAACAGTGACGCGGATCCCCTGCTCTCGATCAAGATGGTGCTAGGAAATGCCGCGGGCGTCATGTGCGGATTTGACGGCAAAGCCGCCAAACTTGCCGGAGACAAAGGTGTTGTGACCGGAAATCCTGTCCGTAAAGAGATTTTGGCGATCCCCGCACCCGAGGAGCGTTATCAGGGCAGAGAAGGTCGATTAAAACTATTGATTTTCGGCGGCTCCTTAGGCGCTCAGGTGTTTAATCAGAATGTTCCGTCCTCGATTGCGGCACTTCCGCCGGAAAAGCGTCCCGAGATTATTCATCAGTGCGGTATGAAGGCTGTCGAAGAGGTTAAGGCAAGCTATGCCGCATTGGGCATCGAGGCCCAAGTGATTCCGTTTATCGAAGACATGGCGGCCGCCTATGTTTGGGCCGATGTCGTTCTGGCTCGAGCGGGGGCTATTTCCGTGAGCGAGCTGACCGCTGCCGGAGTGCCGTCCATTCTGGTTCCGCTGGTTACAAAGACAACCTCTCATCAGGTTGGAAATGCTAAATATATGCAGGAGGCCGGCGCGGCGATCTATCTGCCCCAAAGTGAGCTGACTACAGGTAAACTCACTGCGCTTTTAGAAGACCTCAACCGAAAAGAACTGCTGGAGATGGCAAAAAAGGCAAAGGCGCTGGGTAAGCCGGATGCCGCCGCCACGGTTGCGGACTTTATTGAATACGTATCGAACAAGGAATAAGAGTGAAATTCGCAATTAAGAAAATACATTTTGTGGGCATCGGAGGCACCGGTATGAACGGTATCGCCGAAGTGCTGATTAACCTCGGCTACTACGTTTCCGGTTCGGACTTAAAAGAAAACGCTGCGGTAGAACACTTGCGTTCGATCGGAGCAGAAATTTTTATCGGCCATGATGCGTCCAATGTCGGAGACGCAGGCGTGGTTGTGACCTCAACGGCTGTCCATGCAGACAACCCGGAAGTGGTTGAGGCAAAAAGCAGAAATATTCCCGTGGTGCCGCGCGCCATTATGCTTGCAGAGCTCATGCGTCTGCGCCAGGGTATCGCAGTTGCTGGAACCCACGGTAAAACGACGACAACGTCTCTCATTACCAGCATTCTGGAGCGAGGCGGCTTAGATCCGACGTTTGTGATCGGCGGCCGCTTAAATGCAGCGGGCTCCAACGCCAAACTCGGACAAGGTCTTTACATTGTGGCTGAAGCCGACGAGTCGGACGCTTCCTTCCTGAATCTGTCTCCGGTCATCTCGGTCGTCACCAACATCGATGAAGACCACATGGATACCTATGGACATGACCTCAGAAATCTGAGAAAGGCGTTCACGGACTTTATCCAGAGGCTGCCGTTCTACGGACGCGCCGTCATGTGCATCGAAAGTGAAAACGTTCGTGCCATTCTGCCTAAGATCACCAAACCGATTTTGACTTACGGTTTTAGAGAAGATGCACAAATCCGTGCGGAAAACATCCGTGCCGACGGAACGCAGATGCACTTTACGCTGATCCGCGAAGGCGCTTCTCCGGAAGAGATCACGGTTAACCTGCCGGGGGTTCATAATGTTTTGAATTCACTGGCCGCCATCGGCGTAGCTCTCACGCTGGATGTCCCGATGGAGGCGATTAAGGAAGCGCTCTCAACGTTCAAGGGCGTGGGACGCAGATTCTCCGTTTGGGGAGAAACGAAGAGCCTTAAAGGCGAAAAATTCCTGGTGGTTGATGACTACGGCCACCATCCGACCGAAATGGCTGCGACGATTGCCGCCGCGCGCGGAGCGTATCCTGATAGAAGACTGCTCGTCGCCTTCCAGCCGCACCGCTATACCCGTACCCGCGACTGCTTTGAAGATTTGGTCCGCGTGCTCTCGAATGCGGACGCACTGGTGCTTGAAGCCGTTTACCCGGCCGGCGAAGAAAAAATCTTCGGCGCTGACAGCCGCAGTCTTTGCCGCTCGATCCGTTTAACCGGAAAAGTCGAACCGCTGTTTGCGGGCAATACGGATGAAGTTATGGAACTCGTTAATAACAACGTCAAAGAAGGCGACGTTGTTCTCGTCATGGGTGCAGGAAATATCGGAGAGGTTCCGGGCAAACTCATGAAACAAGGAAAGTAAAGAATGAAAAGCGTAGATGTAAAGGATCTTGGAAAAATCGCCGTCGTCATGGGCGGATCTTCCGGAGAACGTGAAGTTTCTTTGATGAGCGGAAGCGGTGTGCTCAAGGCACTGCAAAGCGTTGGTGCCGATGCGGTTAAGTTCGATCCGGCAGAGCAGCCTTTATCCGATTTGGCCGGTATCGACCGCGCTTTTCTGATTTTGCACGGAAAAGGCGGCGAAGACGGCGTCATTCAGGGCGTGATGGAATTTTTGAAGATTCCGTATACCGGAAGCGGCGTCCAGGCAAGCGCCATCGGCATTGATAAAGAAATGACCAAGGCTGTTTGGGAAGCTCAGGGCATTCCGGTCCCGCGCGGCATGGTGCTGAGAGACGAAGCTGACTGCGAAGAGGCCCTTCGCCGTTTTAACGGAAATCTCGTGATCAAGCCGAGCAAGGAGGGCTCAAGCCTCGGTCTCTACAAACTTAAGAATGCGACTTTGGAAGAGGTCAAAGAGGCCTTTGCGAAGTCTCAGGAAGCCGGCATGACCGTGCTTGCCGAAGAATACGTGTTCGGCCGCGAGCTCACTGTTGCTGTTTTAGATATGGGAGAGGGCTTAAAAGCTTTCCCGATCATCGAAATCAAGGCGCCGGACGGAGACTATGACTTTGAACACAAGTACTACTCTGACGAGACCGTCTATGTTTGCCCGGCCGAAGTGTCTGAGGATGTGACGGAGAAGATTAAGGCCGTTGTCGAGAAGGCCGCTTTGTCTGTAGGCGCCGACGCATGGAGCCGTATTGACGTGATGCTGCGCGATGACGGCAGCTTCGTGCTGCTTGAAATCAATACAGCGCCCGGCATGACGCCGCACTCTTTGGTTCCGCTTGCTGCGAGAACCTGCGGTATTTCTTATGAAGAACTCGTTAAACAAGTCGCTGCGCGCGCTTCTTTGAAGGGTTAAGCAATGAGACGTTGGAGCGCGTCAACTTTTTCGCTTTTTGCCGATGTTTTCGGAGTGCTGTTTACTCTCCTGATTCTGACATCGGCGGTTTACTGGTTTGTTCAGCGGCCGGTATTTTTGCTGAAAGGGGTTGACGTTCAGGTCGAAGGCAATAAAGACGCGATAAACGTCAAGGATGTTGCGCAGGTGCTCGACGGCCATATTCACGGGAACTATTTCACCGCGGATTTGTCCGAGATCGCCGATCAGCTCAAGCGCATTCCTTGGGTAAGAGACGTTTCGATCGGCCGCGTATGGCCGAATCAGCTTCAAGCAACGCTTTACCTCCACCGTCCGATCGCCGTTTGGGGCGACGAAAAGCTGCTCGCCGAGGACGGCACGCTGTTTGTCGCAAACCAGGAAATTGCGGAGAGCAAAGGGGCGCTTCCGAAGATTTTCGGCCCCGTTGACCGCCGCATGGAAATCTACAAGCAGTACCAGGCTTTTGAAGATACATGCAAAAAGCTTGGATATGATGTAACTTCATTAACTTATTCCGAATATTCCGGCTGGACGCTGCATTTCAAGCGCCCGGAGGGCAAGGTGATCAAACTGGTTCTCAAGAAGGGCGAAAATTCCGCCCAAATGGAAGAGCGTTTGATCAAAATCATCCAATCGCTGCCGGCGATTTCCGCGCAAATCGGCGTGGAACCGACAGAATTAGATGCGCGTTATGAGAAAGGGATTGCAGTGTTGAAGCCGGCACCGGAAGAAGAGTCCGTTTCTCCTGAAGATAGTGTTCAGGATACCGGGGATAAAAAGAATGGCAGATAAATCAAACGATTTGTTGGTGGGCTTGGACATCGGGTCATCAAAGGTTGTGTGTATGATCGCGTCTCCGGTCAGTTCGAGCACTTTTAAGATCGAGGGGCTCGGAGAGTGCAAGAGCGAAGGTATTGAGCAGGGCGGTGTCGTCGATATCAATCAGGCCGTCGACTGTGTCCGCGCGGCCGTGGAAGAAGCTGAAAAAACCGCCAATACAACCGTCAAAACCGTTGCGGCCGGTATTTCCGGACCGCATATCCGTACGGATAACTGTATCCAGCAGACGATTGTGGGTTCCGGCGAAATCGAACAGAAGGACATTGACGACCTTCTGAACACGGCGATGTCCGTGACTTTGCCGCCGTCGATGCGCTATCTCGACGTGATTCCTCAGGAATACTCCGTCGACTACGCACGCCGTATTCGCACGCCGATCGGCATGGAAGGCAAGAAGCTCGAAGGCAGTCTGCACGTGGTGACCGCGCAGAGCGCTCAGTGTTTGTTCCTTAATAAAGTGATTCGCAGAACCGGCTTGGAACTTATTGACAGCCAGCTGATTTTTAATCCGCTGGCGGCCGCTTCTGCCGTGCTTCGTCCGGAAGAGATTGACCTAGGCGTGGCGTTGATCGATATCGGTTCCGACTTGAGCGATGTGGCCGTGTTCTTTGATAAGGCCGTGCAGTACTCGGCCGTCCACCCGATGGGCGGACAGCAAATTACCGATGAGATTTCGATTAAGACTCATTTGTCTCAAGATGCCGCTGAAAAGCTCAAGCTGCAGATGGGACAGGTTAGATACGACGCCAGAAAAGATAAGGACAGTTTTATTCGCCTGCCGACGGCGCCGGGATACAGCGATGACGGCGGAAGAATCCTGAGCAAACAGGCGCTCTCCGCAATTATCGACGTCAAAGTTCAGGACATCTTAGAAAAAATTTACTACCGCATCCGCGATAAGAGCCTGCACACCCAATTGGGCTACGGCGTGGTGCTGACCGGCGGAGGTGCAACACTCCCCGGCATTCAGCGCATGGCCAAAGAAGTGTTCAGCTCTCATATGGCAGGACGCGAAATCAATGTTCGTCTCGGACGTCCTTTGGTGAACTATGAAACCTCGGAATTTGTGCCGCCGGAGCTCTATAACACAGAGAGTTTCCCTAAACAGTTTGCCGGGTATTCCACCCCGCAGCATGCGGCGGTTTTAGGTTACTTGTGCCAGCTGAATCAAAAGTTCTGGGCGCAGGGATCCAACATCGGTTCCAAACGAAAATTAAAGAGCATCGGCGGAATGATTAAGCAGTGGATTTTCGGAAATTTCTAAGGGTTTGTATTGCTTAAAACAGCTTGAGGGATAGAACGGAGTAGAAACCCCTAACCAAAAATTCCTCTCTTGTTGAAAATAAACGCAGAACCCACGGAATTTTTTGAATTTTCCTCGCAGAAAAAAACGATTGAATTTAGAATTAACCAACTTGGCAGATCGAATGTCTCGAGATGCGTAATGGAGATAAAGTAGTTGATGGAAAAGGCATTTGAACCCTACGTGGACGGTTCTACCAACACCGTGATCAAAGTTGTAGGCGTAGGCGGTGCGGGCGGCAACGCCCTTAATACGATGGTAACCAAATTGACGGATTGCCAGGTTGAGTTCATCGCCGCGAACACGGACAGACAAGCTCTGACCCGCTCTCTCGCTTCCGAAAAGATTTCTCTCGGCAGAACAGGTCTCGGCGCCGGCGCACGTCCGGAAGTCGGGTTCCAGGCTGCCAATGATGCCAGAGAAGAAATCGCTGAGAAGCTCCGCGGTGCCGATATGGTCTTCATTACAGCCGGCATGGGCGGCGGCACGGGTACCGGCGCTTCTCCCGTCATTGCCGAAGTTGCCCAGGAACTGGGTATTCTGACCGTTGCCGTCGTGACAAAGCCTTTCTCCTTTGAAGGCGGCAAACGCATGAGAAATGCCGAGCTCGGTTTAAATCAGCTCAAAAATCGCGTCCACTCTCTCATTGTCATTCTTAACGATAAGCTCGAAGAAGAGCTCGGAGAAGACGCCACGATGCGCGAATGCTTTGAAAAGGCCGACGAAGTGCTCTTCAACGCCTGCGCAGGCATCGCCGAATTGATTCAGAAGGTTGGTCAGATCAACCTGGACTTCGAAGACGTCAGAACGGTTATGGGTACTCGCGGTACCGCCATGATGGGTTCCGGCGAAGCCGAAGGTCCCGACCGTGCCGTTACGGCTGCCTCCATGGCCGTTACCTGCCCGCTGCTTGAAGGTGTTGAGCTTCGCGGTGCTAAGGGTCTGTTGGTTAACATTACGGCTCAGGAGGGCATTCGTATGTCCGAAGTCCGTTCCGCTATGGAAACCATCAAGAACTACGCCGACAGCGATGCGCTTATCGTCTTCGGTACGGTTTATGACGACAGCATGGGCGACAAAGTCCGCGTTACCGTTATCGCCACCGGTCTGGATCAGAACGGCACCGATGACTCCATCGTTAAAACAAGCTTCGTGAACGGCAAACCTGCCGTCGATAATCCGTCTAACCTTTGGCAGCCTTCCGGCTCCGCTCCGGATTCTCTGCCGAATGATTTGTTCGGCAACATTGATGCGCCTGCTAAGCCTAAGGTTCACGCCTCTGCAGCTCCCCGTACAGCATCTTCTTTTGCTCAGCCGCAGCCTCACCCGGCTGCCGCTCCGGCTCACACTGCAGCTCCTGCCGCTCCGGCAGCAAAGTCTGAAGTGAAAGCCGAAGAGGTCAAAGCGGAAGTCAACCCTTTCGGCAGCTATACCCCGCAGCCTCAGAAAAAGGCTGAGCCGGCACCTGCTCCGAAGGCCGAACCGAAGGAACCGCAGCCTGAAGCCATCAACCCGTTCGGTCAGGCTTTCAGCCGTCCGATCGCAACACCTGATGCCGGTGCCTTCGAAGGCCCGAAAGACAACACGATTTTCGGGAACTTCCACGCCAGCAACAATATTCGTCCTGCCAGCGATGTCTTCGCAACCCTGAATCCTCAGGCCGGCAACGGCAATGACAGCGGACTGTGGACAGCCAATCAGCCCAACGGCGCTCCGGAAGCCAAAGGCCAAGGTGCGGCAGAAGTCAAAGCGGAAGACGAAAAACCGCGTTTCGAATACGGCATCCCCGCTTTCCTGCGCAAGAAGAACTAAGGTTTGGCCGAATCTATGATCAAACAGAGAACGCTTAAGAAGGTATTCTCCACCGTCGGTATCGGTTTGCACTCCGGCCGCAAAGTCCGTCTGACTCTGCGGCCGGCACCTCCCGATACCGGTTTGGTGTTTACTCGAACCGATTTGAAGCCGCCCGTTGCGATTAAGGCTGAGCCTGAACGCGTCAACGACACGCGCATGGCGACGACGTTGGATAAAGACGGAGCCCGTATTGCGACGATCGAGCACTTGATGAGTGCGCTGTCCGGTTTGGCGATCGACAACTGCTACATCGATGTCGATGCACCTGAGATTCCGATTATGGACGGCTCCGGCTCTACGTTTGTCTTTTTGATCAGAGCTGCCGGTATCCAGGAACAGGATGCTCCGCGAAAATTCGTCCGCGTGAAGAAAAACGTCTCCATCCACGTCGGCGACAAGTGGGCCTCCCTTGAACCTTATGACGGCTATAAACTGTCTTTTGCGATTGACTTCGGTCATCCGGCGATTGACGAAACAGCTCAGTTTGTTGAAGTTGACTTCAACAAGGAAAACTACATCGAAAGCGTCTCCCACGCCCGTACCTTCGGCTTTGTGAACGACTTAGAGATGCTTTGGGGCATGGGCTTGGCACAAGGCGGAACATTGGACAACGCGATTGTGCTCGATGACTTCCACGTCTTAAATCCGGGCGGTCTGCGCTCTCAGGATGAATTTGCAAAACATAAGCTCTTGGACGCCATGGGCGACTTGTATGTATTAGGTCATCCGCTGGTTGCGCATTACCGTGCCTTTAAGTCCGGTCACGAAATCAACAACAAACTTCTGCGGACGCTGTTAGCGGATCCGGAGAACTGGGAGTTTGTTGAGTATCAGGACGAAAATAGTGCTCCGAAGGCCTTTACCGAAGCAGTAAAAGAACCTTCGAACTAAGAAAAGAAAACATCTTGTTTTTTGCCCGCGTTATCCGCGGGCTTTTTCTTACCTGCGGCTGTTGCTCTGGTGTTCTTCAAGAGAAGCTGCCAGTTTTGCCATTGCTTCTTTTAAAGGCGAGCTTTCGGGCAGGCGGTCGGATAATTCTTTAGCGCCCTCAACCGCACCGGGACCGCCGATTGCGGGGCCGCTTTCCGTAAAGAGGAACGGCTGCGGGTGCAGCCCGCATCTGTCGATCACGGCCTTGACTTGCATAGCGCCGAAGCCTTTTTCAGCGAGTGCCTTTTCTACCGACGGCTGGAACATCGTGAAGCGGCGCACAAAAAGCGGATTAGGCAGGCCAACTTCTAAGAGCAGCACTTCTTTGATCAGATCGCGGGGATCTTCATCCGGATCGATATCGTACGGGTTTTCGTCTTTAATTCGAACTTGCTGAACAGAGAGTCGTAGACAGTCGGGCGTGACGGAGGCTCCGAGTTTGTAACTTTGGCAGACCGGATCAATCACCGCAGCCAGGCGTTTCGCTAATCTTAGGAATCCGAAGTGTTTGGCCAAAGAGCCTCTTTGAAGGACTTTGGAGATCGGTTTTTGTGCAGATCGCGGGTACATTTCAGATCCAGAATAAATAAGACGCGGCAGCACCTAACTTAGCAAAATGAAGCCGCGAATTCAATTCCTCACGTGATCGGGTTAGATAAGAAGTGGGCTTTGTATCTAACTTGTAAAAGGACGGGCAAAAACTGTTTAGTGTTGTAAAATCAGTGAGTTTCAAAATTGGCAAGGTGTAACTGCCAATGGGAGGCGTTGTGCCTCCGTTTTTATTAAGAGAAAGAATTAATGGCCAGTTTCCTGACAAAAATTTTTGGTAGCCGCAACGATCGACTGATTAAGCAATATCGCCGTAAAGTTGCTGCGATTAATAAACTTGAGCCCGAAATGAAGGCATTGAGCGACGAACAGCTCAAAGCCAAAACGGCAGAATTCCGTCAGCGTTTAGCCGACGGAGCTTCCTTGGACTCTCTCCTGCCGGAAGCATTCGCCGTTGTGCGTGAGGCAAGTTTCCGCGTTCTCGGAATGCGTCACTTTGACGTGCAGTTAATCGGCGGTATGGTCTTAAATGACGGCAAGATCGCTGAAATGCGTACCGGTGAAGGTAAAACTTTGACCGCAACTTTGGCGGTTTACCTCAATGCATTGCCCGGTAAAGGCGCGCACGTTGTGACGGTGAACGATTACTTGGCAAGCCGTGACGCGGCCTGGATGGGTAAGGTTTACAACTTCCTCGGAATGACTGTCGGAACGATTCTTTCCAATCAGCCGAACGATCAGAAACAGGCCGCTTATGCTGCCGATATTACTTACGGTACGAACAACGAATTCGGCTTCGACTACCTCCGCGACAACATGGAGTACGAGACCGGCGCACGCCGCCAGAGAGGTCTGTTCTTCGCGATCGTGGACGAAGTTGACTCCATTTTGATTGACGAGGCCAGAACTCCGCTGATTATTTCCGGTCCTGCCGAAGGCAGTACGGATATTTACGTTGCCATCGACAAGATTCCTGACATGCTGGAGCGCCAGAAGCAGGAAAAGGGCGAAGGCGACTACTGGGTCGACGAGAAGCAGCACACAGTCCAGCTTTCCGAAGCCGGTCACGAGAAAGTCGAAAAAATCATGGTCGATATGGGCCTGCTGCCCGCCGGCCAGAGCCTCTATTCTCCGTCTAATATCATGCTGCTGCACTACCTGAATGCAGCACTTCGTGCCCACACACTGTTCGTTAAAGATCAGCACTACGTTGTTCAGAACGGCGAAGTCATCATCGTTGACGAATTCACCGGTCGTTTGATGAAGGGACGCCGCTGGTCCGATGGTCTGCATCAGGCCGTTGAAGCCAAAGAAGGCGTTGAAATTCAGCAGGAAAACCAGACTTTCGCGTCTATTACCTTCCAGAACTACTTCCGTATGTATGAGAAGCTTTCCGGTATGACCGGTACGGCTGATACGGAAGCCTATGAATTCCAGGAAATTTACGGTCTTGAAACCGTTGTCATCCCGACCCATCGCATGATGATCCGTGATGACCAGCAGGATAAGGTCTATCGCACTGCGAAAGAAAAATACAAAGCCATCGTTGATGACGTTAAAGAGTGCTACGGCCGCGGTCAGCCGGTTCTTGTCGGTACGACCTCGATCGAAAACTCCGAACTTATCAGCGACATGCTGACCAAAGCAGGCATCCCGCACAACGTGCTGAATGCTAAGCAGCATGAGAGAGAAGCTCAGATCGTTATGGAAGCCGGCCGTCCCGGTATGGTCACCATTGCGACCAACATGGCCGGCCGAGGTACCGACATCGTTTTAGGCGGCGGTATCAGCAAGGCTCTTGAGCAGATCGACAACGACGAAACCCTTTCTGATGAACAGAAGAAGGCTCAGAAAGAGGAAATCAAAGCGAAGTGGCAGGTTGACCACGACCGCGTTGTGGAACTCGGCGGCTTGAGAATTATCGGTTCCGAGCGTCACGAATCTCGCCGTATCGACAACCAGCTGCGCGGACGTTCCGGCCGTCAGGGTGACCCGGGTTCTTCCCGCTTCTATTTGTCCATGGAAGACCCGCTGCTTAGAATCTTCGCCGGCGAAAAGATGCAGGCTTTGATGAACAAGCTGCGTCTGCCTGAAGGTGAAGCGATTGAAGCAGGTATTGTTTCCCGCTCCATTGAAACCGCTCAGCGTAAAGTCGAATCCCGCAACTTCGATATTCGTAAGCAGCTGCTTGAATACGATGACGTGGCTAACGATCAGAGAAAGGAAATCTACGCACTGCGTAACGAAATCCTGGAAAACAAAGATGTGTCCGGCCCTGTGAAAGAACTTCGCGACGGATACTTCACCAGCCTGTTCCGCCACTATGTTCCTGCAGATACTGTTGAAGAACAGTGGGATCTTGAAGGTTTAGAAAAAGAGCTGAAAGAACAGTGGAATCTGGATGTTCCGCTCAAGGCTACACTGGAAAAATCCGAAAGCTCCGACGATCAGGAACTTCTGGATATGCTGCTTGCAGCCACCAACAAGGTTTACGACGAAAAAGTCGCCTTGGTCGGTCACGAAGCTTTTGCACAGTTTGAACGCAATGTTCTGCTTCAGTTCCTGGATCAGCGCTGGAGAGAGCATCTCAGCCAACTCGACATGCTCCGTCAGGGCATCTATCTCCGCGGCTACGCTCAGAAACAGCCGAAACAGGAATACAAGCGCGAAGCTTTTGAACTGTTTGCCAACCTGCTTGAAACCGTCGGTGCCGACGTCACCCGTGTTCTGATGAATGTTCAGATTCGTCAGCCGGAACCTGAAGAAGTCGCAGCGGCTCAGCAGGAAGCTCAGGCTCTCCCTCAGGAAGAAGATCCGTTCGCACATGTCGGACGCAATGATCCTTGCCCCTGCGGAAGCGGCAAGAAATTCAAAGATTGCCACGGCAAGCTTCGTTAATCTGAATTAACGGAAAGACGGCTCTCGGTGAACAAACCTTGGGCCGTTTTTTTACGTCTTCTTTCCCTCCAAGTTCGATTGAAGCAGGATGGAAAAGCTGCTAAATCAGTTGGCCGCCGGCGACTCAAAGATGCAATTAGTGGCTACCTCGAATCTTCACAGGTCCCTTTGTAACGGGAAATGCCGCCCACTGAGATACAAAAAATTCCGGAGAAGATCTAAGTCTTCCCCGGAACTAATTAGCGATTAAAGGAACGTGTCCCCTCGGTCGTTTTTAGAATTGATATCTATATTTGGCCTGGAGAACCTGATCAACACGTCCCTTGTCGCCGGAACCGATACCATAATTCAGACCGAAAGCGTGGGCGCCCTTAGCGGCTTCCACACCAACTTTGGCTGAGTACATGGCGTTGTTGGCGATTCTGGAGTCGATCGAATCAGATGCACCGCCTGTAGCTAAAGCAAATTTGTTCTTCACTTTACGGTCGCCAAGGGCCGGAGCAATCTGAACGTCAACGAACGGCTTCACATCAACAGAAGCAACGTTAGCTTTGCCGTTGAAAGCGACGCCAAACGGAACCTGGAACAAGTTGGCTTTTTCAGCTGAGTACTTGAAGCCACCAGCCTTGAAGCTTTCCATGTCAACGTGCAGATAACGGGCACCAACGTGCGGAGTGACGGTGATGACTTCATTCAGAGCCAAAGGTTTCTCAACACGGACGCCGACGGAGAATGTCTTGACGTCGGGTTTGCCTTTGTAGCCGGCATGAGAAATCTTGTTCTTGCTCTGGAGGTAACCGACATTACCGATGACGTTAGCGTATTCGGTGTTCCAAACACCATAGACGTTTGCGCCCCAATAGGTGATGTCGTTCTTGATACCGGAGCCGTTGCCTTGTCCTCTTGCAGAGCCCTTACCAAAGGAAACCGCACCACCTAAAGCAGCACCGTTGCCGAAGGCGTAATCAGCACCGACTGTGGCGCCGCCGATATCGCTCTTATAGCCATAATTGGTAGAACCTGCCTGGTAACGGCTGGCTTTACTTGTCATGCCGGAGAGGTCGATCCAAAGATCAGCGCCCTGTTTTTCGTGAGCATAAGCAGCCAGGACGGAACCATGCTGGTCGAGTGTGTCAGCAATCAGGCTGGCACCGTTTACAGCCATTGCCTGAGCAGCAGAGGCAGTTCCCATCAGAGCGATGCGATTGATTTCGGAAGCAGCCTGTTCGATTGTTAAACCGCTGTTGATATCGAGAAGGGCATTAATTCTTTCAACGCCCAGACCTTCACCGGAGGCTAATGCAGCGTTAACTGTGTTGGGAGCGATGGTGTCTAACTGGACATCATTTCTTTCAACACCGAGAATCACCTGGCCGTCTTCATTCTTGGCAAACGTTGCGCCAAGCAGGCGGTTAGTCGTGGCGAAGTTAGCTTTGCTTTCGTCGACATTACCGAAACCTTCTGTGAGCTGATAGTTCTGACCCAGACGAGCCTTGTCAAGATAGATGGAGGAACCTTCGTTGGCAACGAAAGATTGGTTTTCAGTGCCGACAATAGCAGATCCTGCTGCTATGAATAAGTTGGCGCCTTCACCTAAAACTACAGAAGGAGTAGCTGCAATGCCTTCAGCGGTTGCGGCCGGAGCATTGCCAAGCATCAAACGTCCGTTTTCAGAAAGTTTCAGAGTCTTTCCGATATAAGCGTTCGGGCCACTTTTCGTTCCGACTATGGCTTTTGCGGCTTCAAAAGAATTGTGATCTTGTTCGCCGAAAATAAAGGCAGAATCATTTCCTGAAACGTTGACGGCGCCGTCAAGAGCTTCCCCTGACAACGCAGTTAAAATTAATTCGCCCTTAGTAACATTGAAGGAACCGACTTGTTGTGTACCATCGCTGTTTTGGTTCTTAGAGTTCTCGCCATTAGCGATGTTGGCCTTATCAAGAATAAGAGTGCCGCCTGTGACGTTAACATTATGCTGAACCAGCCATTCAGAGGTTACGTGCATCGTACCTTCCTGAACGGCTGTAGTTCCATAATATTTATTTAGGTCACTATTGACTAAGAGAGTGCCCGAGCCAGTTTTATTTAAGAGAGCGTGCTGTCCACCGTTAGGGGTATTAGTGGTATTGTTTGGCATGGAGGATGCGATGCTATCCGTATCCCCCGTTGTCCCCTCTTCGCCGATTGTTAATGTTGCTGTACCCTGTACTTCGAAGGTCGCAACTGACCCACGATCTAAGAATAAGAAACCACCGGCTTGAGTGTGGGAATGAGTGTAGCCCCATGTGTCGGGCTTTCCAGTGCCGTCCGACGAAACAGTGTTGCCAGTGTAAGCTAGATCCTTAGTGATAATAAATTTCACATCTGAATCTCTCTTTACTCCTGTAGCGGAACCAGTGCTGTAGTCAACATTAATTGCGCCTCCGAAGGCGTAGGCACCTTTACCGTCGGCTCCTGTTACAGTGGCAGAGTTGTTCGTGAAGACAACATCCTTGAAGACAGTGTCAGGGGAACCTTTAATTTGAATGGCACCTCCTGTAGCAGCATCTGTATCTTTAGAGGGGGCGGTGATTGCGGCAGAGTTCCCGTCGAAGACGGTATTTTCGAAATAAATGGGAGAGCCGTTACTATAGACCGCTCCACCCATTGCATAAGTATTTCCATTGGCATCAGTAGTTCCAATGGCTTTGTTTCCAGAATAAAGCGCGTTCTTGATAGAGGCAGAGGAATCAGCAGGGGCTAAGGACAAAGCGGCACCGGCACCATCCGAAGCTGTCAGTCCTTCGGCCTTTTGTGTACCAGAGATGGCGGTCTTAGACGCGTTCTTTGAGACAAAAATTCCTCCTTCGTAGACCGCTCCGTCTTCCATGTTCAGAGTTGTGTTTGGAGCATCGATTAGAATGTTGCCTAAGGTCTGCGAGCCGGAAGAGAGGAGGATCGTATTCTTATCGGTACTGGTTCCTTGTTCAACGGCAATAGCAGCAGTAGCTTCTTTGGCATCAATTAAACCAGAGTTTGTGAAAGTTCCTTCTTTATGGTCTTTTACTAAAACACCAATTGTGAAAGCTCCACCACTAGCCGAGGGTTTACCTACGTAAATTTGACCTTTATTCTCGGCTGTAGAGCCTTTGACACCACCAAGCTCAATTGCAGCGCCTGTCTCATAAACAGCAATGGAGCCCTCATTAATAATTGTTGCGGGTGCTGTGCCGTTTCCGGCACTTCCCACAGTCATTCCATAGGCGTTCTGGACGACAATTGTGCCTTTGTTTATCGCAGTTGCACCGTCGGCAGCGCCAATGGCTCTCTGAGACCAAGATTTGGCCCCTCCTACTGCTGTGACATAAATATTTCCGAGATTAGTGAATGTGGCTTCCTGGCCATTGCTGTCAATCCAATAACCGGTTGCTTTTGCGCCATCGACAGAGCCTGTAACCCAAAGATTTTCAAGCTCAGAACTGTTTGTAGATGTTATTGTTTTGTAAGCATTAGTGTTACCGCTGTTCACAACGAAAGAGAACTCGTTCGACTCTAGATTACTGGGGGGGGCAATATATTCAGGTGCAGCGGCACAAGCGAGACCGGCAACAGCCATGGCGACGGAGGCGACTACAGTTTTCGTAGCGGATTTGGACTTTGATGTGCTCAATTCGTTCGCGACAACAATGCAGCCGCGAGCGGAATTGAAGAAGGTTTTGTAGATTTTGTTCATGTTTCTCTCTTGAAATAAGATAGCGATCGGGTCGTTACCCACTAACATTTTTCTACCTCTCGAAGAGAAGTAAGAAAATTGCTGAAAGAATAGTAAAGCTTAAATTGTTGTCCTTCAATGAAACTTACCAGTAGTTAGTACAACTACTCAGAAGATAGGTTGAAGTATCTGAAAATATTGTCTTGTTTGAGGGATCCCTTAAAACTTTGCATATTTCTTTTGTTGTAAATCTGTCAGTTTCCTAATTATCGGAATCAGTATCGATTCAACAAATTAAAAATCCAACCTCTATCCATAGCTCTATCCCCAATCTAACAAGTTTCTATTAAGTAATAGTGAAAATGGATCATGCCGTTCAAAGTAGCCTTAGGGCCACTGAGAAAGATGACTAAAGAAGAGGGAGAAGATTTAAGGCGAAAAGAGACATTTATCTTTGCTTTTTAACGCTAGCAGTTGAGAACTGGCCGGCAACAACAAAGGTACAGAGCAGTCATTGGGGTAGATTTTTAGCGTTAAGGTTTAAGAATGTATAGTCGAAGGGGCGCCTTGTTCTTAACTCCTCATAGGCTTTTTTAGGGTCATCGACGAGGCGCATCTTGCTTCTCTTACATGTCTAAAAACGGTTTACACCGTCGAACAGGCTGAGAGTTAATCATGAGAGAAGAATGGAAAGGCTTTTCTCGGTGAAAACACCTTGGGCCGTTTTCTTTTGGCCGTTATTCGTGCTCTAAAATCGAAAAATTAAATTAAAAGATTTTCTAAAAAAGGAAAAGCAATATGGCAGTCAATCTCTTCCCGCCTGAACCGTCAGAGATTTACTCGGTTCCCGGAGTTGTCCTCGGCGTTGCGGCAGCCAATATCCGTAAGCCCAACCGCAATGACGTTCTGGTGGTTGAGTTGGCATTAGGCTCCCGCGTCGCAGGCGTGTTTACTTCTAATCGTTTCGCGGCTGCGCCTGTTCAGGTTTGCAGAGCTCACTTAGCTGAAACAAATAACATCAGAGCATTAGTCGTCAACACCGGCATTGCCAACGCCGGTACCGGAGAACAGGGTCTTCAAGACGCTCAGGAAACCTGCAGAAAAGTTGCAGATATCTTCGATTGCTCTCCGATGCAGGTTCTGCCGTTCTCAACCGGTGTCATCATGGAACAGCTTCCCATGAACCGCCTGCTTAAAGGCGTGGAGGAAGCTGCGAAGCATTTATCCAGAACAAACTGGATTGCGGCAGCCGAAGCGATTATGACGACGGACACGGTTCCTAAATGCGTTTCTCAACGCGTCATGCTTGATGACGAGGAAATCACGATTACCGGCATCAGTAAGGGATCCGGCATGATCGAGCCGCACATGGCTACGATGCTGGGCTTTATTGCGACTGATGTTGCGATCGGTCAGGACTTAATCGGTAAAGTCGTCAAGATGGTTGCTGACGCTTCCTATAACCGCATTACGGTTGACGGCGATACTTCCACGAACGACTCCTTCGTTTTAATTTCCGCCGGCTGCAGCAATGCCCGTCCAATCGAAAACATGGACGACCCGCGCTTTGATGATTTGCTTGATTCTCTGATTGAAGTCGGTCAAAAGCTCTCTCAAGCAATGGTTCGTGATGGTGAGGGTGCAACGAAGTTCATCACGATTACGGTAGAAGATGCGAAGAACGAAGCCGAAGCTCTTAAGGTCGCTTACGCCGTTGCTCATTCTCCCTTAGTTAAAACTGCATTTTTTGCATCCGACCCTAACCTCGGCCGCATCCTGGCCGCGGTCGGAAACTCCAAGATTCCGGATTTGGACGCAACGAAAGTTTCATTGTGGCTGGACGACGTCTTAGTGGCTAAGAACGGCGGGCGTGCGCCTGAATACATGGAAGAGCAGGGTGTTGCCGTGATGAGTCAAGACGAAATTACGGTTCGCATCAGCCTCGGCCGGGGGGATGCCTGTGAAACCGTTTGGACCACAGACCTTTCTCACGATTACGTTTCGATCAACGCAGATTACAGAAGCTAAATAAAGAGATGGCAGACGCAAAACTCGAACAAAAACTGGAACGTCTTCTCGATCGACTGGAAATTCTTCTTCCCAAGACCGAGGATGAAGTCGATTGGAGTGCGGCGGCTTTTCGCTGGCGCCGGAAACAATACCTTGGCATGTCTTACGGAGTGCTTGAACCTATTCATCGGGTTGCACTTGTAGATCCGGATTCGATTAAGAATGCGGACCAGCAGAAGGCCGCATTGCTTAGAAACACGGAGCAGTTTGTTCGAGGTCTGCCCGCAAATAATGTTCTTTTAACCGGTGCGCGAGGCACCGGAAAGTCTTCTCTGATTCGGGCTTGCTTGAATCAGTTCGCAGATCATGGGCTGCGACTCATCGAAGTCGATAAAGAAGATTTAAAGGACCTGATCGATATCGCTCAGCGTATTGCAGATCGTCCGGAGAAGTTTATTGTCTTCTGTGATGACCTTTCTTTTGAATTCGGAGAAGGCGGCTATAAAGCGCTGAAGGCGATTTTGGACGGTTCCGTCGCATCGACGGGAGACAATTTGCTGGTTTATGCGACCTCTAATCGCCGTCATTTAATGCCTGAGAAAATGCAGGATAACCTTGCAAGCAGCATGGACGAAGACGGCGAACTTCATCCGGCTGAGACGATCGAAGAAAAGATGTCGTTATCCGAGCGTTTTGGTCTCTGGCTGAGCTTCTACCCGTTCTCTCAAAAAGAATATTTAGCGGTCGCCGAAGGCTGGACAAAGCATTTCGGCGGAGAAATCAACGACAGATGGCAAACGGAAGCTTTGCAGTTTGCACTGCAGCGTGGTTCTCGTTCCGGTCGTGTCGCCTACCAGTTCGCACGTGACTGGGCCGGAAGAACACATTTAGAGGCAGAGCATGACAACTAAACCGACCGAAGTCGTTGTCGCCGTGGCTTTCGATAAAGACGGGCGCTTTCTGATGACCTCTCGTCCCGAAGGCAAAGTTTATGCAGGATACTGGGAATTTCCGGGCGGCAAAGTCGAAGCCGGAGAATCTCTTGATGAAGCGCTGACTCGTGAGATGAAAGAAGAACTCGGCGTCCAAGTAACCGACTGCCGAGAGGTTTATTCAACGGTGTTTACTTATCCGCACGCCACTGTGCATTTGCATTTCTTGCATTGCCGCCTGAATCCCGAAGAGCTGAAATGTCTCGAAGGACAGACGTATCGGTTCTGCACGTTAGAAGATTTACCGCATCCGATTTTGCCGGCGACGGAACCGGTATTAGCCCAGGTGACGGCGAGAAAGTAGTCCTACTTCTCTAAGTCGGCCTTGTGTGCGGCGATTTTGCCGGTGGCGAGCGCATCGGCAGAGATATCAAGATCGTCGTCGCCTTCCATTGGTTTATCTTTGATGGAGTACTTTCCTTCTGCCCACGCGCCGAGATCGATTAAGCGGCAGCGCTCGCAGCAGAAAGGGCGGTACGGATTCTTGTCTGAGTATTCACATTCACGCCCGCAAGTCGGGCATTTAACTTTTATTGCCATTTTTACTACATATTGCATAAACCGAGGCGGAAAGGCATCACCTCGGGAATTTCCGCGATCGGACCGTTGCCGAAATTGGCGCCGGAGAAGCGAACAGAAAGTAGATAACGGTTCGCAGAGATCTTCGGAATCATATTCAGTTTAGGGTCAACAAACACTTGAAGGAGTGTAAATGTCTTGCCCTGAAGGTCTTTCTGGTAGGAGCCCTTAACCGCTTCAACGTCATTCAGTTCAGCAGTGCCTCGCAGTAAATTCAGGATCAAATCAATGGCATTGCTGTAGGGAAGCAGGGGCTTGATCCACTCATTGAGATAATGCTTCCGTTCTTCAGCCGGAAGATGAAGCCAATGGTGGTAAACAGGGACGTCAAACTCACACGTTCCGGCAGGAATGCCTGAACGCTGTCCGACTGTTTTAAGGAATTCGTTTTGAGTAGAGAGGTGTGAGATTCTGACGCCTACACAGCTTAATTCGGCTCTGCGTGCTTGGAGCTTGTCCAAGGTTTCTTTTAAAGATTCCTGGTCAACGTTGTCATTATTTGCGAGAGGTTCTAAGCAGGATCGAAAGCGAGAGAGTTCGTGCAGGAGGTCATTTTTTTGATCTCCACGAGTCGTGACCTCTTGAATCTCAAAGTACTTAATGATGGCAGCCCGGTGATCGTTCGCATTTTCCTGTTGAGCGAACCATGTCAGCTGTTTAAAAAGGTCAGCCAGTCTCAAAAAAGTACGCAGTTTTTCGTTGGAGGGAAACTCATATCGTAATAAGGTTTCGGTCATTCCAATCTCTCGCAGTCCTAGAATAATTTTATATTTTCCCCTTAACGGTCGGTAATGGAAATGATTACCGCCGAAGGCGTTCGGCTATCGAAAAATCTCTCAGAAATAACGCAAAAACATCAGGGGATTCTTCTATACGATTGTACACAATGGGAACGTTAAGACTAAGAAAATAAGCTGTTGTATCTCTCACTGCGAGACAATAAGTTATATGCGTCGGAATGGGAAGAAACTCAGTTTTCTGTGGTCAGTGCAAGGTACAACGAATGAAGTTTTAGTACTGAGGCCTTCAGCATCTCACAGGTACCGACATTTTCAATGACATCGTCCGCAGCATCCAGTCTTTGGGCGGTCGTCGCCTGAGTCGAAATAATCTTTTTTACGGCTTCCGGCGTTAGATGACTTCTTTGAACTACTCTCTCGATTCTTAGAGCTTCGGGCGCTTCGACGACAAGCAAGCGATCGATGGACGAACGCCAAAAGGGGCTTTCAATGAGAAGCGGAACACTTAAGATCGTGTACGGGGACTGTGAGGCGTCGAGTTGGCGCTGACACTCTTTGCGAATTAAAGGATGAAGGATATTTTCCAGAGCCGTTTTAGCCGCAGGGTCAGAAAACACCAACTCTCTAATGAATTTTCGATTCATGGAGCTGTCGGGAGAGGCTGCTTCAGGCCCGAAGTGTTTAACGATATCCGGCATTGCGCCGCCGTTTACCGCGGTTAATTGCCGCGAGACGACATCTGCATCCACAACTTCGATCCCTAATTCCTCAAATAAGTCAGAAACCGTTGTTTTGCCGGAACCAATCCCGCCTGTCAGACCGATCACTTTCATGGAGTGCCTATTGTTAAATTGAAAGCGGCTTCTTTACTCCTATAGAGAAGAAAGCGCCGATGTTCTAAATCAAGGAGCCCCTTATTTGGCTTGTAAGACCTGATCAATCCAGTCTTTTGTAAGCTGTTCGCGTAGCCGGCCTTTCTCAGACAACGGGACGCCAAGCATATGAATATTCTTTAAATCCAGCACAGGGTCGTCAACTTTGACGTCGGTACGGGTCGGAACGTACCTAATCTTATTTTTGATAAGGAATTCGGCCAGTTTAGGTGAAGTGGCCCAGTCTAAAAATTCTTTTGCCTCTTTCGGATGTTTAGCACCTTTTACAAGAGACACAACTTCGATGCCGAAGGTAACGCCTTCTTTCGGATAAGAAATCGTGACCGGATATCCGAGCTGGACGATATCCAGCGCATCAGGCAAGTAAACCATGGCAGCAGCCGCGAGACCGTCACCGACACGCAAAGCAGGCCAAGCACCGCTCTTGGTGTACATCTGAACGTTCTTGTGAAGTTTTTTCTGGAAGTCGATACTGCCTTCGCGCCCGAATACTCTTTCTAAAGAGAAGAGGCGTTCTGTCGCAGTTCCGGAGGTTCGAGCATCGGCCAGGATAAGGCCTTCTTTGTATTCAGGCTTTAGAAAATCCTGCCAGGAAGTCGGAGCCTTCAGGTTGTTCTTTTTAAGAAAGTTGTTATTCGTGATGAAGGCAAGCGGCATGATGCCGATTCCCGTCCAATAATTTTGTGGATCCTTAAATTCTGCCGGAATGAAATCAGAGCCTTTAGGTTTATAGGGTGCTGTCAGCCCTTCGTTCTTAGCAACTTCAAGATAATCTGCCGGACCTCCCAGAAGAACATCGACTTGGGGATTACTTTTCTCTGCCTGGAGGCGGGAGAGAACTTCGCCGGAAGAAAGTCTGAGGAAGTTGACTTTGATACCCGTTTCCTTGGTGAACTGTTCAAGGACCTGAGAGGCGTATTTCTCAGGCATGGAGGCGTAAACGTTCAGTTCTGCAGCAAGAACATTAAAAGAAAGGCCAAGAACGGCTAAGGATGCAGCAAATTTAGCGACAAGTTTCATCAGCATAGAACCCAAAGATATTTCAATTATTCTGCCATAACATATTTATTTCTCCGATTTATAACGGAGGAATTTTTCGATTCTCGGAAAAATTTAAGGAAGCTCTGTAAAATGCTTGATTCTTCCCAATGGCCT
>ULQX01040505.1_pt1 | contig 21489 bp, 18 predicted proteins | sample 1954941 | NCBI WGS metagenome assembly ULQX01 (sample SAMEA4835667, study PRJEB28245) | human gut metagenome | biome: gut microbiome; material: fecal sample | place: Denmark | collected 2008
ATTGGTTGTTATTGCAGCTTTTTAGTTAGTGTGCCTTTCGTACCCCCAAGCAGCATAACCGTACTGTTGCTTTAGGGCGACGGGCGAAGGGGTCAAGGGGGCGAGCGCAAAGCCCCCTTGTCGCCGCCGCAGCGGCGAAATCTTTAGAACATGCACACCTGACTGGTTTCGCTCAAACCCTCCAGCGAACCGTGCGTCCGCAGCAGCTCAATGACCGCGCTGGAAATGCGTGTGCGCTCCTTCAAGTCCTCCACCGACATGAACGGGCCGCGCTCGCGCTCACGCACGATGTTGATGGCAGCCGATTCGCCCAGTCCGCCCAAGGACGTGAACGGACACCGCAGCCCCGTTTCGCCCTCCATCTTGAATTTCTTCAGGTCGCTCTTGTACAGGTCGCACGGCAGGAACTTGAAGCCGCGCATGTTCATCTCCAGCACCAGTTCAAGGCTCGTCACGGCTTCCTTGTCCTTCGCGGACGCCTTCGGGTCAGCTTTAATCTGCTTGATTTTCTCGCGAATCGTCGCGGGGTCAATCAGCATCGTCATCGCGTCGAAGCCGTCGCCGCGCACGGTGAAGTACGCACAATAATATGCCAGCGGACGATGCACCTTATACCACGCCACGCGCAGCGCCATCGTCACATACGCCACGGCGTGCCCCTTGGGGAACATGTACTTGATTTTCTTGCACGAATCCATGAACCACTGCGGAACGTGCTGTTCAATCATCGCCTGTTCCATTTCAGGCTTCAGGCCGCGCCCTTTACGGACGCTCTCCATCGTCGTGAACGCCATCTTCGGCGCAACGCCCTTGTCAATCAGGTAGTTCATGATGTCATCACGGCAGCAGACGCACTCGCTCAATTTCGCCGTACCGTTTGCAATCAGCTCCTGCGCGTTGCCTAGCCACACGTCCGTGCCGTGGGACAGGCCGGAAATGCGCAGCAGTTCCTCCATCGTCGTCGGCTTCGTCTCATCAAGCATCCCGCGCACGAACGATGTACCGAATTCCGGCACGCCGAACGTACCCGTCAGGCAGCCGATATCCTCTGGCGTCACGCCCAGCGCCTTGGGCGACGAGAACAGGCTTCGCACGTCCGGGTCATCCAGCGGAACATCCTTGTAGCCGATGCCCGTCAGTTCCTCCAGCATGTGCAAAACCGTCGGGTCGTCGTGACCGAGGCAGTCCAGCTTAACCAGAATGTCGTGCATGGAGTTGAAGTCAAAGTGGGTGGTGGTAAAGTCGGAATTGAGGTCGTCAGCAGGGTGCTGCACGGCGGTGAACTGGTAGATTTCGTATTCCTTCGGCACGACGACCATGCCGCCGGGGTGCTGCCCCGTCGTCTTTTTCACGCCCTCGCAGCCCGCTGCCAGACGCTCCTTCTCCGTGTTGCCGACTTGCAATCCGCGTTCCTCGAAGTACTTCGACACATAGCCATATGCCGTTTTTTCCGCCAGACCCGTAATCGTGCCCGCGCGGAAAACGTGGTCATGCCCGAACAGCTCCTCGACGTTATGGAACGCGCGGTTTTGATATTCGCCGGAAAAGTTCAGGTCAATATCAGGCACCTTGTCGCCCTCAAAGCCGAGGAACACCTCGAACGGGATGTCGAAGCCGTCCTTCACGAGCTTCTGACCGCAGATTGGGCAGTCCTTGTCCGGCAGGTCAACGCCGACTTTGTATTGGCTCTTGTCCACGTCGAAAAAGCCCTTGCGGCAATGGGTGCAGCGGTAATGCGGCGGAAGCGCGTTGACCTCCGTGATGCCGCACATGCGCGCAACGAGGCTCGAACCGACCGAACCGCGGCTGCCGACAAGGTATCCGTCCGCGTTGGACTTGCTGACCAGCCGCTGGGCAATGTTGTACAGCGTCGCGAAGCCATAGCCGATGATGGATTTTAACTCCTTGTTCAGCCGGTTCACGACGATTTCGGGCAGCTCATCGCCGTAGAGTTCCTTCGCCGTGCCCCACGTCATATTCTGAATATTGTCCGCCGCGTCCTCCCAGAACGGCTGGAAGGTGTCCTCGCCCTTGGGGTGCTTGGGGAACAATTGCAGCTTGTCCACCTGATCCGCAATCTTCCGCGGATTGTCGATGACGACCTCGTGGCACTTTTCCGCGCCAAGGTAGGCAAATTCCTCCAGCATCTCGTTCGTCGTCTTGAAATACAGCGGCGGCTGCATGTCGGCATCATCGTAGCCCATGCCCGCCTGAATGATGGAGCGGTTGATGGCGTTGTGCGGGTCAAGGAAGTGCACATCCCCCGTCGCGACGACCGGCTTGCCCAGCTCGTCGCCCAGCTGGACGATTTTGCGGTTGATGTCCCGCAGCGCCTCATCGTCCGCCACGCGCCCCTCGCGCACCAGAAACGCGTTGTTGCCCACAGGCTGGATTTCCAGATAGTCATACCACGACGCGATTTCCTTTATTTTCTCCCACGGCTCATTTTCCAGCACCGCGCGGTAGAGTTCGCCCGCCTCGCATGCGCTGCCGATAATCAGCCCTTCGCGGTAGCGGTCAATCATGAAACGCGGCATATGCGGGCGGCGGCGGAAGTAGTCCAGATGCCCGATGGATACCAGTCGGTTGAGGTTGACCAGCCCCTCCTGACTTTTCACCAGCAGAATGACATGGTAGCTTTCGCCGATGGCGCCGCCTTTGAGCGTGTTCAGGTCGCTGAGTTTGGTGAACCCGTGCTCTTCCTTGGCGATTTTGAACATCTTCGCCAGACAGTACGCCGTCGCGGTCGCGTCGTGGACGGCGCGGTGGGCGTTTTTCAGGCTCACGCTCAGCGCCTTGCAGACGCTCTTCAATTTGAACGACTTCAGCTCCGGCAGCAGCTTGCGCGACAGGGACAGCGTATCCAGAATCGGCGCGTTGAACTCGCGCCCCAGCCGGCGCAGCTCCGCCTTGAGCAGCTTGCCGTCAAACGCAGCGTTGTGGGCGGCAATCGCGGCATCGCCGATGAAGTCCATCAGCTTCGGGATAGCGGTCTCCGCCGTCTCCTTATCCGCCAGCATCATGTCCGTAATGCCCGTGATTTCGGTGATTTTCGGCCGCAGGGGAATTTTCGGGTTCACCAGAATCGACAGCGTATCCACCAGCGTGCCGCCGGTCATTTTCACCGCGCCGATTTCAATCACGCGGTCTTTCAGCGTGTCCAGCCCGGTGGATTCAAAGTCCAGCACGACGATGGTATCATCAATCGAGCGGTCGTCTTCATCGGTGACGACCTGCGTTTCGTCAATAAGGTAGCCCTCGCAGCCCGGAATCAGCTTAATCGGCTGCTTTTTGACGGCATTGAACGCCGCCGGAAACGCCTGCACCACGCCGTGGTCGGTAATCGCGACGGCGGGATGCCCCCACTCGATGGCGCGCTTGATGAGGTCGCCCGCCGGGGTCAGCGCGTCCATGGTGGACATGTTGGTGTGCATGTGCAGCTCGATGCGCTTTTCCTCCGCCGTGTCCTCGCGCCTGATGCGCTCCATCGGCACCATATCGCGGATGGAAATGGACAGCTCATGCGCGAAGTTATCGTACATGCACTCGCCGCGCACTTTGACGTTCAGCCCCACCTTGATTTGGTTGACCTTGTCCATCACCGCCTGACGTTCCTCGTCGGTAATCGGCGGCGGCGGCGCGTCGTCGTCCTTCTTCTTGCCGAAGGGCAGGCGGCGGTAGCGCATGAACGCCTTGCAGAGGATGGACGACGTGTAGTCGGTGATGGCAAAGGTGACGAGCAGCAGTTCGCCGCCCTTAAGTTCCTTCGTTTCCAGCTTGAAAATGTCGCCCTGCACGACGACCAGCCCCGCGTCGCTTGCCAGCTCCTTCATTTCCATCGGCGGATCGGCAATTGCGCGCCCCATAATCGGCTTACCGATGGCGTGGTCGGTCATCACGGGCAGCATCGGGTCGCGCTCCGGCATGGTCTGCTCCGGCTTCTTCTCGCGCGGCGCAGACGGCTTGCGCTCCTTGTGCTCCTTCGCGGGCTTGGCGTCCCCCTGCGTCATCGCGGCAATCTGCTCCGGCGTGTAGGTGACGGTCTGCTCGCGCAGCCGCTCTTCACGGATTTCCGCCAGCCGCTTCTCCTGATCGCCCGCGACGGTCAGTTCCACCATCACCTCGGCGGAAAAAATGTCCTTCACCGCCTGTGACAGGCGCGCCGCGACGTTCTGCCGCCCCATGTACTCCAGGCTGAACGCGTCGGGGAAGGTCAGCGTGATGCGCTTGCCGTCGCACCGCCAGTCGATTTGGCTCATCCAGCTGGCGGACGCGGGATAATTGCGGCGCAGGAAGTCGGTCAGCACCTGCTTATACGCGCTGATGTTCTCCAGAAAATCGTCCTTCAGTCCCGGCGACACGACGCGCAGCGCCAGCGGCTTTTGCGGGAAAACGCGCCGCAGAAGCGCTTCCAGCTTCAGGAACGATGCTTCCTCCACCAGCACATTTGACTCAAACGTGATGTACACCTTGCCCTGCGACTGCACATACACCACGCGCGGCGCATGGAGCTGCCCCTTGAGCTGCGGCAGCGCGGCATACACCTGCGCGAGCAATTCATCGTAACTCATGCTGCTTTCCTCCTTCCCTATAACGACGACGAGCCAAGGGGGGGACTTCGTCCCATCTCATCTCCCCCTTGACCCCACCAGAGGCTCTGCCTCTGGACTCCGCAAGGGAGTTCCTCCCTTGACCCTTTCGCGCGATTGAGTTGTACACTTCTTCATACTACTCTCGCGTGTTTATTCAAGGTTTCGCCTCTGCGGACGCGACCAGAGGGCAATGGAAACAGACGAAGTCTGCGGTCGCCCTCTGGACTGCTTCGCGCCCCTTCATTGAGCATTATCGAAACATTTTAGTTAGTGTGCTTTTTGGTCTTCTAACTATGGCACAAACCAACCGCAAAGAACCCCAAAAGCAGCGGCGCCGAAGGTTTCCAAAGGGCGATCGCAAACTTCGTTTGTTTTCACGCCCTTTGGTCGCCTCCGCAGAGGCGAAACCCTCTGCAACACAAAAAATCAAGTCACGAATATACCGAAAAGCCCTTTTCCCAGCTTTTCCGCCGAGAAAGCGTCATTTCCCCGCTTTTTCCGCCGCAATCTTCCGTGCCAGCTCAATCAGGCGGTCAGCCAGATTCTCCTCGACCACCATCGGCTCCTGCCCCTTGACGAACAGTACGCCGCCGCGCTTGCCGCCCGCCATGCCAATGTCCGCTTCGCGCGCTTCGCCGGGGCCGTTCACCACGCAGCCCATCACCGCCACCTTCAGCGGCACCTGAATATCCGAAAGCTCCTTCTCCACGCGCGCGGCAATGCCCGCCACGTCGATGCACGTCCGCCCGCACGTCGGGCAAGACACCAGCTGCACGCCGTGCGTCCGCAGGTTCAGCGCGCGCAGGATGTCCCACGCCGCCTTTGCTTCCGGCACGGGGTCGCCCGTCAGGCTGACGCGAATCGTGTTGCCGATGCCCTCCGCCAGCAGCGCGCCGATGCCAATTGCGCTCTTGATTGTCCCCTGCCCCGGCAGCCCCGCCTCGGTCACGCCGACGTGCAGCGGATAATCACAGCGCTTCGCCGCCAGCTCATAGGCGGCAATCGTCAGGCGCACATCCGACGCCTTCATGGACAGCACAATGTCCTCGAAGCCGACTTTCTCCAGCATCCGCGCGTGATTCAGCGCGCTTTCCACCAGCCCCTCGGCGCACGGCTGCCCGTACTTCGCCAGAATATCCTTCTCAATCGACCCGGTGTTCACGCCAATGCGAATCGGGATGTGGTGCGCCTTTGCCGCCGCCGCCAGTTCCCGGACGTGCGCTTCGCCGCCGATGTTGCCGGGGTTGATGCGCAGCTTGTGGATGCCGTTTTCCGCCGCGGCAATGGCAAGGCGGTGGTTGAAGTGGATATCCGCCACCAGCGGCACGGGCGAGCCGTCCACCAGCGTGCGGACGGCGCGGGCGCAATCCTCGTCGTACACGCTGACGCGCACGATGTCGCAGCCCGCTTTCGCCAAGGCGCGAATCTGCCCAAGCGTCGCCTGTGCGTCGCGCGTGTCGGTGTTCGTCATGGACTGCACCCAGACCGGGTTGTGTCCGCCCAGCGTCAGATTTCCGACGCGAACCATTCTCGTTTCGTACATATCATTCACCTCAGTGTCCCATCAGTGTCCATACGTCCTTAAATACCAGCAGAATCATCAGCCCGAAGAGCAGCGCCATGCCAATCAGGTTGACGATGGCTTCCTTCTTCTGCGGCAGCGGCTTGCGGCGGCTAGCTTCCACCAGCAGGAACAGGAACCGCGCGCCGTCCAGCCCCGGAATCGGCAGCAGGTTCATGATGCCCAGATTGATGGAAATGACGACCAGCGCGTTGATGAACGCCGCGAAGCCGTAGGTGTTGACCTGCTCGCTGACCGCCGCGACTGTGCCGACGACGCCGCCGACTTCATTCAGCCCCGCGCCCGTCGTGACCATATCGCGCAGCGCCTGCCCGATGATCGTCGCGGCGTTGACGCACACGTTCCAGCTGTCCCGCACAGCCTCCCCGAACGACACGGGCAGCATCTCGCCCGACGCAGCCGCGCTGACGTGGATGCCCATGCGGTAGCGCCCGGTTTCCGTATCATAGAACGGGGTGAGGGTGATTTCGGTGCGCTCACCGTCGCGGCGGATGCCCAGCACCATCGCGTCGCCCTGCGAGGCGTTAATCAGCTCCGTCAGCGACTGCGACGCGTTTTCGGGATTCGGCGCTGTGCCGTTGACGTCAAGGATAATATCGCCCGCCTGAAGCCCCGCGGTGTACGCCGGGCCGCCCTGCTCCACGTCCGCGACGAGGGCTTCCGTGCCCGTCACACCGCCAATCCAGAAGTACAGCACCAGCACCACCAGCGGCAGCAGGAAGTTCATGCCCGGCCCCATCAGCACCGACAGCATCCGCTTCCAAACCGGCTGCTTGCCGAACGCGCGCGGGTCGTTCGTGGCTTTGCCCTCCACGTCGTCCTCGCCGTAGAACGCGCAGTACCCGCCCAGCGGGATGCACCGCAGCGCGAACTTCGTCCCGGACTTTCCCGTCCACCCGACGATTTTCGGCCCGAACCCAATCGCGAACTCCATGACCTCTATCCCCGTCATGCGCGCGAAGATGTAATGCCCAAATTCATGCACCGTAATCAGGATTCCCAGCAGCAACAGCGCCACCAGCACCGAAACAACTGTCATAGTTTTCCTTTCTTAGAAGGGAGAGACGCAAGGGGCTTTGCCCCTTGACCCCACAAGGGAGTTCCTCCCTTGACCCTTTCGCGCGATTGAGTTGGTCGCTCTTTCATGCTATGCCCGCGTGTTTATCCACAGGATAGCCACACTATCCACGTTTCTGATAGTTACGGACAAATCAAGCATGAGAAAACCCAAAAGTGGCGGCGCCGAAGGTTTCCAAAGGGCGATCGGAAAGCCCTTTGGTCGCTCCCGCAGGAGCGAAACCCCTGCCCCACAATCGCACAATCAAGATAAAAATAAAATTCCCAATCGCAGAAGCGAATCTTCTTGAATTGCTGAAAACTCACTTGAGCTTTTCCGCAATTTCTTTCGCCACGCGGCGCGCTTCCAAATCCGCATGGAAAATATCCTCCAGCGTATCCGCCGGCATCGCTCCGCACGCTTCCAGCGTCCCTTCCACAATGCGGCTGATTGCCCCAAACGGAATCTCGTCCCGCAGGAACGCCGCCACTGCCATCTCGTTCGCGCCGTTCAAAATCGTGCACGCCGCGCCGCCCGCGTTCAGGCACTCCCCCGCCAGCCGAAGTGCCGGGAAGCGCACCGTGTCGCCGGGTTCAAACGTCAGCGTGCCGATGGAGAACAAGTCCAGCGGCTTGCTGCCCGTCGGAATGCGCCGCGGGTACGTCATCGCATACGCAATCGGCACGCGCATATCCGGCACGCCCAGCTGCGCCAGCACCGCGCCGTCCGCAAATTCCACCGCCGAATGCACGATGCTCTGCGGATGCACCACCACCTGAATCTTCTCCGGCGGCATGTCGAACAGCCAGTGCGCCTCGATAATTTCCAGCGCCTTGTTGAACATGCTCGCCGAGTCGATGGTGATTTTCGCGCCCATTGACCAGTTCGGGTGCTTGAGCGCCTGCGCGCGCGTCGCGTTCTGCATCTGTTCGCGCGTCCATGTGCGGAACGGCCCGCCGGACGCGGTCAGCAGCAAACGCACGGGCTGATTGCCCCCCGCAGCTTGCAGGCATTGGAAGATGGCGGAATGCTCGCTGTCCACGGGCAAAATCGGCTTGCCAATGCGCTTCGCCGCGTCCATCACCAAGTGGCCGCCCGTCACCAGCGCTTCCTTGTTCGCCAGCAGCACCTGCCGATTCGCGCCCAGCGCGTCCATCACGCTTTGCAGCCCGGCGATGCCGACCACGCTGACGAGCACCATGTCCGCCGGCACTTCCGCCGCCGCAACGCGCAGTGCTTCTTCGCCCATGACCCAGCGGCAGAAGCGCACATCCTCCGGGATTTCGCTCATCGGGATGGGTTCGGTCAGACCCGCGACTTCCGGGCGGAACTCCCGCACCTGCTCGAACAGCTTCTCCCGGCTGCTCCGTGCCGTCAGCGCGACGACGCGGAACTCCTCCGGATGCAGGCGCACAAGTTCCAGCGCCTGTGTACCAATCGACCCCGTAGACCCCAGAATGGCGATGGTTTGCATGTCGATTCGCCCTCCTACATCAGTAACGGACTTGGGGCGCTGCCCCGAACCCTGCAAGGGGCAAAGGAAATGGGACGAAGCCCCCCCTTGACCCTTTTTCGCGATTGAGTTGCGCGCACTTCCATACTATTTCCGTGTGTTTATTGGCAGATTAGATGCCCGCCATCAGGCGATAGCACAGCATCAGCACCGCCATGAACAGCACGCTGTCCAGGCGGTCGAGCATCCCGCCGTGACCCGGAAACAGGTTCGAGAAGTCCTTCATCCCGCAATGGCGCTTGACCAGCGAAAAGAACAAATCGCCCATTTCCCCGACAACGCCGCCCAGAATGCCCAAAATCAGGTACACATACCACGCTGGCAGCAGCGGACGCGCATCCCCCGCCACGAGGTATGCCACAACGCCAATCAAAATCGACGTGAGCAGCGCGCCGACTACGCCGCCAATCGCGCCGGAAATCGTCTTGTTCGGGCTGACGGTGGGGCAGAGCTTCGGCCCCTTGACCGCCTTGCCGACCCACATTGCAAACGCGTCTGCCATGCAGGGAATGCCAATCATGAGTGTTATCAGGGTGACTTGCAGCGCTTTCGGCTCAATGTGCGTGAACGAAATCGCGCTCATGCCGGGCAGGGCAACCGTCAGCATCGGCAGCATACTCAGCACGGCGTCATCCAGCTTCGGTTCGGAGCGGAAAATGACGCAGATCATCGTCATCAGGCAGATGGCCATAATGACCGGCAGAATCATTTTCGTGCCGATAAGCAGCGTCAGCGGAATGGAGACAATCATGCCGACCCACGTCGGCCACGCGACAGGGCGGTGTCCCGCCTGTGCGAGCGCGTGAAACTCTTCCTGCACGCCGAAGCAAATCAGCACCAGCACGATCAGTGCCATGACCCAGCCGCCCACCGCAATCATCAGCGCTGCACCGGCGGCCATAATCAGTCCCACGATCGTCTTTTGCCTCATGGTTCTTTCCCCCTCATGTTTTCCTTGAACTTCCTTGAAATCTGATGATAGCATACGCCTATGAATGCAATATGAACACTTTTCCGCCAAATGTTCAGCATTTATGAAAGGCGTTTGCCAAACCGCCGCTCGCGGCCGCCGAACGCAGCAAGCGCTTCGTCGTAATCCGCGACCGTGAAATCCGGCCACAGCACCGTCGGAAACTCAAATTCCGCGTAGGCGCACTGCCAGAGCAGGAAGTTGCTCAAGCGCATTTCCCCGCTCGTGCGAATCATCAAATCCACGTCCGGCTGACCGGCGGTATACAGGCGCTGCGCGACCGTTTCTTCGCTGATTTCATCCGGATTCAGCCGCCCCTGCGCCGCCTCCTGCGCCATCAGCCGCGCCGCGCGGGTCAGCTCCGCCCGTCCGCCGTAGTTGAGCGCGATATTCAGGTGCAGCCCGGTGTTTTTCGCTGTCCGTCGCTCCGCCTCTATCAGCGTGTCGCGCTGCTTTTCCGGCAGCGCCGCCTTGTCGCCCAGAATCAGGATACGGACATTCTTCTCGTCCAATTCATCAATTTCGGACGCAAAGAAATCCAAAATCAGCTGCATCAGCGCGCCGACTTCCTCCTTCGAGCGCTTCCAATTCTCCGTCGAGAAGGCGTAGATGCTCAGCGCCTCAATCTTCAGGTCGTCGGTATGGCGGATGATTTCGCGCAGGGTTTCCGTTCCCTGCCGATGCCCCATCGCCACGTTCAGCCGATGCTGTTTCGCCCAGCGGCCGTTGCCATCCATGATGATGGCGACGTGGCGAGGCAGCTTCTGGAAGTCCTCGCGGGTCATTTTGCGGTGATGATGATACGCATGATGCCCCGAAAGTTTCCGGAACCATTGCGACACGCGGTTTGCCATGATTTTCTCCTTGTCTAATCCTATTTCCAAATGAGAATGCGCCAAGATGCGCCGCGAATTTTTCATTCTGGCTAACGTGAATGAAACGCAGCGTAGCAGCGCTACGCTAAGTGGAATGAACGGACGCCAGAAGGGAAAAGGCGCAAGCAGCTGGCGCAGGTGAATCTGGAAATAGGATACTAAAAGGAAATGCGCAGACTTCCGCCGGGAAGGCCGCGCATCGCCTTGATTTCATTGCACTACGGGGGACAGTTCGTCCTCAAAGCGGCTGACCGTCAGGACGCCTTCTTTTGCGCGGATGACCCGAATCGTCCCCTGCTCACGCCCTTTCGGCGGCAGCGTCATCACGATTTCCGGCTCTACGCCCTGCGCCCTGCATTCCGCCAATGCGTCCTCAAGGCGCATCCCCAGCACATTCGGCATGTTCACCATCGAGGGATTAGACCTCCATGATTTCCTTTTCCTTCGCCGCGCAAATGCCGTCAATGTCCTTGATCGCCTTGTCGGTAATCTTCTGGGCATCGTCCTCTGCCTTGCGCTGCTCGTCCTCGGTGATGAGGGAATCCTTCTTGAGCTTCTTAATCTGTTCCACGGCGTCGCGGCGGATGGAGCGCACAGCCACCTTCGCACCCTCAGCGCTCTTGCGCGCCATCTTCGTCAGTTCCTTGCGGCGCTCTTCGTTCAAATCCGGGAAAACCAGACGAACCACTTCGCCGTCGTTGGTCGGGTTCAGCCCCAAATCGCTCTTCTGAATCGCCTTCTCAATCGCGGAAATCATCTTCTTTTCCCACGGCTTGATGACGATCATGCGCGCTTCCGGCACGTTGATGTTGCCAATCTGCGGCAGGGGCGTGGGCGTGCCGTAGTAATCCACCATGATGCGGTCCAGCAGGCGCGGATTCGCACGGCCCGCGCGCAGGCTCGTCATTTCGTTCTGATACACGGCGACGCTCTTGGACATCTTCTCCTTGGAAGCATCCAGAATTTCCTTCACAGTCATGTTTCATAACCTCCTTTTTTCGGGGGACAAATTCCATTTCTATTGTACTGTTTTTTTTCTCAAAAGGCAAGTGCTTTTTTCAAGGGAATGGGGAGACCCCAGAGGCTCTGCCTCTGGACTCCGGCAGGGCGCTGCCCTGCACCCGCGAAGGGTCTTCGACCCTCTCGACACCCTTTTCGCGATTGAGTTGGTCGCACTTTCATGCAGTTTCCGCGTGTTTATCCAAGAATGGGGAGACGCAGGGGGCGTTGCCCCTTAAACCCCACCAGAGGCTCTGCCTCTGGACTCCGCGAAGGGTCTTCGACCCTCTCGACACCCTTTTCGCGATTGAGTTGGTCACACTCTCATACAGTTTCCGCGTGTTTATCTGCGAAAATGGTTATAATTACCAAACTGTAACATGGGAGTGCAGCCGAAGGAGTCCAGAGGGCGATCGGAAAGCCCTCTGGAAGCCGGTCAAAAGCCCACTATGCCAATGAAATCAACTATGCTACGCGGGGACGCCAAAGCGCTGGTTCATCCGCTTAGGGATGAACGAAAGTCCCCATATCGCTGCCTTCCAGCACCGAAATCAAATTCTCCGGCACATCCAGCCCAAACACGCGCACCATCGGCACATGATTCTCCGCGCACAGCGCAAACGCCGCCGCATCCATCACCTTCAAGCCCTTCCGCAGCGCCTCCTGATAGGTAATGTCCTTAATCAGCGTTGCGTTCGGGTCTTTGTGCGGGTCAGCGGTGTACACACCGTCGATGTTCTTCGCCATCAGGATGGCATCCACCTGCATTTCGATTGCCCGCAGCGCGACCGCCGTGTCGGTGGAGAAGAACGGATTGCCCGACCCTGCCGCAAACAATACCACGCGCCCTTCGGACAGATAGCGCCGTGCGGTCATGGCGTTGAACGGCTCGCAGAAGCGGTTCATATCCACGGCGGACATCACCACGGCATCCACGCCCGCCTGACGCAGCGCGTCCGCCATGCACAGGCAGTTGATAACCGTGCCGAGCATCCCCATCTGGTCAGCGGTAACGGCGTCCATGTTCGCCGCCGGGCCCTGACGGCCGCGCCAGATATTCCCTGCGCCGATGACAATGCCAATCTGCGTGCCCATATCCGTCATTTTGCGGATGACGGTGGCGGCACGATGCACCTGATCGAAATCAAACAGGTCATTGCCCGTTTTCAGCGCCTCGCCGGAGAGTTTGAGCAGTACACGTTTGTAGACAGCCATGAAATTTCCTCCTCAGTTGTCATCCCTCAAGCGGCAAAGGTCGCCGCATTCGGCATTTTTCCCACGTTCTATTTTACTCCTTCAAACGCTTTTTGGCAAGAGGGTGCAGGAAAACAAGGCAATAATGAATGCAGAAAATAGGATAGAAAAAAGGAAGACCGCAGGATTTCTCCCGCAGTCTCCCTGATATTTATGCGGATGGAGACGCAATTACGCCTTCTTCATCGCAGCGATTTCCGCCGCGAGGTCGTCCTTGCGCTTCTCGATGCCTTCGCCGCGCTCGAAGCGGACGTAGCGCACGATGTCCAGCGTGGTGCCAGCCGCCTTGGCGGTTTCGTTCATCAGAGAGGTGATGGTCTTGTCGCCATCCTTGACGAACTGCTGGTCAAGCAGGCACACTTCCTTGTAGTACTTTTCGATCTGACCCGCGACGATGCGGTCAACGATCTTTTCGGGCTTGCCGGATTCAATCGCCTTCGCGCGCTGAATTTCGGCTTCCTTCGCCAGCTTGTCGGCGTCCACTTCTTCGCGGCGGACAGCTTCCGGCTTGGCAGCCGCAATCTGCAGGCACACGTCGTGGGCAAATTCCTTCACGAGGTCGGAATTCTTGCCGACTTCATCGGTCGCAACTTCGACCATAACGCCGACCTTGCCGCCCATGTGGATGTAGGAAGACACAACGCCTTCGGTCTCATAGCGGGCGAAACGGCGGACGGTGATCTTCTCGCCGATGGCGACGGTCGCGTCAGAAACCATGTCTTCGATGGTCTTGGACTCGTCGTCAACGAACTTCTGCTTCATCAGCTCGTCGAGGTCAGCCGGGTTCGCCAGCGCGACGTGCTTCGCAACGGCGTTCGCGAAATTCTTGAAGTTGTCGGTGTTGGCAACGAAGTCGGTTTCGCAGTTGACTTCCACCAGCGCGCCGGTGCAGCCGCAGGGCGTCATGTACGCCACAACAGCGCCTTCCGCCGCGATACGGCCAGCCTTCTTGGCGGCCTGCGCAAGTCCCTTTTCGCGCAGCCAGTCAATGGCCTTGTCCATGTCGCCGTCGGATTCAACAAGCGCCTTCTTGCAGTCCATCATGCCCGCGTTGGTACGCTCGCGGAGCTCCTTGACCAGAGCAGCAGTGATATTCGCCATAAGGTTCATCCTCCAAATCTTTTTCGATGTTGAAACGGGTTTGCGAGGGATTACGCCTCGGTCTTTTCCACGGGCGCTTCTTCAGCGGACTGCTCGCCCTGCTTGCCTTCCAGCACAGCGTCAGCCATCTTGCCGGCGATCAGCTTGACCGCGCGGATGGCGTCGTCGTTGCCGGGGATGACGTAGTCGATTTCGTCCGGGTCGCAGTTGGTGTCAACGATCGCAACGATCGGGATGTTCAGGATGCGGGCTTCGGTCACAGCGATGTGTTCCTTGCGCGGGTCAACAACGAACAGCGCGCCGGGCAGCTTCTTCATCTCGCGGATGCCGCCGATGTTCTGCTCAAGCTTTTCGCGCTCCGCCTTCAGCTGGATGACTTCCTTCTTGGGCAGCAGGTCGAACTGGCCGGACTGCTCCATCTTGTCGATGTCGTTCAGGCGGCGGATACGGGTCTGGATGGTGCGGAAGTTGGTCAGCATGCCGCCCAGCCAGCGGTTGTTGACATAGTACATGTTGCAGCGCTTCGCTTCGGACTCGATGGATTCCTGCGCCTGCTTCTTCGTGCCGACGAACAGGATCGTCTTGCCCTGCATGGCGGTGTCGCGGACGAACGCGTACGCTTCGTCGATCTTGCGGACGGTCTTCTGCAGGTCGATGATGTAGATGCCGTTGCGCTCGGTGAAGATGTACTGCGCCATCTTCGGGTTCCAGCGGCGGGTCTGATGACCAAAGTGGACGCCAGCTTCGAGGAGCTGCTTCATGGAAATGACTGCCATAGTTGTTTTCCTCCTTGTTTTTCGGGCTGCCTCGCTTGATTGCGGGCTATGCCTTCAACCACCCTCTGCCCCTTCGCGGCGACTCACTGCATCCGCAGCACAAGGACCGCAGGACAAAGGTGCGTAGTCTTGCTGATTATACCACAAGTCCGCCTGTTTTTCAACTGTTTTTTCGGGATGGGGCAAATTTTTTGCAGGATTTTATGCTCGATGCTTGGTGAACAGCTCCTTCACCACCGCGTAGCTCATCTTCGGTCTCCGATACTCGTCCACCACGCCCTTGTTGTTGTGCGTTTTCGGGCGGTGCATCGCCCATTCCTCCGTCACGCGGCAATCCGCGAACTGCCACAGGAACACGCCGCTGCACGCCGGGTTCTTAAGCACCGCCTCCACCTGATCGCGCAGAATTGTGCACTGCCGCTCCTCCGACCACTTCGATTCGCCCAGCGGGTCATGGTAGCCGTAAATGCCGCCCGCGCCGATTTCGCTGATGATGACGGGCTTCCCCGCCCCGCCGTGCTCGCGGATTTCCTTGAGTTTCTGCGCCAGGCTCTCCGCCACGGGCGTGTTGTGATACCACTGCGGATAGATGTTCACGCTCACCACGTCGCTGTCGCCATAGACGCGGCTGCCGGGGCGCTCCAGAAGCGCAGCGGTCATCGGGCGGGACGCGTCCAAGTCGTGCAGGAGCGCATAGACTTCGCGATAGCAGTCCGCGCCGTAATCACAGTTGTCCGCGCACTCGTTCAGGCAGCCCCAGATGAAAATGGACGGGTGATTGCGGTGCTGGGCAACCATTTCGCGCACGCACTGCCTTGTCTGCGGCATGAAGTTCGGGTTGCGCATTTGCTCTTCCTGCAAGCCGCGCGCGTGCGCCTCCTCCCACACCAGCAGCCCCATTTCATCGCAGAGATCAAGGAAGCGCGGGTCATTGGGGTAGTGGCAGGTGCGGACGCAGTTGCAGCCCATGTCCTTCATCATCAGGATGTCCTGCGCCATCGCCTGCAGCGGCACCGCGCAGCCGAACGCGCCGTACTCCTCGTGGCGGTTGAAGCCCATCAGGCGGAGCTTCTTGCCGTTGAGCAGAATATCCGTGCCGGAAATGCTGATTTCGCGGAAGCCGACGCGGTCAATGAGATCATCCAGCACTTGATTTCCTTCGCGGATTTCAGCGCGGAGGTCGTAAAGTGCGGGCGTATCGGGCGTCCACGCGGTCACATCCGCATAATGCGCATCGGGAATGCGGATGATGGCGGTGCTGTCCGCCGGGATGTGCGCGGTTTGGGTGAACGTCTGCCCGGCAAGGGTGAGGGTGACATCCGCCGATGCGTCTTCATCCGCCAGATTGCGGATGTTTGCGGAAATATCCGCCGTCCAGCCGTCCGCCGCGTGCTTCGTCGTGATTCCGACGCGCTCCACAAACACGTCCGGCAGCTGCTCAATGACAACCGGGCGCGTGATGCCGCCATAAGAATAGTAGTCATTCGGAACGTGCAGGGCGGAATCCTCCCCGAAACGGTTGTCCACCTCGACGGTCAGCGTATGTTCGCCTTCCGGCAGGCGGCGCACGACTGTCTCAAACGCGGTGAACGCGCCGTAGTGCTGGGCGATTTCGGTGCCATCCAGCAGGACGCGTGCGCGGAAGGACACGCCGCCGAAGGACAGGCGGATATTACCCCCGCAGCGAATGCGGGTCGTGTAGTGCGCGCGCCCGCGGTAGTTGTGGAGCGCAGGGACAAGCTCCCATGCGCTGGGGACGGGCAGCCGCGCGGGGACGGATGCGGTGGTGTCGAGGGTAGCAAAGTCCCACAGCGTCGGGACGGGAACGGCGCGGCGGATTTGATGGGTGGCGAATGTGCGGTCAGACATGGAATTTTTCCTCCTTCATCCGGGATTATTTCGGGGGAACGCAGGAATCATCGCAGGAAGATTTCGCGAAAGAAACGAAAAATCCTGCCGAAATTGGGCAGAAACGCACATTTCTTCGCAGCATTTAATAGGGCTTTTTCGTCCAAAAACAAACTATGCGCCTGTCCGCATCATTGGGACAGGCGCGAAGTCATGTTTTTGATACGTTGGCATCATAGTCCGTCGTAATTGTTCTGATTTTGTAGGCGCAGAATTTCTTCCTGTTCTGCAAGTTCAGCATCTAGTGCTTTCTCTGCAACATTAATCATTTGTTCTGAATTTCTCGAAATATAGTATATATATATACGCTATTTGAGTAAATTCTCATCTCAATTTCATTATTTGCGTTATCATACCAAACTCGTCTTTTACTATGCGTCTGATAGTCGCCATATAACTGAACTAATTTCTGCGTTAAATCTTCCGCAATCATATTTCCATCACCAACATTCCACAAGACATATTCAACATATGCCATCGATGCTAAGTCCTTGTCATGGAGCATTCTTCCATCAACAACAGGATAAACATAGTTTATATTTGCAGTTGCAGAATAACCAGCAAGTTGAATGCCATAATATGATGTCTTAATTCCTGTTTCCGAACTTATTACCAAATTTTCCTCTGCAAGATATTCAAATACCTGTGATGGCAGCCCAATCTGCTGTTCCACTTCACTTCTTGTCGTTCCCCACGGAATCCCTCGGAACATAATATCTGATTTGGGTTCAGGCGTATAACTTGCCGCATATATCTCCTTCAGTTTGTCAATTCTCGCTTGCTTCAATTGCTGGTATACGGTATTGATTTCTTCATAGCTTGCTTGATCAATGTCAATTGTCAAAATTTCCGCCTGTGCACACGCAATAGACAGCGAAAGCGCCAGCAAACCCGCAGCTAACCTCTGTACCTTTCTCATGATGGTTCTTCTCCGTTTTGTCGTTGTTTGCTTACTTCAAAAATCCGCTGATAATCTGCTCTTCCGCTTCCTGCTCGGTCAGCCCAAGGGTCATCAGCTTGATAATCTGCTCGCCCGCAATCTTGCCGATGGCGGCTTCGTGAATCAGCGCGGCGTCGAGGTCATCCGCTTCGAGCTGCGGTACGGCAAGAATTTTCGCGTGATCCATGATAATCGCGTCGCACTCCGTGTGGCCGGAACAGGCGGCCTGCCCGACAAGGCGGCTGTCGAACTTCTGCCACGAGTTGTCCTTGGCGACCGAGCGGCTCACCACATCCGCGCTGCTGCCCGCGCCCTTCATCGTCACGACGTAGATGCTTTCCGCCTTCTGGTCACCGTGGGTCATCAGGCGTTCGCGGACGACAAGGCGCGCGCCGGCTTCGAGTTCCGCGGTCGTTGTGCGGATGGTGCTGTCCACGCCGCGAATCTGCACCATTTCCATCTCCATGCTGCTGCCCTGCGCCAGATGCACCTCCGTGCCGGGATTCAGCAGGCGCTTGCCCGTGCCGTCGCCCGAACCGTAGTGCTTTTCGACGTAGCGGACGTGCGCGTTCTTCTCCACAAAGAAGCGGTGCAAGCCGTCGTGCTGGGAATCCTGCGAACCGCAGTTGTCGATGCCGCAGCCCGCGACAATCAGCACGTCGCTGCCCTCGCCGATGTAGAAGTCGTTGTAGACCATTTCCTTCAGGCCGCTTTCGCTCAGCACGACCGGAATGTGCACGCTCTCGTTGACCGTGCCGGGCTTGATGCGGATGTCGATGCCGGACACATCCGTCTTGGACTCGATGCTGATGTTCGCCGTCGTCTGGCGCGACGCCAAATGCCCATTCGCGCGGATGTTGTACGCGCCCTCCGGCACGCCGTGCAGATCCGCCACTTCTTCCAGAAGTCTGCGCTGAACAGCCGTAATCTTCTCGCTCATCAGCAGTTGCCCTCCTTCCCGGTGGTCTTTTCCAATTGTGCGCACGCGCTGACGGCGGACGGCGTGCCCAGCAGCGGCGGCAGAATTTCCGCGCGGCTGCCGTGGCTGACGATTTTTCCTTCCGCCAGCACAATGATTTCATCCGCAATGTTCAGAATGCGCTCCTGATGGCTGATGACGAGGATGGTGCGGTCGCTGCGCACCTGCCGCATCCGCTCAAAAACGCTGATGAGGTTCTGGAAGCTCCACAGGTCGATGCCCGCTTCCGGCTCGTCGAACACGGACAGCTGCGTGCCGCGCGTGAGCACCGTTGCAATCTCAATGCGCTTGAGTTCGCCGCCGGACAGGCTGCCGTTTACCTCACGGTTTATATAATCCCGCGCGCAAAGCCCCACTTCGGACAAAATCGCGCACGCTTCGCTGACCGACAGGCGCTTGCCCGACGCAATCCGCAGCAAATCCAGCACGGTGATGCCCTTGAAGCGCACGGGTTGCTGGAAGGCGTAGCTGACGCCGAGTTTGGCGCGGTCGGTGATAGACAGGTCGGTCATGTCCGTGCCGTCGAGCAGAATTTTGCCTGCTGTCGGCTTCTCGATGCCGGCAATCATCTTCGCCAGCGTCGATTTTCCGCCGCCGTTCGGCCCGGTGATGACCACAAAACGCCCGCTGTCCACCGTCAGCGTAATATCATGGAGGATTTCCTTTCCCGCCGCCTCATTCGTAACGGCAAAGGACAAATGCTGGATGTCTAACATGAAAGCACCTCAACCGCGGGCATTCCCGCCATTTGTCTGATTGATTTTTCCCCGGTTTGCGCATTTCCATACGCAGCCAGTGTCCATGATAGCAGTTTGCGGGGGGCATGTCAACCGATTTTCGTCAAAATCCGGCGAAATATAGGGGTTTACCGCAAGTCCGGCACGTCTGTCCAGTCGCGCGCCAGCATCCGCTCGTACTCCTCCTCCGTAATCGGCAGAATCGTGCCGTGCTTAAAGCCGTAGGGAAAATGGAAAGCCTCATCTGCGCGGGTGAAAACGCCCTTCGTCAGGTCATCCGACACGAACGGAACGTATCCCTGTCCCGCGCAGCCCGCGCCGTAGAAATCCGCAAACAGGCACCAGCGGCCGTCGGCGAGTTTGACGGCGGTCGGCGCTTCGTACATGCCCTTCGTCTGCGCGCCCATCGAATCATCGAAGCCTTCCACGCGCTCGAATTTTCCATTCACATGGTCGCTGACGAGCAGCAGCAGGTTGTCCGGGTTCGGGCTGCTTTTCACAAAAAGGTAGAATTTGCCCTTCTCCTCGTACATGGCGGAGTCGATGATGCTGCTGTCCGGCTTGCGGTAAATCAATTCCGGTTCGCTGTAATGGACGAAATCTTTTGTCCGACTGCCGTAAATCGCCATATTCCCAAAGTTGTTGCAGCGGTGCTTCGACGACCAGTGCACGAGATATTCGCCATGCTCGCTGTCAAAAATCACGTCAGGCGCCCAGACGCAGCCCATGTCGTCCGTGCCGAAGCGCACCATTTCCTCCTCCGACCAATGCACGAGGTCATCGGACACCCAATGCGCCAAATCTCTGCTGCCGTTTAGCCCGATATTCCGCCATGAGTGCTGATATTGGTTGCGCATCCCGTAGGACAGGCTGAGGTCAGTCGCGAAAATGTGGAATTTTCCGGATGCGTAGTCGCGGACAATGGTCATATCGCGCACGCCGCGGTCGCCATAGTATGCCCAGAGGACAGGATGTCCGCCGTTGAGCGCCTGCCAGTGGAATCCGTCGCGGCTGACGGCGAAGTGCACCTGTTCGCCGTCAGGGGATGTTTTCTCCCGAAAATGAACGAAAAGATAATGCTGCATGTTCAACCTCCTTGCGGCATGTTTCCATAAAAATTCGCGATGGCGCACCGTTTTTCCTGCTGATTCTGCATATTTCGGCAAATTTTTGTCTGCTTTTCTGCATCATCCGCCTGCACGCAAAAAAAGCCTGCCGCAATCCGCTTGCAGCAGGCTCTTCGTTATGCAATTGTCGGGGTTGACCTATATGTTTCAAGGCTCAGACAGCATGGACTGGGCAGGCGGCTCGCACCGCCCACGGGGAGCGTTAGGAAGCTCTGATGAAATGAGGTGGTCAGATGGCGGAAAAGACATTCGCCAGATGACTGCCGAATAAGTCAGAGATTCCTCAGTTTTCCGGCTCCAATAAGCCCAGTTTTCCGTCTTTGCGCTGATACAACACGTTGATTTCCTCGGTTTCGGCGTTGACGAACGCGAAGAAGCTGTGTCCCAGCATTTCCATCTGAACAGCGGCGTCCTCTACAGACATCGGACGCACGGGGAAGGTCTTGTGGCGAACGATTTCCGGCACGCTCTCTTCCGCCGCGGCGTCCTCATCCTCGATGAATTCCAGCTCATTGCTGGCGAAAGCATCGTCGCGGATGCGCTTGTCGAGCTTCGAGCGGTGGCGGTGAATCTGACGTTCCATCTTCGCCAGCGCCTGATCAATGGCGAGGAAGAGGTTTTCGGGCTCAGAGGCCTCCGAGCGGAGGATAACGCCATTGCCCATGGGGACGGTGATTTCGACGGTGCGAATATCGCGCTTGGGTTCCTTGCTCAGCCGAACCTGCATTTCCGTATCGGGCAGGAGATAGCGGCCCATGCGCTCCGTCTTTTTCTCAATGCGGCGGGTCACATGGGGAGAAACCGTCATATTCTTCGCATAAATCGTCAACTTCATAAAATCAGTTGCTCCTTTCGCAGTTGATAATTCCTGCGGAAGCACATGGACACTTGTCAGCGCTTCCGCTGATTCTGATGCGCCATCGGCATCACGTCCTTTCCCTATCCTTGTGCTTATATATTTCGACGCTCCCTCGAAAACTCCTGCTGCTTTTGCAAAAATATTTTTCTTTTTTGACCAGAAGCCGCAAGGGGCTTCGCCCCTTGACCCCACCAAAGGGTCTTCGACCCTCTGGACTCCC
>ULQX01026288.1_pt1 | contig 21324 bp, 16 predicted proteins | sample 1954941 | NCBI WGS metagenome assembly ULQX01 (sample SAMEA4835667, study PRJEB28245) | human gut metagenome | biome: gut microbiome; material: fecal sample | place: Denmark | collected 2008
ATTTATCTATGCAAGATTAGCTGTTCTAAATGGCGGTTCTATTTTTGTAGATGAATTGAATATAAAATTACATCCATTATTGCTTAAATTTATTACTGATCTATTTTATGATGAAAAATCTTTGGCACAATTAATTTATACTACGCATGATACTACATTAATGGATAAAAAGTTTTTCAGGCGGGATCAAATTTGGTTTGTTCAGAAAGATGAATTTGGATATTCCGAGTTGTCTGCATTATCCGATTTCAAAATTAGATCCGATGCTTCGTTTGAAAAAGATTACTTGGCAGGCGTATATGGAGGTATTCCTTATATCAAGGATTTTGATTTGAAAGAAGGCGAATAAATGGGAACAATGGTTTATAAGTTGGTACAAGAATTGACAAGATACTTGGAGGAAAAATAGGAACCTCATATTCCCTCTATTTCCCAGCCCCTTTTGCTTGCATCTCCACTCATTTTCCTGTATACTTAAAGATGTAGTAATAAAAGACCAATAAGAAAAAGGAGGAAACACATATGGCAAATTACGGAGATTCTTCTACATATTCGACAGCATCCGGAAAGGACGGGCTGCAGTACGTAGTTTTACAGGTAACATTGAAAGAAAAATTTTTAGGAACCGGTTCCGGAAATCTGTCCGCGCTCGAAGAAGTGTTAAATGAGCAGGCAGCAAAGGGGTATCGTCTGCACACGATTACGACGGCTTCGGCGCAGAGCGGAGGGTTTTTAGGCGGAGATCGAATTCAGGCGACGATGGTATTTGAAAAAATCTGAGTTCGCGGAAAGGAAAAGATATGAAGAAAATAGCAGCGCTCTTATTGACACTGTCATTGGTGCTGAGTATTCTTGTGCCGGAACCCGCAGAGGCAAAAACGGTACAGAAGAGGTTTACAATGCGTGTCAGAGAGCTTAAACGTTTAACTATTAAAAATGCGAAGAAGCGAGTGGCCTGGAAAACACTTTCCGGAAAGAACAAAATTCGGCTTTACAAAGGCGAAAAAAAATCGGTTTTCATTCTGGCAAAAAAGAAGGGAACTGTTCGCTTGCAGGCAAAAACAGGGAAGAAAAAAATCGTTTATAAGATTACGATAAAAGAAGCTTTACAAAAAACGGAGGAAACACCGGCGCCGACTTCGACACCGGCAGCGACTCCGACACCGGCAGCGACTCCGGAGCCAACCCTTGCTCCACAGGTAACGATTACAGAGCAGGCGGCAAATTACGAAAAAGAAGTATTGCGCCTTGTCAATGTTGAAAGGTCAAAGGAAAATTTGCAGGCATTGAATTTGCATAGCAAATTGAGTCAGGCTACTGCAATTCGTGCAAATGAGCTTGTGGAATCATTTTCCCATACCCGGCCAAGCGGTGAGAGATGTTTTACTGTATTTAAAGAAGTAGGCATTGCCTCTTATTATGCCTGTGGCGAAAATATTGCGGCAGGGCAGAAAACACCGGAACAAGTCGTAAGTGGCTGGATGAATTCTCCGGGACATCGTGCGAATATTTTGTCTGCGAAATATCGTTATATGGGAATAGGGTATGTCGAGACAACAACGGGAATGAAGCGTTACTGGGCACAAATGTTTATGAGTTAAATAGTTTGAAAGTAACTATTCAGGACCATTGTGCAGAAAAAGTAAAGAGTTATCCGCTCTTTACTTTTTTTGCGTGAAATGTTATAGTATAAAAGCGTGATTGCGCCTAAAATCGATATAAGCTTCTCGGAATGTATGTGAAAGTCATCGCGGTTGCCCCCACTGTCAGAGTCAGACCTGAGTTGTTTATAAATACGTAACTATTAGGATCTAACTGTATGGAAATCAAAGTCTCTTACGTGCAAGCACAACGATTCATTGATTTTCACACATTGATCCTGAATAGTTACATAGATACAATGTTACCCCGATTGGGACAAAATTAAGGAGGTACTCAATGAGAGTAAAAGGAGCAAAAAAACGAGTAGCCATTGCATTGGCTGCTGCGCTTGTCGTGAGCGGAATTGGTTATGTGCCAAAAGCCGACGCGGAGAGCGTGACACAAGTAACAGGAGACTACAGTCAGGAAGTCAATGAAGTCTGCGATACGATGGAATTTGTCGTATCCGACCCGAAATTTGGTTCCGAAGGCGGCGAATGGGCCGCTTTGGTACTGGGACGTGCCGGCCGCATGACAGAGGAGTGGAAAACAAAATATCTGGCTGCAGTGAAAACATCATTTGATAATGTGAGTGAAACATTGAAAGCACAGAATAAGCTGCATCGCATAAAATTGACAGACAATTCCAGAGCAATTATTGGATTGTATTCTGCAGGTGCCGATGTGACGGATTTTTATGGATGGAATCTTTGTGCACCGCTTGCCGGTGATAATGCTGGCGGAGATAAGACGGAAAAATCAGCAGATTATACAGCAACATTAAAACAGGGGATCAATGGACCGATTTATGCATTGATCGCATTGGATTATGCCGGATATAAATCAGAAGGTGAGACAAAAGTTACGGATGTGATGGAAGAAAATACGACCACACTTCGTGATGATTATCTGAACTATATATTATCAAAAGAAATTTCAGGCGGTGGCTGGGCATTATCCGGCACGTCAGCAGATCCGGATATTACCATGATGGCGGTTCAGGCGCTTAGTAAATATACTTATCTTCCGGAAGTAAATGATGCTGTTGAAAGGGCACTTACCGTAATGAGCAGTAAACAGAATGCTCAGGGGGGATATTCTTCCTGGGGTTCTGTAAATGCAGAGTCGATTTCACAGGTGATCTGTGGACTTACCATGCTTGGTATCGATCCGACGACAGATGAGCGTTTTATCAAAAATGGAAATACCCTTGTGGATGCATTAAAGAGCTTTAGTGCGGACTGTGTAAAAGATAAAGTTACGTATTCAGAGTACCGCGGATATGCACATGCAGAACTAAATGGAGTAATGGAATATAATCAGATGGCGACAGAGCAGGCAGGTTATGCGATGGTTGCACTTTGGTGCCAGAAAAAAGGCCAGAAATTGTATCAGAATGGATTCCGTGATATCCCGGATACTACACCGACTGTAACACCGATAGCGACACCGGAAGTGACAGAAACACCGACGGCAGCACCAAGTGAACCGGCAGTTCCAACGGTTACACCGGTTCAGTCCGAAAATCCGGATGCTGGTGAAACGGCGGCACCGTCAGCTGTACCAACGATGACACCATCCGCGGCACCTACAACACCGGCTTCTGCGGTACCTACCAAAGCTCCGGCAACACCAGTGACACCGGCACCGACAGCAGTAGCTACTAAGATACCGGCACCGACAGCAGTAGCTACCAAGACACCGACAGCAGTAGCTACCAAGATGCCGACACCGACAGCAGTAGCTACCAAGATACCGGTAATTCCGACACCGGCAACTACAACAAAGCCGGAAAATCCGGACATTGTACCAACCGCGACACCAAAAGCACCGGAGCCTACGAAAGCACCGGAGCCTACAAAAACACCGGAGCCTATGAAAACACCTGAGGCTACAAAAGCACCGGAGCCTACAAAAACTCCGGAAACTGCGAAAAAACCGGCTGTTACAAAGGCACCGGAAACTACCGTTATTTCCAAGATTGTGAAAAAGGCAGCAGTGGAAAAAGGCAAAAAGATTACGATCAAAGCAATAGTAAACGGAAAGAAAGTCAAATGCAAAGTGTCTTCGTATAACAAAAAGGCATTGAAAGTTACGGTTAAGAACGGAAAACTGGTAATTAAAGCCAAGAAGAAGGCGAAGGCTGGAAAAACATATAAAGTTGTGATAAAATATAAGAAGGGCAAAAAGACAGTCAAAAAGACGGTCAAAATCACAGTGAAGTAAATTCAGTACAACCACGGCTGCGCATTTTGTAGTGAAATGTGCAGCTGTATTAAAAGGAGAATGTTATGAGATTTTTTAAGCGGAATTGGAAGACTATTTTGTCTGCTGTGATCGTTCTTCTTGTCATTGCGGCAGCGATTGCCGGCACTTCGATTCATTCCGTGAAGGATGAGCAGAAACGGGCGATGGAGGCACTTCAGCCGGTGGAGATCGGGGAAGAACAGATTTTATCGGAGGAAGAGGCTGCGACAGAGACAGCGGAGACGGAACAGCCGAAGGAAGAACAAAAAGAACAGGCAAAACAAAAAGAACAGGCAAAACAAAAAGGGAAGAAAACAGAAAAAACAGGAAAAAAGGCGGCAGAGACAGCGAAACCGAAGACGCAGACAACGGGGAAAACAGCGCCGGAAGAGAAAAAGACAGAGAAAAAGACAGAAAAAAAGACAAAAGAAAAGAAAAGCAAAACGACGCCAAAACAGACAAAAGCGCCACAGACAAAGGAAGAAATCGGAAAAAAGAAAGAACAGGAAGCAAAGCAGAATACGGATTATCCGAAAGTAGTTATAACGGTTCCGAAAAACGAGCAACTGCGGCAGGAAGATGAGACAAAAAAAGACGATGACCGCAAGACGAGCGATGGAACGGCGACAGACAAAGATAAGTTCCAGACCGATCCTGTGCCATCCGGAAAACCGCTTCCGGTCAACCAGGAAGACCAGAAAGTCGATAACGACGAAGAATTTTATGTGACGATTTCCATTGATTGCCTGACGGTTTTACAAAATATGGATAATCTTGAAAAGGGAAAAGAAAAATATGTCGGCGACGGCTGGATTTTGAAGACGACAAAGGTAAAATGCAAAAAAGGTCAGACGGTGTACGATATCCTTGAGCAGGTCTGCAAGGCCTATTCCATTCAGATGGAAAATTCTTATACACCGCTGTATGGATCCAATTACATCGAAGGCATTGGCAACTTGTATGAGTTTGACTGCGGCAATTTGTCAGGATGGATGTACAATGTTGACGGCTGGTATCCAAATTACGGATGCTCGCGGTATGTATTGAAAGCGGGAGAAGCGATTCAATGGCGTTACACCTGCAATGGACTGGGCGCAGACCTTGGAAGTGATTTTATGAGCGGAGAAGGTAAATGAGACATCCTTTGGTAGAATTTGTAAAATTTCTGGCGGCAATCGTGCTTTTATGTTTGACGCGAAATCCCTCTGTGTCAGTTCTTTTTCTGATACTTGAATTTGTCATTGCGCCATCTGTAAAAAGTGTGCTGGCGCTTTTGGGGATGACTGCATTGTCAGTTATTGTAAATGCACTCGTCAACCACCAAGGGGAGACCTACCTATTTTATCTGAATGATAATATTGTGACAATGGAGTCGCTGGCGTATGGCGTCTTTGCCGGTGTCCAGCTCTGGCTCTTGTGCCGCTGGACTTACCGCATGGGGCGCGCAATGACATCAGAGAAAATGGTAATCGTGTTCAAATACTTGTTTCCGCCGGCGGCAATCGTGCTGTCCATGGCGATTCGTTCTGTGAATCGTTACACGGATAAATTGGTCGAGATCTATCATTTTCAAATGTCCATGGAGCCGGCAAGAGGACTGTGGAACCGCATGATTTCAGCAATCCGTTCGATTTCCATCTTGATCAACTGGGCATTGGAAAACGGACTGGAGATCGCGGATGCGATGGAATGCCGGGCGTATGGCAGCAAATTGCGGACAAGTTATACTCCATTCCGGCTTTTGCCGGCGGATATCCTGATTATGGCAGCATTTGTGGGAATTGTCGTGCTGCAAAGGGTAAGCGAACCATTCTGCCTGCTGATTCCGCGGATCGAGATCCATTTTGGAGTGGCAAATATTTTCATTACGTTAGCATTGTGCGCGTTGATCTGGTGGCAGACCGAAAGAGAGGAACTATGATAGAGATTGCGATTGAAAAAAAAGAGATCGGGGGAACTCCCATTCTCTCTGATATAAAATGGAAAATTGAAGAGGGGATCACTCTTATTATGGGGCCTTCCGGTTCAGGAAAAACGACATTGCTTCGGGAAATGATTCCGCGGATCAATCGTGTAGGAACATTGGAGGGAACTGTCTGTTACCGCGGAATGCCGATTGACGAGGTGCCGGCGGGGACGATCGGTTACGTCGGACAGAATCCGGATAATCAGCTCGTATGTGATAAAGTGTGGCATGAATTAGCATTTGGATTGGAAAATATTGCCATGCCAGCAAAGACGATCCGTAACCGGGTAGCGGAAATCGCGACGTATTTTGGTATTGAAAGTTGGTTTCATAAAGGAGTGGCGGAACTTTCCGGTGGACAGAAGCAGAAACTGGCGCTGGCGTCGGTGATCTGTATGGATCCGGAGATGGTTGTGCTCGATGAGCCGACGTCGCAGCTGGATCCGATCTCAGCGCGGATGTTTTGGGAAATGGTTGTGCGCGTGCATGAGGAAATGGGAATTTCCTTTGTCATTGTCGAGCACGATAGTGAATATATATATGAAAAGGCGGACAAAGTGCTCTGGCTTTCCGAAGGGATGACAGGCAGTTATCAGAGACGGTTTCTGCCGTGGCAGCGCCGAATTTTGGATGCTCCGCAGATGTCATTGACGGAAGTGCGGCAGAAGATTAGAAAACTGGCAGAAAAAACGGAGATTCACACGGAGCCCGGAGAAGTAAGGGTGTGGCAGAAGGTGCGAAATATCCGGAAAGCATATGGTAACGAAAATGTTCTCAATATTCCGCAGATAACGATCGCAGCCGGAGTGAATTGCTGGATCGGTCCCAATGGCGCAGGAAAAACGACGCTTGGGAAAATGTTCAGCGGATATTTTGGTAAAAAAATGATAAAGCGCTGTGTGATGATGCCACAGGATGTACTTACTATTTTTACCAAAGACACAGTAAGGGATGAACTCGATGTGGAAGATGATATTCCGGAAGAACTGCAGGAAATGATCGCGCCGATCGCGGACAGAAATCCGCTGGACTGCTCCGGGGGTGAACAGCATCTTACGGCATCGCTGAAATTTCTTATGAAACACGCTGATGTCGTCATATTGGATGAACCGACGAAAGGAATGGATCCACGGATGAAAGAAAATTTCCAAAAAGTGGTAAATATGTTCCGAGAGAAAAAGCAGATTATCATTATCACACATGATATTGATCTGGTGGGCGAGATTGCGGATTATGTTGTCTTTTTGTTTGAGGGCGATGTGGCAAGTGAGGGCGAGCCGCACGAGGTTCTGATGCAGAATCTTGTGTATAAACCGCAGGTCAGTACGTTGTTTGATTGCATTAATACAAAGGAGATGGAAGATGCGGGACTGGTTATGTAGCCATTATTATGTGCCTTGCGCGGTGTTGATCTTACTGGGATTTGCCGGCTTTTTATTATATCTTGCGCGACGGGTGCGTATGAAAGACATGATCATGATCACAGTGCTTTCGGCGATTATCGCCATCTCGCGCGGTGTGTTTTTCTGGATTCCCCAGTTTAAGCCGGTTTCGGCTTTGGTTCTCATTACCGGAAGCTGTTTTGGCAGTGTGCCGGGAATGCTCGTCGGCATGCTTTCCGGTTTTTTGTCAAATTTTATGTTTTCACAGGGACCATGGACTCCGTTTCAGATGCTCAGCTGGGGACTTATCGGTATCATTGGGGGCTTCTGCCGCTCGATGCAGGGAAAAATCCTGCCAATGATCATCGGATTTTTGGCGACGGTATTTGTGTATGGCCCAATTCTCAATTTTGCGTCGCTGTTACTGGTGACAAATACACCGACGTGGAACGGATTCTGGATGATGGAAGCGAGTGGATTTTTGTTTGATGTCGTACATGGTGTCAGTACGATTGTTTTTGTCTATTTTGCCTGGAAGCCGATGCGGAAAAAACTGGTACGCATGCAGGAAAAATATGGAATTTGCAGGAGGAAATAAGGAATTTGCAGGAGAAAATAAGGATTGGAGGAAATGAGATGCAGCAGGAAGAAAAGTCGAAAAAACGTACATCTATAGGGAAAATATCGGGGATTGTAGGGATTTTTTGCAATTGTATTCTCGCAGGGAGTAAGATTATTATCGGAAATTTCGCCGGTTCTATGTCGATCGCGGCAGACGGACTGAACAATTTATCGGATGCGGCAAGTTCGATTGTTACGCTGATCGGATTTAAAATTGCGGAAAAACCGGCAGACAAAGTACACCCTTACGGGCATGCCCGTTCCGAATATCTGGCGAGCCTGACCGTTGCTGTGATGATCTTATTTATCGGCTTTGAGCTTGCCAAAAGTTCGGTGGAAAAGATTCTTCACCCTTCCCCGGTCGAATTTTCCGGGGCTGTCCTTTGTGTTCTCCTTTTTTCCATCGTGATTAAGATGGGAATGGCGGTCTACAACTATAAGATGGGAAGAAAAATAAACTCAATGACATTAAAAGCAATTGCGGACGACAGCCGCAATGACGTGATCGCGACGAGCGCGGTTTTGGTCGCTACACTGGCAGAACATGGCATGGGGTATCAGATTGACGGATTTATGGGACTTGTCGTTTCGCTATTTGTTCTCTACAGTGGAATTTCGCTTGCCAGAGAAACTATTTCACCGCTTCTTGGCGAAGGCGCAGATACGGAACTGCATGACAAACTTACAAAATACATTCAGTCCTGCGATATGGTTATCGGCTGTCATGACCTCATGGTGCATGACTACGGACCGGGGCAGTGCTTTGCAAGCATTCACGTTGAGATTGACAAAAATGTCGATGCACTCGTAAGCCACGAGGTAATCGACCGCATGGAGCGGGAATGCCTGAAAAAATTTGATACGCATCTCGTGATCCATTATGACCCGGTTATCACCGACGACAAGGAAGCAGATGCACGGAAGCAAAAAGTTCTTGCCTGTATCGAAAAAATAGATCCGCAGATCACGCTGCACGATTTTCGCGTGAGCAAATGTGAGTCAGAGATTCGCCTTACCTTCGACCTTGTCCTCCCTGAACCCCTGGAACGAAAGAAAAAACAGATTCAGGAGCAGATTGAAACGGAGCTGAACGAGGGCAGCGAGGACCAGTACTTTTTGGATATTACCTTTGATGTCGAGAACCGGTAGGAGCGGGTGCCGCCCAGAACCAAGATGTAATCCTATGTTCTAAAGAATGTTTTGAGAATATGGGTTGCAAGTGCGCTGGTATGAGCAAAATATTTTTGTAACTATTCAGGACTCCCCCCGCCCAGAACCAAGATGTAATCCTATGTTCTAAAGAATGTTTTGAGAATATGGGTTGCAAGTGCGCTGGTATGAGATTGGGCGGGGGCGAAGCCGCCGGGCATTCCATACCACTGCGTGCTTGTATAGCGCAAGCGCCCATATGAGTAAAATATTCTTTAGAAATATATTACAATACTGTGACATCTATTGACAAGTATCCGGAATCCTTTTATACTTCGTATAGTAGGCTTTTTTAGAAGCCTCCATATTAATAAATAATTTAGTAATGCTTCGAAATGGAGAAGACGATGAATAAGAAAGTAAAAATAGGGATAATTATTACCGCAGCAATGGTCGTTGCGGTTTCTGCGCTGGTGATTGCAGCACATGTCTATTATGGAAACCGCTGGTATGCGAACACCTGGATCGGAGAGCATGAATTATCCGGAATGAGTTATGACGAGTCTGAGCAGATGCTTCAGAAAGTGTACGACAACTATAAACTGGAAATTAAAGGAAGAAATGATGGGAATCTTGTAGTGACAAAAGCAGACATTTCGTATGAAGTCGATCTGAAAGCAGCATTGCAGAAACAATACGATGCGCAGCATGAATCGTTCTCTGTTTTTTCTATACCGAAAAAGAAGACATTGGAACTTCACATGAATCCGACATATGATGCGGAGAAATTAAATAAATGCCTTAAAAAGTCAGAAATGTATAAGGGAAGTACAAAGTATGCGATCAATGTACCGAAGGATGCAAAGGTAGCCTTTTCGGACGAGAAAAAATGTCTTGTCGTTGTGCCGGAAGATAAAGGAAATGTCCTGCAGTTCCAACAGTTGACAGAGGCAGTTGACGAGGCACTCGCAGAAGGAAAAGAAACCATTGATCTGGCAAATGAAGAAGAGTATCCGGAAGTCTATGAGAGTCCGGAGATCTTTTCGGATGATGCCGTATTGAAACAAAAGTCAGATGCGTGTAATCCTTATGTGATGCGATGGATTTCCTGGAAGATTACGGATGACAGGACAGAAAAAATCGGACCTAAATTGATTTATTCCTGGCTTCGTTATAAAAATGGAAAAGTTTCTTTTAATGAAGAGAAAATGTCCGACTGGGTTGAAAAAATGTGTTTGAAGTATAAGACGGTCGGTTCGACACACACATTTACAAACCATAAAGGAAAACAAATTTCCGTAGCCGGTGGAGATTATGGCTGGGCAATCAGTTATGAAGAGACGTTGAAACAGTTGAAAAAGGCTTTGAATACAGAGATTGATGCAAAACTTCAAAGCGCTTATCAGGAAGATCCAACCAAAGAAAATCAGGCAGCGATCACATTGAAGAGGAAGACAAAATTTGCCAATACTGCATATCAGATGGATCTTGAAAATAAAACCAATGACTGGGATACGCAGAACTTTACGGAGATTTCTCTGAAAGACCAGAAGATTTATGTATGGCGAAAAGGAAAAGTGGTATTTGAGTGTGAGACCATTTCCGGAAGACCGGTAGAAGGACGAAAGACCCGTACAGGAATGTATTTCATCAAAGAACACCAGACACACCGTGTACTTGTTGGCGATAATTATAAAACACCGGTTACATATTGGGTAAGAATTACCTGGACCGGAACCGGATTCCACTGCGCGACATGGCAGCCTTGGAGCCGTTGGAGCAAGGATCTGTACAAAACAAGAGGTTCCCACGGATGTTTGAACCTGTCACCGGAAAATTCGAAGAAAATTTATGAGTTGACGAAATACCAGGAAGCGGTATTTATTTATTAAAAGAAAACTACTTAGGACCCAATGTATGGAAATTAATAAATTTGTCGTGCTTGCACGAAAACAGATTTGATCTCACATACATTAGGTCCTAATATTTTTATTCGTGCATAACACTTTTGTGTCATGCTTTTTTTATGAGAATATGATAGAGTAATGTTCAAATATTATTAATAAGGAGGAACAATATGAAGAGAATAATCAAAAAAAGTATGGCGATATGTATGATCGTGATAATGATGATCAGTATGCTGCCAGTCATGCAAACGAAAGCGGCCACAACTACAGGGGAAGGAACAAAAGAAGATCCGATGATTGTTTCGGTAGATACATTTGGAGCGGGAGAAGAAGATTATCTGATTGGGGAAGAAAGTGATGGGTATGCCTATATTACCCTTAAATTTGCGGAGGCTGGAAAACTTAGTCTGGATAATGAAGGGTCCTATAATATGTATGTAAATGGTGCGACAAGTCCGGTTATCTGGATTCGTAACGAACTCTGTCAAGCAGGTACGCAGATGACATTAAAAATTCGGGGAAATAAGTTGACAGCCGGTACAATCAAGTGGACTTATACGAGTATTGTGGATCAGACAACCGGAGAATCCTTGGATGACTTTGGTACAAAGGAAAAGGCAAAAGATATTACAGCCGGCTACAATGCTATGGATTCCACATTTCAAGAAACAAAGAATGATGTTTGGTATAAATTTACGATTGATAAATCAATGAAATTTGAGTTGAGAGTAAAAACTTCTTCAAGTTATGTAAGCCTTTGTAATGAAGCAGGACAAAGTATACTGAATAAAGACACGGACGAAGACAAGGACATGATCATGTTTTTCCGATTAGATCGATTTGATGGCTCGGAAGATGGGGTTTTGAAAGGAACGGCTTTTTATCCGGGAACCTATTATCTGCATATTAAAAACAGTCTGGGTTATGATGGAAAAATTAGTATGAGTTTTACGGATTATATTCCGATCAACAGTATTAATTTTACAAAAGGAAAAGATATTACAGTAGAATTTCAGGACGAATACAAGACAGGAAGTTTTGAAAACAAAATAATATCATATAATCCGGCAAATACAGATGGAAAAGTTGTGAGTACAGTACATGATTCAAATTTTTCCAGTGTGGGAAAATGGGATCCGATCAATACATTTAATGTAAAAAAATACGGACGCACAACGATCGGTTATTTGGATGAACGTGGTGTGAAGGTAGATGAAGTGAAAGTGACAATTGTTCCGCAAACGGTAGACAGTGTTCAATGTGTAGGAACATATAATAAAATTGTTATCTACCCATCTGCGCAATCACTTACCGGAAATGGGGATTGTATGCGTCTGTACACAAAAAAAGGTAAAAAGTGGAAACTGTCAGGAACGATGAAAAAGAGCGCAATTGAATCGGCAAAAGGAAGAATTACGTTAAAAAAATTGAAACAAAATACGAATTATCAATTTCGTTTATCAAATTATGACTCGGCATCCGGGATGGAAAGTAAACTCAGCAAAGTGTTTACTGCGGGTACTGCGTTGAAAAAAGTTCCTAAGATTAAATCGGTTAAAAAGAAAAAGATCATCAAAAGCCGCGATGCAATAGTGCATAATCCGGGAAAGATTACGGAACGGCGTGAATACTATGATGTATTTACATGTCAGGCCAAGATTCGCGTAACAAAGATCAAGGGAGCCACAAGTTATTATTTTAGTTGTGGTTATGAGATCAAAAAAGAAAAGGGTACGGTTGTTTTGGCTAAGACAACAGGAAGTGTAAAGAAATTTCCGAAGAAGATTAAATTAAAAGTATTTGCAAAACGGAAAATTAATAGTTATTCTGTGGCCTACGGAGAAGTATCTAAGGCAAAAACAGTTAAAATTCGATAACTTTTAACGATCCGGCCCCCTGTCGCACGCATTTGTATTTCGAACACGTTGTGTTTTTGCTGACAACCTGGATAAAAATAGTGTTTTTTGGTGAAAAGTATGTTATACTCTTTATGTAACAGTTTAGAATCGAATGAATAAAAGATATAGAAATTGTATCGTTTGAAGAGGAATATATGCAAAGTAGTAGGAACACTAAAATTCAGAACAGTATATGTGTCGTATTAGTGCTGCTGACAGGGGGAATTCGTTTGGTACGGGATTATTTCCCGGGGAGAATCAGTAACATTATTATTTGTGTGCTGTTTATGTTGGAATTATCAATCTGGGGATGTCAGATACAGAGAAGACTGCTTCACGAGGAACAAAAAAAGTACCTTATCAGTGTGGCAGTTTTTCTTGGATTTCTTATTTTTATCCGGACAGTAAAATTTGTATATACTGCGGAGGGGACTGCGATAAACAGAATGCTTTGGTATTTGTATTATTTCCCACAGATTTTTAGTGTGCTTATAATGTTTTTTGCGGTTTTACATATAGGAAAACCACTCGAAAAAAAGATTGATAAAAAATGGAAAATATTGTATTTGCCGGCGACGCTTCTTGTAATGCTTATTATGACAAATGACAGACATCAATGGGCATTTGGATTTCCGGCTGGTCTTAAATATGCCAATGAAACTTATACACATGGAGTAATTTATTATGCGGCCTTGATCTGGATGCTGGTTTTATTTGCAGCAATGCTGGTTGTGGCAATGCAGAGATGCGCACTTGCTGAATATAGAAAGAAGATATGGATGCCCATTATTCCTCTTGGAATTGGGCTTTTGTACGTTGTTCTGTTTTGGCTGGATCCGGATGGAATATTTCAAAGATTATTCAAAATGGCGGAGATTTGTTGTGTTGTATTTCAAGCATTTATGGAGGCTTTGATCCTGGCACATTTATTTCCGACAAATGATAATTATGAATTGCTTTGGAATTTGTCTTCTCTTGGTGGAGGGATCATGGATGAATATGGGAAATTGTGTTATTGTTCGAAAAATTGTTTTCCGGTCTCTTTTGAAGTTGTAAAAAAAGCAGAGAAAAACAGCATTTTGCTGGAACAGAATAATATAGAAATAAAAAGTTGTCGAGTGATGGGAGGATATGGGTATTGGAGCAGAGATGTTTCGGAAATTCATAAACTTACTCGACAATTGAAAGAAGCAGGGGATGTTCTTGTAAAAGAGAATATGTTATTAAAACAGGAAAACAGAATAAAAAAAAGGAGATTGCAGATTGCAAGGAAAAACGAGCTTTATGATAAACTTATTACGCAGACGAAAAAGCAAAACATCCGTTTAAAAGAATTATATCATGACATTTTGAAAAATCCGGAGCATTTTGATGATAATGTAAAGGAAGCCGCGGTTTTACAGGTTTATTGCAAGAGATGTGCCAATTTAATTCTTTTGGGAAAAGAAAGGAAAATAATAGATGGCAGAGAACTTCAGCTGGCAGTTCAAGAATCTGTGGAATACCTGAAACTTTACGGTGTAAAGACATATACAGAATTTCATGGAAATGGGAAATATGCCGGAGAGGATATTCAGGAGGCATACCGTCTGTTTCAAAATGTCTTGGAAACGATATTGTATTCGTGCTATATTTTTCTTGTTCAGATTTCTTTTAAAGAATCAATTGAAATACATATGGAGTTTGAAAACACAGGAAGGGTGAGCAAGGAAAAAATAGGAAGTCAGCTGAAAACAGAAAACAAAAAGGCACAAATGAGTATTCATCAGGAGCAAGAGACGGTCTATATTGATTTGGCGGTGATGAAAGGGGAAAATACAGGATGAAATATGTAGATGTATCAGGCAGTGTGCATATTGTGGTTGGAATTATCGGACTTTTATGGTTGCTATGTTCAATTTATAATGTAGTATCCTGTATCGTGTCACGAATGGAAAAACAATTTGTGATTCCGTCTGTCTTGCTTACAATAACTGCATGCGTATTTAATCATGGATTGGCAGAAGCAGAAAATGAGCCATCGAAGATGGTGGAAATTGGGAAAATGACGGGAAGTATTCCGGTGTGTTTTATAGTGGGGATGCTTTTTCTGTTTTTGGGGCTGCAGCTTGTCTGGGATGGTTATATCCGTCAAAAGAAAAGAAAAATAATTATGCCGCAGACTGTGAAACAGTGTTTTGACATACTTTCAGATGGAGTTGGATACTTTTCTGAGGAAGGGATGCCTTTTTTGGTAAACAAACAAATGCTGCGGCTTTGTGACTTGATAGGGGACTCCGATAGGATTGATGAAAGAAAGATTATAAGTGAATTGGCAAGACGTGGTGGCCAGTGGATCACCCAGACAAAAGATGGCAAAATATGGGACTTTCGAAAAACGGATATTTTAATTCGAAAACATAATGTTCAAGAGGTGGTAGCATATGATGTTACTGAGGTTTATACTTTGAAGAAAAAGAGAGAGCAGCAATATAAAGTGCTTCAGAAGTACAATGATCATCTGCGGCAGTTTGATGACGAAATTGAGCAGACGGTCGTACAGAAGGAAATACTGCTTGCCAAGATGAAGATACATGATGATATCGGAAGTTTGCTGATTGCGTTCAGGCATTATTTCGCAAAACCGGAACGGAGCAATAAACAAGAGATTTTAAACCGGTGGAGAAGCTTGGCAGAGGATATTAAAAAAGAAAGAAGAATTACGGAGGATTCCTGGCTGCGCCTGAAAAAGGATGCAGAGAAATGGAATCTGGAATTACAAATTTTAGGGAAAATACCCAACCAAACGGTAATACAAAATATTTTTTATGCGGCGATACGAGAGGCACTTACAAATACTGTAAAACATACAAAGGGAACGAAAGTAATGTGCAGGATAACAGAGGCAGGTGCTAAAATGTGTATAGAAATTGAAAATGACGGGGAAAGTCCGAAAAAACCGATTATAGAAGGGGGCGGTCTTGGAAATCTGCGCCGCATGGTACAAGGAGCAGGGGGGATAATGGATATTCAGTCCCAGCCTGTGTTCAAAATTAAATTAGAATTGTAACAGGAGGAAGAGATGAAAAGATATAAGGTGATGATCATTGATGATCAGGAGATGGCAAGACAACTTTTCGCATGGTATTTTGAAGGACAGGAAGACTATGTTGTGGTTTGTCAGGCGGGAACAGTCTCGTTTGTGGAAGAATTTGTAAAAACAAATCAAGTGGATGTCGTTATTATGGATGTGCTGATGAAAGATGATGTTAATGGGTTTGTTATGGCTAAACGCATAAAAAAAATCTGTCCTCAAATAAAAATTGTTATGGTAACATCAATGCCGGAAGTGTCATGGATTAATAAGGCAAAAAATATGGGGATAGATAGTTTTTGGTATAAAGAAGCTTCTCAGGAAACTATTTTATCCGTAGTAAAACGAACGATGGCAGGAGAACGGGTGTATCCGAATGAACCACCGAAAGTATCGGTTGGGCAGGCTTTTAGTACCGAGATAACAGAGAGGGAATTGGAAGTGTTACGTGTTATGACGAAAGGAAGTTCGAATGCGGCGATTGCTCGAGAACTCGGAATTGCTGAAAATACAGTCAAACAACATATTCGCCATATGATGGAAAAAACGGGATGTGAGAGTCGTACAGAACTTGCTATTGAAGCAAGATTGAGTGGTGTGGTTGTCTATATGGAAGACCAATAGCAGCACTAAGACACCGGGAAAGAATCATTAAAAAGCATAGAAAAATTAAATTAGCAAGGAGGATTCTCATGAAACAGAGAAAAAAAGTACTGAAAAGAGGTAACAGAAGAAGAAAAGGCGAAGGACGGAAGTTCTTCAACCACAGGAATGTTACCTGTGGATTTTTTTGTTATAAAGGAAAACAGATACTAGAAAATTCAATTTAAGTACCAAATATATCATAGAATAATTTTACAGATAGGGCTATAATTAAAATAATATTTTAATCAATTTAGAAGGAGGCAATTATGCAAATAGCAAGTAGAAAAGTAATCGCAGGCCTTATGGTTTCGGCTCTTTGTATCACAACACTATCCAGCGCCGGAAGTGGTGTAGAAGCAAAGGCTAAGGCTTCTCTTAAGACCAAGAAGATTTCTGTTAAGGTTGGAAAGAAAAAGAGTATATTGATCAAGAATAAAACTAAGAAACATTCTTATTCTTTTACCAGCAGTAACAAACAAGTGGCAAAAGTAACATCAAAAGGGAAGGTTACCGGAATAAAAGCTGGAAAAGCGACTATAACAGTAAAAGAAGTTTTGAAAAAAGGTAAAAAGAAGAAAAGAACATTGGGAAAGGTTAAAGTTACGGTAACTGGCATGAAAAAGAAGAATGTAGTAACGCCAACACCGGAAACGGTAAACAAGGCAGCTGCAACAGCAGAGGTAAAAACAACACCTACAGCGACAGCATCAGCAACGCCAGCCGCAACGGAGACGGCAGCACCAACACCGATCGTAACGAAATCTCCTGCACCACGTCCAACATTGGCGCCTGGTATGCCGGAATTAGATAAGAACAATCTTACTGTAGCGGACTATCCGGGTATTGCATCCGATGTGCCGGATCTGGATATAATTCGTGTTGGTCAGAACTACTACATGGTAAGTACAACGATGAACCTTGTTCCTGGTGTCCCTGTTATGAAGTCGACAGATCTTGTTCATTGGGAAATTGTAAACTATGCATGTAACCGTTTCCCGGACAAGGATTTATTTAATCTTGAGAACGGACAGCAGACATATAAGAATGGTTCCTGGGCAGCATCAATAAAATACAATGAAAAAACAAAACTTTTCTATGTAATCTACAATGTTAACAATGATGGTTTTTATTGTTACACGACACCGGATATCGAGAATGGTACGTGGAAAGCATATTACATACAGACAAGTTTCCATGACCCGGCATTGATCTTTGACGATGACGGAATGTATGTTATCTACAATGGAAATAATATTCAGAAGATTTCTTTAAAAGAATCATCGGCAGAAGGTGGAATTGGAGAAGTTGTAAAAGAAGGCGGTTCAAGAGCGCTGTTTAATAAGACATTGGGCGGATTCAACTGGTCTTTATGGGAAGGTGCTCATGCTTATAAGATTGGTGATTACTATTACCTTATGATGATTGGTTCTTATGGAAGCTGGTTCCGCAGAGAAGTATGCTATAGAAGTAAAAAATTGTATGATAGTAAGGCGTCAGACTGGGAAGCTCAATTGATCTTTGAAGGCTCTACATATGAGTATAGAACCGGTATCGCACAGGGTGGTATTGTGGACACGATCTATGGTGACTGGTATGGATTCCTTTTCCAGGATCATGATGGTCTTGGTCGTGTTCCGTCTATACTTGCTGTAAACTGGGATTATGTTGATACAAAGAATAACAAGGCTTATCCAGACTGGCCGATGATGGGTTACTATGATGATAAAGGAAACTTTGTAAATTGTCTTGGAACAAGCCAGAAGGTTAAGAATCCACTTACTATCCAGTTGAATAAGAGTGATAAGGAAAGTTACATTGTTGGTGATGATGACTTCTCCTATCCGGATTTTAAGGAAGGTGACAGCCTAAAGAAAGTATGGCAGTGGAACCATAATCCGGATGACGCCAACTGGTCAGTAACAGAAAATCCTGGTTATTATCGAATTAAAAACGGTAAGGTAGCAGGGAATATCTGGTTTGCAAGAAACTCTCTGACACAAAGAACGGTAGGGCCTAAATTTACATCAGAGACATGCGTTTTGACAGAAAATATGAAACCGGGTGATTATGCAGGTCTTGCTGCAATCAGTGCACACTATGGAATGGTTGGTGTAAAATGTGATGAAAAGGGTAACCGTTACGTATTCCAGGGCTGCAATAGTAATACGAATAGTGGTGCAAAGGCGGAGAAAGAGGATAAGATAGAAGAAAATGCTGTTTCTGAAGAAAAGATCGAAGGAAACGCACCAGTATATCTTAAGATTGAGTATGCCTTTAATACAGGCAATACAAGAGCAGATAGAGCAAACTTCTTCTATAGTTTAGATGGAGAGAATTGGAAGAGCATAGGCGAAACATTCTCACTTGGATTTGATACTTCGACAACATTTATGGGAACAAGAAGCTGGCTTGTAAATTATGCAACAAAAGAAGCTGGTGGATATGTTGATTTTGATTATTACAAAGTAAAATAAAATGATACCATTTCTGCCGGCAAGATTGTCTTGCCGGCAGTTTTTTTATTGGGGCTGTCGCATTTCGAACACTTCGTGTTCTTTCCCGCCTTTGACAAGGCTAAACGGCTGTCTCGTTAGTGAGGCAGCCGTTTTTTCATGCAACAAAGATATTCTTCGTGATTTGCTTCCAGTTCAATTTTAAAGATCAGTGCCGAAATGGTCTGCGTTTTTCCACGTGGTGGTGTAAAGTGATACGTAAGCTCATAACAGCCATTGTCACTTTCTGCCAGTCGCTGATCCAATACATCCTTCGATTCGAGCACTTGGAAAGCATCCGCTTCTGCACCATTTGTGACAGAGATCATTTTCGAAAAGCACTGGAAAAAGTCTCTAAAATAGTAATGCTCTTTAATTTTCATGTCATCGCTTCGGTTCGTGTGAAGCACCTCGGCCATGCCATTCTCGTAATCGAGCCGGTAAACCTTGTCAAATACTTTCAACAATGCCGAACTGTAAGCAGTAAGATAACGTTCCTGCTCCGCTTTTTTTAATTCATCGATATTGTCAATCGCAAAATAGAAGAGGGAATGCCGCCCCCGGCTTCCGATGTAGCGTAGTTTTAAATTTACCCATACAAAACTGGCATCCGGCCGCTCCAAATGCAATTGAAGCGATTGAATCTGATTGCTGTCTTTTGCTTTGTGGCAGGAAGCAAGAACAGGACTAAGAGTAGGTTCACTTAACTTTTTGTGGAGAACCGGTGTTATCTCGGTAAGAGGGGCTTCCGTTCCGTAAAAGACTTCATAATATCCACGGTTGACCTGCAGGATTTCCAGCGAATCGTCGGTCATTTCCATAACACCCATACCACCGATCATATCGTAGAAAAGCATATTTTCCTTTGAATTGGAATGGTTAAATATGTCAAAAATAGTATCATCAAGTTCAAAAAGATTTCGCTCTTGTACAGCATATTTCTGGAGAACTTCCTGGTCGAGAACTTCGCAGAAATCTGCCTGCGGTATCGGTTTGTAAAAATAATACCCCTGAACCATTTCGCATTCCATACTCTTGAGATAATTCCATTCTTTGCGGGTTTCTACGCCTTCGGCAACAACTGGGAGTTTCATCCATTTTGCCATGCGGATGACTGCTTCCAAAATGATCGAAGCCTTTTCGTTGCCATCCAGATTATCCATAAACTGCATATCAATCTTCAAAATGTCAATTGGAAGATTTTTTAAAATGTTGAGTGAAGAATAGCCACTTCCAAAATCATCCATTAAAACAAGAAAACCATAGTCGTGGAGCCGTTTTACTGCCTGCTGTACCTGTGCCGGGTTATCTGCGTATGCCGTCTCGGTAATCTCAATCTTGATCAGATCTGTCGGCAGATCATGGCTGTCTACGATTTCTTTGATTTCATCCGCAAGTTCCGGATTGTAAAATTCTACACGCGATACATTGATGGATACCGGAACAACATGCTTTCCGGCTTCAATACGTGATTTCAGCATTTCACAAGTTTCGTTCCAAACAAAACGGTCCAAAATGTGAATCAGACCATTTTTTTCAAAAAGTGGGATAAAACTTCCCGGTGAAATCATGCCACGGAGTGGATGGATCCAACGTACCAATGCTTCTGCAGAAACAACTAGTCCGTCATCCGCGCGACAGATTGGCTGGAAATATACGGTAAATTGTTTTTGCATGATCGCTGTACGGAAATCGCTGACAAGGCGTTGCTCTTCAATCATGGTATCCAACATGGAACCGTCATACCATGCAAAAGGCTTCATGTAATTGTTTTTTATACTGTTCATGGCAAGACGTGCCATATCAACCATTTTGTTGATTGGAAGAGTGCGATCCTCAATCTGATATAATCCGCAGCAAGAATAAAAATGATACGTAGAACCGGAAATGGAAAATGAAATATCAAGCAAATCTTTCCAATCCCCCGCATCTATCACCTGTTTGGGAACACAACAAATAAAATTGTCCGCTTCAAGCCGCCCATAGGTAGCAATCTGATCGGAGAATTCATTATGTAAAATATCTGCAATATGAATTAAAATTTGATCTCCTGTCTGCAGTCCAAATAGGTTATTTAATACTTTAAATTGTTGAATATTCCAATAAATTAAGCAAAAGTCTATCCCCGGATGTTCTTCTAACAGCAAAGCTGTATACGTAAAAAATCCTTTTCGATTATATATTTTTGTTAACTCATCAAAAAATAACAGTTCCTCCTCCATAAAATTTACCCCCTTAGTAATTGCAAAAATCTTACACATCTATATTATACTCTTTTTTTTATAAAAGTACAAGAGAAATAT
>ULQX01012293.1_pt1 | contig 21064 bp, 15 predicted proteins | sample 1954941 | NCBI WGS metagenome assembly ULQX01 (sample SAMEA4835667, study PRJEB28245) | human gut metagenome | biome: gut microbiome; material: fecal sample | place: Denmark | collected 2008
TATAAAAATATAAAGTGGTGTCTACTTTTTGTTGACTAGTGCAACAAGAGTAGGCAGAAGTCCAAAGTGGTAGAGTAAATCCTGGCAGATTGTACATAATGTCAAAAAATAAAGGAGATGAGCTGAAATTATAGTGTAATTCCCCACTTTTAGTATGTAGTCATGAATTGCCAAAATGTGGTATATATGTAAGAGAAATTTTATGTCTAATTAATTGTTTGTTAATTTTGATAAAATTATTGTCATAAATTGGACGGTGTGTTATACTAAACGCACAAATTTGATTCTACTTGGAATGGGGAGTGTGATATGGAAACATTTTCATACAAAGCGGTAGACGCTTCGGGAAAAGATGTTAAAGGAGCTGTGGAAGCCGAGAGCAGGGATGAAGCAGCCAGAAAGATAAAGGAACAGGGTTTCACGCCTGTGTCAATTGCAAAACAGGGGGCACTTGATAAGGATGTGAATGTATTTTTTTTAGGTAAAAAGAAGATACCAGCCAGAGACATGAGTGTATTCTGTAGACAGTTTTCAAGTATTCTTAAAGCAGGTGTCAGTGTTATCAATGCTTTGGAGATGCTTTCAGAACAGACAGAGAATAAGAAGTTACAGGAAGCAATTAAGAGAACACAGGACAGCGTAGAGAAAGGTGAGACTCTTTCAGATTCTATGAAACAGAATGAAGAGTTTCCGAGTATTCTTGTAGATATGGTTAAAGCTGGTGAGGCATCAGGAAGTCTGGAGAATTCTCTTACAAGAATGGCTATTCAGTTCGAGAAAGATGCCAAGTTAAAGGGCGTCGTTAAGAAAGCAATGATGTATCCTATAGTTCTTCTGTGCGTAATGATTGGTGTAATTATTGTAATGCTTACATTCGTTATACCAAGCTTTATGACAATGTTTGAAGACCTTGACAGCGAGCTGCCAGTTACAACTAAGGCAATTCTTGCAATGAGTAACAGCCTTAAGCATTACTGGTTCATATACATATTAGTTATCGTAGGAATTGTGGTAGGACTTCAGCTATATAAGAAAACTGATGCAGGAAGACATAATCTGGATAAGTTAAAGTTAAAGATTCCGGTATTCGGAATATTACAGACTAAGTCAGCATGTGCTTCATTTGCTAGAACAATGAGTACATTGTTACAGGCAGGTATGCCTATGATTGATGCACTTGAGATATCGGCATCAACCATGAAGAATGTATTGTTCTATGATGGACTGGAAAAGGTTAAGAATGGTGTGTCACTTGGTTTACCGTTATCTAACCAGTTAAAGTCCACGGGATTGTTTCCACCTATGGTCGTACATATGGTGGGTATCGGTGAGGAAACAGGTAATGTTGAGGAGATGTTAACTAACTCAGCGGTATATTATGAGGAAGAAGTGGAAGTCCAGACACAGACTCTTACTTCTCTTATGGAACCAATTATTATAGTACTTATGGCATTGGTAGTAGTTATGCTTATACTTGCAATCTATCAGCCAATGATTCAGCTCTATAATACACTAGGCAATTCTTAATTAAGTATATACAATCTGATAGTCAGGTCGCTTATGATGTCAGATTTATATAAATATATTTCAAAAGGGAGATATGAAACATGAAAAAGACACAGAAAAAATTAGGTAACAAAGGTTTCTCTTTAGTAGAGCTTATTGTAGTTATCGCCATTATGGCAGTACTTGTTGGTGTATTAGCGCCAACACTTATCAGAAACGTTGAGAAGTCAAGAGAGTCAACAGATCTTCAGAATCTTGATTCAATCAGACAGTCAGTTGTAACAGCAATTTCTACAGAAGATGTTGCAGGTGAGTTGGATACAACGAATGGAAATGTTATAAAGTATACTGATATTGCTACAGGTACTGATTTAAAGGGAAAGCTTTACACAGAAATGAATGCAGACAATACATTAGACGTTACAATGAAGTCTGCTGCTGCTAAGTCTAAGTCAGGCGCTGCAAAGGATATTTATGTCGTTATCACTGCTAATGGAAAAGTTATAGTTGGCGTATATAGCGGTGAACCAACAGTAGCAAATGCTAGTAGCACAGCAGATGGAACATCGCTTGTTAAGTGTGGAAGAACAAGTGGTGCATACTATATTTCACAGTAATTTATTTTTTAAGGAACTAACATCATGCAATACGAATTATTACTGTACTTCATTATCTTTCTATACGGTACCGTATTCGGAAGTTTTTTGAACGTACTGATTTACAGATTACCTTTAAAAGAGAATATAGCTACAGAACATTCGCATTGTATGACATGTGGTGAGAAAATCCAGTGGTATGATCTCATACCACTGGTGAGCTACATAATACTTGGAGGGAAATGTAGACACTGTAAGACAAAGATATCAAAGCAATATCCAATCATTGAAGCGACCAATGGGATTGCTTATGTGATAATCTTTATTGTGAATGGATTTAATCCGTTAAGCATACTTATGTGCTTTGCGTTTTCAATATTTCTTGTTATTTCAGTCATTGACTGGAGAACGTTCGAGATACCATTTTCACTTAATGTGGCAATTGGTGTCCTGGCGGTAATAAGAATCATACTTGATTACAAAAACCTATTAGACTATCTAATAGGGTTTTGTATTATAAGTGGATTTATGCTCATATGTCTGTATATTGGACGGGCAATTAAAGGCATTGACGCTTTCGGTGGTGGAGACATCAAGCTGATGGCGTTCGCAGGATTGTTCTTAGGATGGAAGTACATTATCCTGGCATTTCTGATTGGCTGCATCTTGGGTGCAGTCATTCATTCCATCCGTATGAAGGTCACAAAAGCTGAGCATGTACTTGCTTTTGGACCATATCTGTGTGCAGGGCTTACGATAGCCATGCTTTTTGGTACGAATATAATTAACTGGTATCTTTCACTTATGGCGTTCTAAGCAAGAGAGAAAGAACAGCGAATTTATATATATTTATTAACTAGAATGAATAGCTTATTATGTGGGGAGCTGGATAGGAGGATTTTATGGCTGCAGTTAAAGCCAAAGGTAAATTGGTAAGTATCGTTATTAATAACGAGTATATTAAGATATGTGAAATCACTAAAACAGGTAAGAATGTTATAGTTCATAAGACAGTAACAATACCTACTCCTGAAGGATGCTATGAGGATGGCATTCTTGAAAATATACCTAATCTTGCAAGTGCTATTAAAGCAGTAATGGATGAGCACAGATTTGCATCTAAAGAGGTTGCATTCTCAGTAAGTTCTCCTAGACTTGCTACTAAGGAAGTTCTTATTCCTAATGTAAAGGGAGATAAAGTTGGTAAGATTGTACAGGCTAATGCAACAGAATATTTCCCAGTTAATATGGATGAGTATATTATCCAGCATACAATTCTTGAAAAAATAGAAGATTCAGGACAGGACAAGTTAAAGCTCATGGTAGCGGCAGTTCCTTCAGAAGTTGCTGAATCATACTATAATCTTGCTAAGACTATGGGACTCAAGATTGCATTTATCGATTATGTAGGTAACAGTACATATCAGATTATGAAGCAGCAGATTGGACCAGAAGTCAGTCTTGTTATTCAGGTTGAGAACGACAGTACAGTAATCAATATATTCAAAGAAAATGTGTTACAGCTCCAGAGAATGGTTCCATATGGTAAATCAATGCTTGTTAACGCAGTTATGGAAAGATATGAATTGAAATACGATGCTGCTACTGCAAAGCTTCAGAATGAAACACTTCTTCATTCAAGATTTGATGGAGATGAGGTTACAGAGTCATTAAGATATATGGCAAGCAATATCAACCGAGTTATTGACTACTATGTATCACGTAACAGAGTATCAATCCAGAAAGCATATTTAATTGGACATTCAACAACAATCAAGGGTTTTGCAACGCTTCTTTCTAATGAACTTAATATGCCGATTGAGAAGGTAGAGACTCTTAAGAACATTGCGATGGATAAGAAGGCATACGTTGAAGAGGCAACTCTTACAAGTTATGTAACTAACTTAGGTGCTGTTATTGATCCGGTTGATTTCGTTCCTAAGAGAATGATTGATTCAGGCGTTAAGAAAGAGAATACTAAGACACTTGTTATCGCATTTATTGGTGCGGTAGTTGTAGCGGCAGCACTTGTGCTTGTTCCTCTTGGAAGAGTTGTTGTGCTTAATGCTGAGATTTCTAAGCTTAATAAGAGTATAGACAAGCTTAGTTCAATTAATGATATTGTCAATGAGTATTATGCAGCTAAAGATGAGAATAATGATATTAAAGCATTTGCAGCACTTACAGCTGACAGTGATGATTCATTACAGGATTTTGTGGATTATCTTGAGAAAAACATGCCATCTGATGTTGTTATAAGCAGCTTTAATATTACGTCTGGTGCAGTTTCTATTTCTGGTAAGGCTGGAAGTAAGGCTTCTGTAGCCAAGTTCATACAGCAGTTACAGAAAAGTCCATCAGTTATTAATGTTGATGTGCCTACCATTTCAGAGAGCAAAGATAATGCAGGTTCTGTTGAAGCTACATTCTCTCTGACATGTACATTTGTCGGAACAACATCTGCAGATAATAATGGTACTAGTAATAAAACAAAGTAGGAGGTGGGACAGATGGATAAGTTAAAAGGAATGTTAAAAATCTCAGAAAGAGATAAAAAATTATTACTTATAGTTGCAGCTGCATTGATTGTAGTGCTTGCATATTTCTTTGGATATCAGAATCTGTCTTCACAGGCAGATGATTTGTCGTCAAGTAAATCAAAGCTTGAAGTTACTCAGCGAGATTTGAAAGAAAAGAATAATAATAAAGATAAATATTTAGCTGATACTACTAAGCTTCAGACAGAGAACAGGTCAGTACTTTCAAGATTTGATTCAGGAAGTACACAGCCTAATACTATTAATTTCTTTATTAAGACAGAAGGCGTAACTGGAGTGTGGGTAAAGAGTCTTGCTCTTTCACCAACAACTTCTATATACAGATTCGGACAGATTGCATCAAGCAATGTAAATGGTGGTTCGGCATATTCTTCTAATATGTCAGGATATAAGTCAACAATTAACATTGCTTATGAATCAGACTATAGTCAGTGGAAGCATTTTATAGATTATATTAATACATATTCTAATAAGACTACAATTGATGCACTGACATCATCTTATAATGATGCTACAGGTATTGTTACAGGAACAGTTTCTATATCTTTATATGCTGTTGAAGGCAGTGACCGCAAATTTACTGAACCAACATTTGATGTAAAGACAGGAACAGATAATATTTTCTCAGAGAATTCTGCTAATTAAAGATTATATTTAGGGAGAGGGATATGATAATGTCATATAAGAAACGAAAATTGAATAATCGAGGTTTCTCACTGGTAGAAGTCCTTGTGGCAATTGTTATACTTGCTATCATATCTCTGCCGGTTCTAAGTACATTTTCTAATGCTGCACGTATTAATGCCAGAGCACGAAGAACAGAAAATGCTAATACTGCAATTAATAATATAATAGAGGAAGCAAAGACTATGTCTTTGGAAAATCTTGTTAACAGACAGGGGCAGTATTATTATGCACCTACAACTGATAATAATACGTATGTAGTATCAGATGAGAGAGGTGTAAGCTATTATACAGGTGTTAATGGAGAGAAATACTATATAAAAGCAACATTTGATCCAGGTCCATATACTGATTCGGACAGCACATCAGACAATAAAAAGAATAATATTAATTCTGCAGGACTTTCAGTATACGCTGATATATCTTCGGGTAATAATTTTGTTTTCCGAGATGATAATGGTGATAGTCAGGCATTATCGTGGTTTAAGTCTTATAAAACTGATGCTGCAAGAGACAAGATAACTAAAAAAACTGATGCTGTTGTGAAACTTACATACATTGGAAAAAACAACGGAAAATTAAGATTCAGACAGACTATCGACGTTAAAGTTACATATAGATATGATACAGGTACTATTTACCCGGATTATGTTAAGACAACAACTATGTCAGATTATACATTTGATGCACTTGTCAAAAAGGAAAAAAGGACTGTTATTGAAGATGGCAAAGAAGTGACTAAGGAAGTTGATGTCAATTATATCTCAAGTAAAATTGAGGATAATCTGAAGAGCTTCTATATGTTCTATACTCCTTTTGAGGGTGAAAGTACAACAGAACATTATAATCAGGAATCTATTACTTCTAAGCTGGTATCTGATAAGATTAATATAACATATGATGTTCCATCAGAGATTACCGGAGAGATAGTGGAATATAGTGATTTGAATGTATATGTATTGGAACAGGAAAAGATTGTTAAGACAAGCAGTGTATTTGAGAGTATGCATGTTGATAAAGACAAGGTAACTGTATCAAAATGCATTAATGGTGCTGTGGCATCAACTCCATTAACAGACAAAATCCAGGTATATTCTAATATTAAGAACTGGGCATTGAAGAACGATGTTAATAATAAGAATGTCTTATACAGAATGACAGTTCGTGTATGGCAGTGGAAAGATGAATATAATCATACCGATAAACAACCTTCTGCTGACAGTGCTATAGCGACGGTTACAACAACTAAGGAAAACTAATTAATCAGTGAAAGAATGGGGATGGCGTATGAAAAAAGTATCTTTTCGAAGGAAAAAGAATAATGCAGGTTCTACAATCATAATTGTACTTTTGATGACCTCATTTGTGTTGATTCTTGCAACACTGATTACGACTACTACTATGATTAATCTTAGAATGAAGCTGGCTGCCAGTCAGGCGACAAAGTCATTCTATACATCAGAAGAGGCGGTAGATGAGATACAGGCTGCATTGGGTAAGATTTCAGTTAATTGTTTTAACAGAGCTTATGAGGAGCAGCTTACCAGAATATTCAGTTATAATCAGGTTGAGTCTGGAAGCAGTGAAGAATCTGATACCAAGTTAGTGAATATTAATAATAAGAAAGCTAATGAAGATTTACGAGTTAATTATATGAAGTACCTGCTTCTTGAATTAAAGCTTAAAACAGAAGCGGAAACGACTAATATGCCAAGTATTCTGACAACATCTGTAATTGGCAAGTGGGACAAGACTAAAGACAATAATGTTAATGGAACATCTGTAAGCAGCTTATTTGTCAGAGAACTTAACAGTTATATTGAGGATTATGTGACACTTAAGAATGTTGGTACTGCATTGGAAGTTGAATCAATAAGTGTTATTAATATGTCAGTAACTAATGATACAACAACAGGAGCTGGTTCGGAGACATCTGGTTCTACAGCAGCTACGGGACTTCCAGTCTATGCAGTTGAGTTCAAAGATTGTGTTGTTAAATATCTTAATGAGAATGGAGACTATTCATATATAACATTTGACGGCTCACTTGGTCTTCCAGATATATATATTGATTTTAGAGACGAGAATCTTGTCGGTACATTATTCTTTGCTGATTATTCACTTATAGGTAACAGAGGAATATCTCTTAATTCTGGAAGTGCAACTATTAATGGACATGCATATGCAGGAGCAGGACATGGACTCAATGTTACTAATGGAGCCAATCTTACTGTAGGCTCTAATAAATATATGATATGTGGAGGTACATTCAGCATATTCAGAGATAAAACTACAGCAGTTGCTCTTGCTGATACTAAGAAAGGCAGCATAAAGGCGGGTGCATCTAACTTTACATTGGGTAGTGGTGCTGAGTTATGGGCAAAAGAAATAGTTGTAGGCAATAATGGATATATAACAGCTGAAAGTGGTTCTGATATTAATCTCGAAGATGATATTACAATTGAAGGTAATTATTCTAATGTAGAGTTTAATTCTGGAAGTTCATTTTCAGGCTATGGATATGAAGATCCTGATTCTGCTAAGGAATCACCATATAGAAGTAGTGCACTTATTGTTAATGGAGAACATTCAAAGATTATTTTCTCATCAGGTCTTAGTAAGCTTGTAGTTGCTGGTAGAGCATATATCAAGTTTGAGAATGAAGTATCTGTAGCAACAGGTGAATCTGTATCAGTTAATACTAATCAGGAAATATATATGATACCTGCTGATCTTATAGTAAGTGGAAAGAATCCATCTACAAGAAAAGAAGGAGATCCTAATGTAAGTCTTAATATTGAAATTAATCAGAGCAATTTCTTTGGATATGACTTGTTAAATAAGACATCTACAGGAGCAGATGACTTTATAGAGACAAGAGATTTAAAGATAAAAGCTAATGAAAGTCTTGGATTTAATGAAGATCAGTCAAGAACGTATTATTATTTCAAGTTTAAGAGCAGAGCAGCAAGAAACACATATGCTAATCTCATATATGGAACAGAAGATGAATTTGTAAGCTACGTTATGGGACTGGATTATTATAAGTCACTTCCAGCTAATGCAAAAACAACATATCTGATTGAAGCTAAAAAGCTTTGGACTAAAATCAGAACATCAGTTGATTCATATGCAAGAGTAAGTGATTCTGCAATTGGAATAGAGCATTCTGATGGAGAGATTGTGAGAGTTAACCCATATAGCAGTACTGGAAGCAACTGGTTCTCAGCTAATGGAAATTATGATTTCAAGGGTGAGTTTACTGACAGAGAATGCAGATATAATGTATTTAATAAGATATTAGCACCTCTTGAAAGCGGAACTAAATATACATCTACATCCCAGGCACAGACATATCTGAGTAATAAAGATGATAAGTATGCTCTTATTGATTTGAACAAATATATTGAAGGCGATATTTACGGTAATGTTATTAATAAAAAGGGCTTTGATAAGTTGACAGCATCATCTGCATTCTGTAAGACAGTGGATAGTAAAGTTGTTATTGTATTTAGAAATCTTACTAATCAGCCACTTGTTATAAAGAGCGGAAGTGAAACAAAGATTTCCGGATATGAAGTAACTCTTGCAACTACAAAAGGTATTATTGTGACTAATGGTAATGTAAGAGTTGAATGTGATTTCAATGGAATTATATTGTCAGATAAAGATATTGAAATAACTGATGGATGTACATTATCTAATACAACATTTGATGCATCATTTGGTGACGGTTCATTATGGAAATTCGTTGAGGATAATTCAAAAGCAGATGGTGCAGGCAATATAGCTTTAAGAGCAGATAATGGAGAACTTTTTAAGGATATATTCAGATATTGGAATCCTAAGGTTGGCTCAGATGATGATTCATCAATAAAAGTAGGAGACATGACTTATAGAGATATGGTCAGAGTAAGTAAGTGGAGAAAATATGATGATCCGGAGAGATATATTGAGGAGTCATCAAAAGCTTCAGCTACCTGATATAAACTAAGATTATTAATTGGAGTAAAGTTATGAGTGGAAAGAAAAGAAGAGATTCAATAGGACAATTAAATAATCATGGTTTTTCATTATTGGAATTACTTGTTGTTATGGCAATTATCGTAATTGTATCAACTATAACAGCGGTTGGATTGAACGTGCTGGCTGAAGGTAATGCAAAGAAAGCTAACAAAACAATGTATTCTAAGATATCTGAGTTAAGAACAACAACGATGTCAAAATCAGGTGAATGGTATATGGTAATCAGCTGTCAGGATAATACATATACGTTGGAAACCCACCATGTAGCTAATGGTGAAGATAATATAAAAGATACATCAAAGTTCAGTGCTTCAAGAATAAGCCTGAATTATTATAATGGTGATTCATCGACAGGGTATGATTTAAGAAATAATTCTTTGAAAATTCAGTTTAATAAAAATGATGGTTCATGTAAAAGCGTTAAAATCATTGATACAGAAGAATTTATAACAGATAATCTGGATTCACCACAGTTTGGAAAGATAGTCGCGTCAGTTTCAAGGAATAATACTTACGAATCAAAATTGTGGTATAAAACAGGTCGTGTGACAACGCAGAACTAATTGCTTTTGAGGGAGTGTAGAGGCATGAAAAAGAACAATAAGGGATTTTCATTAGTTGAATTAATGATTGCACTTGCAATATCGGGCATTGTTATGACAGCTTTAGTATTATTGGTAGTACAGTCGGTTAATGGTTATGGCAAACAGACAGCCCTGGCACAGATTCAGAGTGATGTTGATGTGAGTCTTAATCAGATTTCAAAGAATGTATTGGAAGCAGATTTAATAAAACTTATAAAGACAGATGATGGCAATATCAGATGTTATCTGAAAAAATCAGATGATGCTAATATGTGGGGGTATTATTATAATAAGGCAGAAAAAATAGTTTATTATACTAATTCGGATGAGTCAGAACATGTTGTTATGAGTGAATTGTGTGATAATGTTACAGATTTCGATATACGAATAGATACATCTGATTATGTATTTGAAAAAGATGGCGATACAATTAAATCTCTTCCTAAGAATCCACAGGTTGTTGTTACATTAGAACTTAAGAGATTAAATCATACGAGAAGTGTTACAAGAAAATTTACATCAAGAAATTCTATTGGCAATAATGTTACATTTGGAACAGGAGAAGATGCTATAACATTAACAGCTGGTTCACTTAAATTATCAAGTATTCCATCTAAATACATTATTAAAAAAGATGGTACAGATGATTCCGAAGAGGGGTCAACTTCACAGCCAGGGGCAGAATCGTAAAATGGAGGTAAGATAAATGAAAGCAATGATTAAATCGAATTTCAAGAGAAGAATATTACCAGCGGTTACTGCTGTAGTTGCATTTGCTTTAGTTGTTTTACTTATTATTGTTACAAGAAAAACTGAGGTAGATGCTTCCGTTGCTATTGGTGGGAAAGTTTACTCAGCAACTAATAAGATGAAAATACTTGAGATTATTCCAAACGAAGCTTATGAAGCTATAGGACCACTTGTGTCTGATTCACAGGGCTATGTAAAATGGACTGATATTGTTTCAAAGCAGCCAAAGGGAGATAATACTGCATTTACAAAGTATCTTAATGATGAGGTAAGAAATTACCTGTCAGCTATTAATCAGACAATATGTAATACTAATACACCTGGAGATGGAAATAAGTTACAAGCACGTTTATGTAATAAATTAACAGGAGATAGTTATACATATATTAACAGTTATACAAGTAATGATTCTAAATATGATATAGCAAAAAAACTGAATTATGATTTGAATAATTTTGAAATAAGATTTTATAAAAAGAATGACTCAGGAAGCTTTGATATCCTTAAGAAATCAGATGGAAGCGGATATGTGAGAAACGTTTTTTCATATGCGGTATTTGAAAGCTCAAAGATGGAGGACTTTACAGAGGTTGTGTTTAAGAAGGCTTCTGATGTGACTATAGATGATGTTGATTCAGCAGCGTTAGTATATTTTTCAAGATACTCAAATACATACCTTAAAGGACTTGCAGATGCAAAGTATGGTTCAACATTAGCTACTGTTAGTAATTGGACTAAGGGGTCTATTGATTTAAAAGCCAGCGTTGCGATTCATTTGTATATTGAGAATATTAGCTGTGGAAAAGCTGTTTTATACAGTTCAACAGAAAAAAATACGGATAGTAACATTGCTAAGATATGTCTTATGATTGATGGTATTGATGGTGATTATTTCATAAAAGATTTTGCTTTTGATTACAATAGCAATAATAGTAAAAGATTGTATGAAGGACAGAGAGGCTGGGTTGATGTATCGGATGAAAACAACTTGAAATTATATCTGAAAGATAGCGCAACAAATTCTTCTAAGAAGAATTTCGAACTGCCATTCTCTTCGACAATGTTTATTAATAGTAGTAATGGATATGCAACAGAGGCTAATAATAATAAGAATTCATATCCATGTTATAATGCAACTACACATCAGCAGGCTTTAAGGAGATTTTCTCTTGAGCAGAATAGTGAGAACGCATTTGTTCAGGGATTTGAAAATAGTATGAGTACAAGTTCTGATTATGATTCTTCAGGTAACTATAACGGAACTTATTATGATGATGCCAGAAAAGCACTTGGACTAGAAGATGGTGCTGATATCAAATATTCACAAGGTGTAAGATATATTCTTGGTGATTTTGATAACAGCGATATTAATACAATTAAAGTATTAGAAATTGAACCAGCAGGATTTTATCGATATGATGCTGATAACATTGATGATTTATCTATTATCAGAAGATGGTTTGGCATATCTGATGAAAAGAATTCAGATGGTTCAGCGTTCAAAGTAGATGAAGATATAAAAATTAATATAGAGCATTGTTCAATGAATGCCCTTATCGGTAAGAATGTTGATTTAGCTACAGAATATGATCTTATTATTGTTGGAGCTTACGGCAAAGACAGAATGAATATGGGTATTCTTAAGAATGTATATAGTAAAGAAAACAGTAAAATTCAGGAACAGGGTTATTCAAATGCTGTAAAAGAAAATGGTGAAACAGCATTAGAATTAAATGGTAATGATATTAGTGAAAAGATGTATAATGAATTATTTGATTATGCATTACGTGGAATGCCGATAGTGTTTGACAGAAATATATATTTTGGAAGCACCAGCTACGTGGACACCAATACAAGAATGTATAGTACACGCATGGAATCGTTCCTTAAAGATATTATCATTAACCATAAGGGAACTAATGGTAATATAACATATACTAATCTTGATGATAGGACTCAGAGTTTACCTCTCCAGTTAAAGTATGCAAGAAGACCGGCTTCTACTATAACAGCAGACATTAGTAACTATGATGGAACTGCTAATACATCTTATTCACTGGATGATCTTAAGCGTAGTGGAAATGTTGATGGCGATGGTAATATAACAATTACTTTCAGTGGAGTTTTACCAGTTGGAGATTATGCTATTAAGATATATATAGATAAGAATCAGGATAGTATATTTGCAGAAGATTCAACAAGTTCATCAAAGGAATTGTACAGAGCATCTAATGTAAAAGATGATATGGGAAATTATCTGGGTCAATATTATTCAAGTAATGGAAGTACACCATATTCTACAACTATAAAAATGCCTGCTGCATCCAAAGGATATTTTGCATGGAAAGTTGAAGTTATAAAGATAGATGCTAATAGTGTTGATTCTGATGGAAATTACGTATCTGATGCAAAGAATAAGATTGCTAAAAAGGTTAAATCTGCAAAGACAGGCAATATTGTTATATCAGGTTCAGAAGCAACAGTTCAGGTATTACATATCTTAAATAGTGATGGGGGAACAGGAAGCCTTGATTTAAATGGTTCTGATTTTCAGGATTGTTTTAATGCTACATATGATATTACAAAGCTGAGAATAAATGTTACAGAGATAAAACAGAATGATTTAAATGCTTTGGCAGTAGGAAGCACTGATGACCAGAAGGTAGAGGCTGTTAATAAAGAATTAGAAAAGTATTCTATGATTGTTATGGGATTTGGCAGCAATTATGGAAGTGATTCTACATTAAATCAGAATGTAATAGATGCAATTAATGATTACATTGAAGCTGGTAATGCGGTAATGTTTTCTCTTGATACAATGTCGCCTTTATCTGATGATAATAGTAAGAATTATGTTGACGATAAAAATAAAGGTATTTCTGTAAAGGATTATTCAGATCTAAGCTATAAGACAACAGGATTATTAAGTTCAGTCGGTATGAAAAAAGCGTTTTCTGATCCATTTGCATTTAAAACCGTAAGATATGGCAAGTCTAAAATGGAATTTATTCCGTATAAAATGACTGCAAAGAATGAGATTACCCTTAGTAAATTTTTAGGAGGTGTTTATTTTAATAAACCAGGTAATATAGGAGATGGATTTATTAAATTAACAACAACAGATAATCAGAGTGACACGGTAGCAAAACTTAATTCTGGACAGATTACTAATTTCCCATATACAATTGAGAGTGAAACGGGACTTGTAAATAATAGTGATGGAATAAGAATTGCATCGACTCATGCACAGTATTATGCATTGGATTTTGATATAAGTATGGATTCACTCTATAATTCAGATGGAAGTATGAATGCACAGCCAGTTGTATGGTATACATTTGCTGAATCTAATAATGAAGATACATTTAAGGAAGAAGGTAAAATAAGAAGAAATCAGTATTTTGCATCAACAGACAGAGATGCTATGAATAATTACTATATATATTCATATGGTAATGTTACGTTTACAGCAGCAGGTGCTAATGATATATCTAATGCTAATCCTAATGAGATGAAGCTTTTTGTTAACACATTTACTAAGGCTTTGCTTTCAGGTAATAATCTGCCAGTTGTAGAGTATACAGATGCTGTACTCGATGATTCTGTAGCTACATATAAAAGCTATGTAAAGTTTAATTATGATAAGTTTGCTAATCATAAGTTATCATTCAGCTTTAGGATTCTTGATGCTGATTTAATATCTAATGAAGATTATATTAAGGATGCAGTTATGTATATTTATACAGATCCAGATGGAAGCAGAACAGATGGCGATTATGATCCGAATCGAGATATAATGTTAGGACATATTCATTCATCAGGAACGAATGGAATATCTCTTGGAGATTCTGGAACTTCGGTGATAGTCGGTAAAGAATATATTGTAGATGACTTATTTGATTTGATAAAAGGTATAGCCGGAGTAGATGAAACACAATTAAGAAGCAGACTTGGTATGGGAACATTAAAGATAGGAATAACAGCTCTTGATAGCAAAGATGGTGAGGGCATTTCTGTTCTTACATTTGATATTAAGAATCTGTTTGATCTTGATTAACTTACGTTATTGATTTAGATAAAATGCTATCTACCCCCCCTAAAGACTTCCCGATTGATTCGTGATTATACGGGTTGGTCGGGAAGTTTTTTGATATTAAAATATATTTATAATTTAATATGTAAATATGTATTGACATCGACATTTTATAATGTTAATATATCAACACGAAATAACGCACCGCGAAAAGAATGTTGAGGAGTATTTTTTAGTAGAAGGGAGTGCTTGATGAGATATGGAATACCCAAGAAGGATTTACTTACAAAGTTTACAGAAGAGGAATACAACGAAGCACTATCTAAGATGAAGACTATGTAACAGATGAGACAATCCAATCGAATCAAAGATATATAAGAACGGTTCGATTGGATATTTTTTACAATGTATATATATTTATAATTGCTATTGTATACGAGAATAGAACATAGCTACAGAATTAAAATATAACTAAATTAACAAGAAGAGGAAGTGATATTTATTGTACAGTAGCGTATTGAGTGGTGTTTTACATGGGCTAAAGGCTGAGATTGTGCATGTGGAAGTTGATGTGGGGAATGGACTTCCAAGCTTTGAGATGAGTGGTTTCTTAAGCAATGAAGTGAAGGAGGCAAGGGAGAGAGTAAAGGTTGCTATACGCAACTCAGGTTATGAACTGCCGCCGCAGAGGATTGTTGTTAATATTTCTCCGGCTGATATAAGAAAGAGTGGAACAGGGTTTGACCTGCCTATTGCACTGGCGATTCTTGCGGCGAATGGACTGGTTGATGAGGTTAATCTTGATAAGACAGTAGTTCTTGGCGAATTGAGTCTGGATGGAAGCATTAACGGTGTGAGAGGTGTATTGCCCTGTGTATGTGCAGCGAAAGAAGAAGGCATTGAGAAGATACTTATACCAGATATTAATGTTAATGAGGGAAAGATTGTTGATTCCATGCATGTAATAGCTGCTGACAGCTTAAGAAATGCAGTCAGATGTATTAATGATGGCATTATAGATAATGAAGGAAATGCTATACCAGATAAAAGACTGGCTAACAGATGTGCGGCACTTGATTATGCTGATATCAGGGGACAGCACGCTGCCAAGAGGGCTACTATGATAGCTGTTGCCGGCATGCATAATATTATGTATATGGGACCACCGGGGAGTGGTAAGACTATGATGGCAAAGCGGATACCAACGATTATGCCTGATATGACATTTGAAGAGAAGCTGGAACTTACGAATATATACAGTGTTGCGGGGCAGCTTGGAGATTGTGGTGGCTTAATGGAAGAAAGACCTTTTCGGGCTCCATATCATAATGTGACAAGAAGTGCATTCTTTGGCGGTGGAATGTACCCAAGGCCGGGAGAGATAACGCTTGCAGGGAAAGGTGTGCTGTTTCTTGATGAGATGACTGAATTCAAGCCGGATATACTAGAAGGGTTAAGACAGCCGTTAGAAGACAGGAACATTACTATTGTAAGAATGGGAAGGTCTTATACATATCCAGCGGATTTTATGCTTGTAGGGGCTATGAATCCCTGCAAATGTGGTTATTATCCGGACAGAAACAGGTGTAACTGTTCTGAACAGGAAGTTAAGAGATTTATGGGGAAAATAAGCATGCCACTGTGGGACAGGTTTGATATGTGTATTAAGACAGAGGAGATTGGTTATGAGCAGTTAGGGGATAAGAATCATGGTGATACTCTTGATTCTTCAAATATGAAGCAGGCAGTTGACAGAGCCAGAGCTGCTCAGATTAAGAGGTTTAATGGCAGGGATATTATGTACAATTCACAGATGGGTGGAAAGGAGATTGAGGAATTCTGTGGACTTGGAAAAGAGGAAGAACAGTTAATAGGACGTATATTTACAAGAAAACATATAACCGCCAGAGGATATCATAAGATATTAAAGACGGCAAGAACAATTGCTGATATTGAGGGGAATGACAAGATTAGCTCAGCTAATATCAGTGAAGCGTTCTATTACCGGGGAATACCGGAGGTTGCAATTCATTAAATGGGAGAGAAGTATTGAGAGAAGATTATTATTGGTATTGGGTGAATAATATTGTTGGGATGTCTAATGCAAAGCTTAAGAAACTATTTGCTGTGTTTGATACACCAGAGGAGATATATAAGGCTTCTGACAGATTATTGGAGAGTGTGAATGATATCAGGATGTCTGATATTATGGCAATTAAAGAATCACGGAAAGATGATTATATATACAGGCAGTATTCTGATATTGAAAAACAGGGGATAAGATTCACATATCCGGGTCAGATTAATTATCCGGATAAGCTGCTTAATATATATGATTATCCATATATTCTGTATTATAAAGGAAGACTGCCGGACACAGATAAGCCGTCAGTTGCTATTGTTGGAGCGCGTAACTGCACTGAATATGGAAGGATGATTGCACAGCATTTTGGAGAGAACTTTGCAGGAATGGGGTTACAGGTTATAAGCGGGATGGCACTTGGAATAGATGCAGCTGCACAGAAAGGTGCAATTAAGAATGGAGGCTATAGTCTTGCTGTTCTTGGCTGTGGAGTTGATATATGCTATCCGAGAACTAATATTGAATTATATACACATCTGAATGATTGCGGAGGAATAATTTCGGAGTATCCACCAGGTACAGCACCGAGGGCAGGATTATTTCCTATGAGAAACAGGATAATAAGTGCTATGGCTGATGCACTGGTTGTTGTTGAAGCAAGACAGAAAAGCGGTTCACTTATAACGGCGGATCAGGCTTTGGAACAGAACAGGGATGTATATGTTGTCCCCGGACGAATTGGTGATGCATTGTCAGAAGGGTGTCTTAAGCTTATAAAAGAAGGGGCTCAGGTTATTACTTCCCCAATGGATATTATGGCGACAAAGTCGATTGAGATTTATTATAATAACCGCCAGATGACTGATGACAAGCTGGATAGTTTGGATAGTAACAGTATATTTGACGATGATTTTAAAAAATCAGGGCTTGCAAGCCCTAAAAATATGGTGTATAGTCAAATCAATTTGTTTCCAGTCAGTCTGGAGACAATTATTAATAATTCTGGAATAAGTCTTGTAGAGGCGGAGGGGATTCTGCTTGAATTGGAGTTGGATGGACTTATAGAAGAAGTTTCTAAGAATTATTATATAAGGAAGCATATTTGATTTGGAGGGCTATTAATGCATAAGTATTTGGTTATAGTGGAGTCACCTGCCAAGGTTAAGACTATCAGTAAATTCCTTGGGGCGAACTACAAGGTAATGGCATCACAGGGACATGTAAGAGATCTTCCTAAAAGCCAGATGGGTGTAGATATTGAACATGATTATGAACCTAAGTATATTACTATCAGGGGAAAAGGTGATATACTTGCAGCTTTAAGAAAGGAAGCAAAGAAAGCAGATAAAGTATATCTCGCAACCGATCCCGACCGCGAAGGAGAAGCTATTTCATGGCATCTTGCAGCGGCACTTAAGTTAGAAGATAAAGATATATACAGAATAACATTTAACGAGATTACTAAGAATGCTGTTAAGGCTTCTCTTAAAGAAGCAAGAAAGATTGACATGAATCTTGTTGATGCACAGCAGGCAAGAAGAGTGCTTGACCGTGTTGTTGGTTATGGTATAAGTCCACTTTTATGGGCTAAGATTAAAAGAGGTCTTAGTGCCGGACGTGTCCAGTCTGTTGCTTTGAGAATGATATGTGACAGAGAGAATGAAATAGATGCATTTATTCCAGAAGAATACTGGTCTATGGAGGCAACTCTTAATATTAAGGGTGAGAAGAAACCGCTTGTTGCTAAGTTCTATGGTGATAAGAATGGAAAGGTAGACATCAGCAATCAGGAACAGATGCAGAAGATTCTTGATAAGGTTAAGAAGAGTGATTTCGGAATAGAGAGTATTAAGAAGAGCGAGAAGGTTAAGAAGTCACCATTGCCATTTACAACAAGTACACTTCAGCAGGAAGCTGCCAAGACTCTTAATATGTCAACTAAGAGAACTATGAATATTGCACAGCAGCTCTATGAAGGTGTTGATATTAAAGGCAGAGGCACTATAGGTCTTATCACATATTTAAGAACTGATTCTACAAGGGTTGCAGATGAGGCAAAAGTATCATCTAAAGAATACATCGGCGAGAATTATGGGGAGAAGTATCTTCCACAGCAAGTTAGCGCTAAGAAGGATGATAAGAAGATTCAGGATGCGCACGAAGCAATAAGACCAACTGACCTGACACTTTCACCGGCAGTTGTAAAGGAATCTTTACAGAGAGACCAGTTCAGATTATACCAGCTTATCTGGAAGAGATTTGTTGCGAGCCAGATGGCACCGGCTGTATATGAGACAACATCTGTAAGAATTGCAGCAGGAGAATATATATTCACTGTAGCAGCTTCTAAGGTTATGTTTGATGGTTTTATGTCAGTATATAAGAATGAAGATGATGCTGAAGCAACTAATACTCTTGCTAAGGGCTTGGATGAGAATTCAGTGCTTACGCTTGATGATGTTAATGGAATACAGCATTTTACACAGCCACCGGCACATTTTACAGAAGCTTCTTTAGTAAAGGCATTAGAGGAGCAGGGGATTGGACGACCAAGTACTTATGCACCTACAATATCTACAATTATTGCAAGACATTATGTTATCAAAGAGAATAAGAACCTTTATATATCAGAGCTTGGTAATGCAGTTAATAATATAATGCTGACAGCTTTCCCTACTATTGTAGACGTTAAGTTCACAGCTAATATGGAATCATTGCTTGATGGTGTTGCCGAAGGAACTGTTGAGTGGAAAGAGATAATAAGAAACTTCTATCCAGACCTTAAGATAGCTATTGATGAGGCTGAGAAGGAGCTTGAGCATGTTAAGATTGAAGATGAAGTAACTGATGTTATCTGTGACAAATGTGGAAGAAACATGGTTATCAAATATGGTCCACATGGCAAGTTTTTAGGATGCCCTGGTTTTCCAGAGTGTCATAATACTAAGCCATATCTTGAGAAGATAGGTGTTGCATGTCCTAAGTGTGGTAAGGATGTTATACTTAAGAAGACTAAGAAGGGAAGAATGTTCTACGGATGTGAGGGATATCCCGAATGTGATTTCGTTTCATGGCAGAGACCATCAGATAAAAAGTGTCCTAAGTGCGGCGGTTATATGATAGAGAAGGGTAATAAGCTTGTGTGTGCTGATGAAACATGCGGTTATGTAGAAGCTAAGAATGATAAAGAACAATAGTACATGAAATACATGGAATTGTTGTTTTAGAAGAAGAATGGGAGATTTACAATGAGTGTTCAGCTTCTCGATAAAACGAGAAAAATCAACAAGCTGCTCCACAATAATCATTCAGACAGAGTTGAGTTTAATGATATCTGTGAGGTGTTAAGTGGGATTCTTGAGTCTAATATTATGGTAATAAGCCAGAAGGGTAAGATTCTTGGAGCAGCTGTATATAGTGGAATAGATAAGATAGGAGAATTAATAACTGCTGATGTAGGCGGATTTGTGGATAAAATGCTTAATGAAAGACTTCTTGGTGTATTATCTACTAAAGAGAACGTCAATCTGCTAACACTTGGATTCTCAAGTGGCAATGAACGTAAGTTCAAGGCTCTGATAGCACCTGTAGATATCGCAGGAGAGCGTCTCGGTACATTATTCATGTATAAATGTATTGCTGATTATGATATTGATGATATTATTCTCTGCGAATATGGTGCAACAGTAGTTGGTCTGGAGATGATGAACTCTGTAAGCAATGAGAATGCAGAGGATGAGCGTAATAAGAAAATTGTCAAGTCAGCAATAAAGACATTGTCAGCATCAGAACTACAGGCAGTCAAAGCTGTATTTGCAGAGATGGACGGAACAGAAGGAATTCTTGTTGCAAGCCGAATAGCAGACAATACAGGGATTACACGTTCTGTTATTGTTAATGCGTTAAAGAAGTTCGACAGTGCAGGTGTTATATCAACCAGATCTTCAGGAATGAAGGGAACTAAGATTAAAGTTCTTAATGAAGTTGTGTTTGACGAATTAAGGAAAATAGATAACTGATATTAATGCATTAAATATTGTAATAATATTGAATAAAAAGTACTTGCAATATAATTAATGCTTTGATATAATACGCTTTGTGTGAAAAAAGCATGCAGGTGGATTTTACGGCTGGTGCCGGTATACGCGCCGGTGGCCGCAAGAGGTGAAGCTTGCAAAAGATTAATTAACCAATGGAGGTATTAAAATGAGCGTAATTTCAATGAAACAGTTACTTGAGGCAGG
>ULQX01062850.1_pt1 | contig 20878 bp, 18 predicted proteins | sample 1954941 | NCBI WGS metagenome assembly ULQX01 (sample SAMEA4835667, study PRJEB28245) | human gut metagenome | biome: gut microbiome; material: fecal sample | place: Denmark | collected 2008
TCGGTAATTGAATTGCCGAGGATTCCCGCTTATTATCCTAAAATTGTTATAATAAGAGTCCGTATGCAGAACTTTTGTATATAATAGACTAAGTGAATATCTGGAAATGAGATTAAAATGCCAGACCAGAAAATAGATAACCTTTTAAATCTTGCAATGGATGCAACCCCACAGGAGCGTAGAAAGTCAGGAAATCTTAACATAGGATATGATCCTGCAACCAGGCTATGGGATGTGATCATAAAGTACAGCGGACCGGAAAGTGGTCTGGCTGGAAATGGAATTCAGGTAGTGCCATTGTTAGGCGGCTATGCAGTGGTAACTTTGCCGGAAAGTGAGATTGATGAGTATTCCCACAGAGTGCAGGTGGAATTTATGGAGAAACCCAAACGCCTGTATTTTGAATTGTTTCAGGCGAAGGGAGCGAGTTGCATCCGCACAGTGCAGACCGGCAGGAATGGACTGACGGGAAAAGGAATCCTGACAGGAGTTGTGGATTCAGGAGTGGATTATTTTCACCCTGATTTCCGAAATGCAGATGGGAGTAGCAGAATTTTACGTTTATGGGATCAGAGCATACAGGGAAATCCACCTCAGGGATATGTGACAGGAACTGAATATACGAAAGAGCAGATCGATGAGGCGCTTGCACTTGGAGAAAACCAGGGCAGGCGTCTTGTTCCATCTTCAGATTACAGTGGACATGGAACTTCCGTGCTGGGAATTGCAGCAGGAAATGGGAGGGCATCAGATGGAGTGAATCAGGGAGTTGCCTGTGAAAGTGATCTGTTGGTTGTGAAAATGGGAATTCCCAGAGAGAACTCCTTTCCCAGAACTACGGAACTGATACAGGGGATTGATTATCTGGTGAGGCAGGCGCTGGCTATGGAAAGACCAATGGTGATCAATCTCAGTTTTGGAAATAATTATGGCTCACACAAAGGAGATTCCCTCCTTGAAACATATATAGATATGGTTTCTTCCATAGGACGTCTGGCTATCTGTACAGGTACAGGAAACAACGGCAATCAGCCTCTGCATGAGGGCGGAACCCTGAAACAGGGACAGACCAGACAGATAGAATTATCTGTGAGCAGCAGGGAACCAACATTAAATGTGCAGTTATGGAAATCTTATGAGGATGAAATGAGTATTTATATTGAAAATCCATCCGGAAACCGGATCGGCCCCTTAGACGAAAAGCTTGGTCCTCAGAGGTACAGACTGGGAAATACAGATCTTTTAATCTATTATGGCAAACCTGGACCCTATCATCTGACACAGGAAATCTACATAGATTTCCTTCCTGGGAAAACTTATGTGGACAGTGGAGACTGGAAAATCATCCTAAGTGGAAAAAAGGTCAGAGGAGGGGAATATTACCTGTGGCTGCCGGGTGGAAATACTCTGAACAGAGGGACTGGGTTTTATGAACCAAGGGCATATGGGACTTTGACCATACCTGCCACAGCCCGGCGGGTTATTACAGTTGGAGCATATGATTCGCTGGTTGACTCCTATGCGGACTTTTCCGGAAGGGGCAGCAGAATGCTGCCATATCTGAAACCTGATCTGGTGGCACCCGGAGTGAACATAGTTGCCCCCGTACCCGGTGGTGGTTACAGAACAGTAACAGGGACTTCCTTTGCAGCCCCCTTTGTCAGCGGATCCGCAGCATTGTTAATGCAATGGGGGATTGTAAATGGAAACGATCTCTATCTCTATGGGGAAAAAGTAAAAGCCTATCTCCGAAAAGGCGCCAGACCATTACCGGGGTATGAGGAGTATCCCAATGAAGAGGTGGGATGGGGGCGATTATGTCTGGCAGAAAGTATTCCATTATAGTTGAAAAATAAGTCTTTTCGTGAAAAACAGTCGTATGTCTGTTATTATCCGGAAAATTTATCACTGTAATGAATATGCATATCTTCCCAGTCCATGAATAATACATAGAACACCCTTCCGTATTGCTGGCTTTCTACGATTCTTCCGTGATCGAGGACAGAAAGATAGGAGCCGTCAGCTTTTCGGAGGTGAAAGTGAATATAGTCATTTTCATTACCACTATCAATCTGTTCCCAGATGCTGGATTCTATCTGTTTCTGTTCATCTTTCAGGATCAGGTTGCGGAAGCGCTTATTGGTGAGTCTGAAGAGCTCGTCCATATCTTTATATCCGGTCATATGAAGGAACTCATGGTTTGCATAAAAGAGTTCGTCATCGTCTTTGTCCGCTCTGTATATGATAAATGCACCCGGAAGGTGTTCAGAGATATCTTTAAATGCGAATCCCAGTTGTTTACGGATTCCGGACTGAAGACCTTCCCTGTAGGCCATACACCCGTTTTTTCCGTGAAGTTTTATTTCATAAAGGGCTGCATCTGCACAGCGCATAAGCTGTGAACGGCTGGCTGCAAATGTGGGATATTCCGCATATCCCAGAGAAATGTTAAATGACTGTTCTTTTCCTTTGTATGAGAATGCCTTTGGAAGTCCGGTAAATTGCTGCAGCAGTTCTTTTGCATCTTCACAGTTATAATTTTGTAAAAGAATACAGAATTCATCCCCGCCGTTTCTTCCCAGTAATGCATCAGATGAAAAGAATGTTTTCATGCTGTCTGCCAGACTCTTTAATGCTTTATCTCCATAGGCGTGGCCATAGATATCATTAATAAACTTAAAATCATCGATATCAAGGAGTGCAGCCACAAAATGTGCTTTCGGATTTTTATCCATCATCTTTTCTGCTGATTCGTCAAATCCATAGCGGTTGTAAATACCTGTAAGAGAATCCGTGCGTGCCAGTATCTGAAATTTATTTTTGTTTTCGTTTGATACCAGCCATACCCTGATAAGTCCCGACAGAAGTAAGGTGATGGCAGTAAATATTATACTGGCTTTTGCTATTAATAAATTGTCTTGCCATCCGCTTTCAGGAGTTAATTCAAACTTCCAGCTTTCTTTCCCTATGGTAAAATCATAAGAAACCGGCTGCGTTATCTGACCATCTGACTGGTAAACGGTTTTATAAGTGTCACTCCAGGGAGTTTCTGTTTTGGAAAGTCTGTACTCATATCCAAAACCTGAAAGTGCATGGATCGAGTCGGAAAAAATATCAGGAACACGCAGGATAAATATCTGTTACAACACCGTCCGGAGCAAGCTGTACACTTTCAATAGAATCAGATATAAGATTTTCTGCAATCGTATCAAATTGCTTGATATCTCCATTTCCACTGATCAGAACCTGTTTCAGAGTATCTGTGATCGCAATTCCATTTGTAATTTCATTTTTAATACGTTCGCCGTAGGTTGATACATTTAATTGTGCGGTTGTGCGTCTCTGCCATTTTTCGTGAGTGTCTGTTTTGTATACGATGAAACCAACAAGGCACATGCTCAGTAAAAAAACGATAAGAGGCACAAGATTTTTTTTCTTCACCTGTTTCACCTCATTTTTATCGGATATTTTTATGATGGAACATTATAGCACAGAAATGAAAAAACGTAATGAATTTTTTTTAAAACACAGGTACAAAAACATAGGCAAAATCAGACAAAAGTTTCTTAAAGTGAAAATGTTGTAGATATGAGGAAAACATGTTATGGTATGTATACAATGCGTAAAGAGGAGCAGAAAAAATGAAGTACGAACATATCACAGAGGGCCGTTTCATAGATCGTCCCAATCGGTTTATTGCACATGTGGAGATCAATGGGCAGGTGGAAACGGTTCATGTAAAGAATACAGGCAGGTGCAGGGAGCTTCTGGTCCCGGGTACACAGGTTTTTCTGGAAAAGAGCAGCAATCCGGCGAGAAAGACAGCCTATGATCTGATCTGCGTAAATAAAAAGGGCAGGGGTCTGATCAATATGGATTCTCAAATTCCTAATAAAGCAGCGCTGGAATGGATAAAGGCAGGACATCTTTTTCCGGAGAAGGTTCAGGTAACGCCGGAGAAGACCTATGGAAATTCCAGATTTGATCTTTACGTCTGTTCAGAGAAACGTAAGGCTTTTATAGAAGTGAAAGGTGTCACTCTGGAATCTGACAATATAGCACGATTTCCTGATGCACCTACAGAAAGAGGTGTGAAGCATCTGAAAGAGCTGATCCATTGTATGCAGGAAGGATACGAAGCTTATCTGCTTCTGGTGATCCAGATGAAGGGAGTTGACAGGTTTGAGCCCAACTGGGAGACTCATCGGGAATTTGGAGAAACCCTGCAGGAGGCAAAAAAGGCAGGAGTGCATATTCTGGCCTATGACTGCCTGGTAGAACCTGACAGAATGGAAATTCAGGATCCGGTACCTGTATGCCTTGCTTCTGACTGGAAATAAAAAAGTATTCCCGCAATCAGCAGGTCCTATTCAAAAATTGCGATGACTGCCAATGCTTTTGAAGAAGACCGTAAAAAGGCAATCAAAGCGGGTATGAACGCTCATATTGCCAAACCAATCAGTGTAGATATAATTCTGGAAAATCTGGAGAGAATGCGCCAAAACAGAAAGTATTTTAATGAACCTGCTGAGAAAAGTTAAAAACTTTTCAGCAGGTTTTAATTTATCCAAAAAATTACATGCATACTGTCAGAAGTGCTAGTGTAAATATCTGAGCGTTCACGTATAATGTAGATAAACAAAAAATCTTCTCACAAAATTAAGTAAAAAAGAGTCCGAGGAGTACATTAAAAAAGAAAGGAGATGTTTGTATGAGTAAAAAAATGAGGTTGTGGATGGCAGGAACAGTAGGAGTCTTAATGGCAGGCTTTATGAGCGTAAGTGTTTATGCCCTTGAAGAAAAGGATGTTATTGGAACCTGGTATGTAAATGAGCTTTCTATGGGCGAAGGTGCATCCTTTCATCCGGGGGCAATGGGAATGGAAGTGACCGTGGACATTAAAGAAGACGGTAAAATGGAAACAACAAGTTCTGTTTATGGGGAAGAGCCTGAAATAGATGAATCAGAGTGGAAAATAGAAAATGATAAAATTTTGATGACTCATAATGATCAGACAGGGGAATGCGAGTACAAGGACGGTAAGATAACCTTAACAGCAGATGGAACGACAATGATCCTGAGTCAGGAAAAGGAAGAGTATGAGCCTTATGTACCGGGCAAACCGGTAGAAAATCCAACTATGAAGGATTTTGAAGGAGAATGGAGCTGTACTCTGATGGAAGCATTTGGAATGCAGATGCCGGTTAATGCTGACTTTACAGGATTTGAAATGAGTATGTCTGTGGAAGATGGAAAGGCTGAAATTATCTTAATAGAGAGCGGAGAAGAGACAAAAGTAGAACTTCAGGGCGACGTGGAAGGAAACGCACTGGTATTAAAGGCTGTAACAGAGGATGAGGCAGGAACTATGTTTTTCAGTCTTGATAATATGAAGTTCAATTTACTGGATGATGGAAAACTGTGTTTGATAGCAGAAGATGATGCAGAGGGATCTGATGACGGCGAAGAAACAGATGATTCTGAAACAGGTGAAGATGATTTTTCCGTAAAGACATATTTTGAAAAAATAATTGTTACAGAATAAGGTAAAATACTGCCGCACCATTCCGGTGAGGCAGTATGGGTTTTCAGATAAAAAAGGAGGATAGGGTATGGGATTATTTGATAAGAAAATCTGTGACATCTGCGGAGAGAAAATTGGGTTATTGGGAAATCGAAAACTGGATGACGGAAATCTGTGTAAGGATTGTGCGAAAAAATTATCACCATGGTTTGAGGAGCGGCGGCATAGTACGGTAGAGGATATCAAACGCCAGCTGGAATATCGTGAAAAAAACAAAAAAGCGGTAATGGACTTTTGTATAACCCGTCAGATCAATACCAGAAATTACAATGTTTTTATTGATGATAATAAGGGGAATTTTACTGTTGCGCGGAAACTGGATGTCAATGAAAACCCGGACATAGTTCCTTTATCAGCCATTGTACAGTGCAGAGTTGATGTAGATCAACAGCAGCATGAGGAAACATATACAAAGGATGGAGAAACTGTAAGTTATCAGCCACCGGTATATAAATATGAATTTGATTATACCATGCGTATTAAAGTGAGAACTCAGTGGTTTGATGATATGGATTTTCGCCTGAATACTTTCTCTATAAGCAGTGATAACAGAAGGGAATTGATGGAAGTGGAGCAGACTGCTTATCAGATTATTGCGGCACTGACACCAAATGCAGCCGGGATGCAGTCCGGAATGTCAGGAATGAACATGAATGGAGGAATGCAGTCTGGGATGCCAGGAATGAACATGAATGGAGGGATGCAGCCCGGAATGCCGGGAATGAACATGAACGGAGGAATGCAGCCCGGAATGCCGGGAATGAACATGAACGGAGGGATGCAGTCTGGGATGCCCGGGATGAATATGAATGCGGGAATGCAGCCCGGGATGTCAGGAATGAACATGAATGCGGGAATGCAGCCTGGAATGACCGGGATGAACATGAACGGAGGGATGCAGTCTGGGATGCCCGGGATGAACATGAATGTGGGAATGCAGCCCGGGATGCCCGGAATGAATATGAACGGAGGGATGCAGTCTGGGATGCCGGGAATGAACATGAACGGAGGAATGCAGCCCGGAATGAACATGAACGGAGGAATGCAGCAGACGGGAATGTCAGAAACGAACATGACCGGAGGAATGCAACAGAATAACAGTTCGTGGAAATGCCAGTGCGGTGCAGAGAATACCGGAAAGTTTTGTGAATACTGTGGTCAGCCAAGACCGTTTTAAGCAATGGGAAACAGAGTGGACAGGATTGTTCACTCTGTTTGTGATAAAAACTCTGAAAATAGATGATTCTTCTGAAAACTATATGATAAAATGGTACTTTATAGTATAATTATTACAAAAATAGGTTGGGTGTGTTTGAAAAATCATTCCTGCAAATTGTGACGCACATCTTGCGTAAAGCATTTTTCAAACCCGCTCCGGTAAGAGAGGAACTTTCATGACATACAGTAAAAAGAGGACTCTGTCATATGGAGTGATTCTGATAAGTGTGTTGCTGGCTTATTTCTGCAGGCAGGTGAGAACGGAAAATGTTTTTATGAGAAATCTGGCAGATCAGTGTCGTAGCTGTATTTATCTGGGAATGTACTGTGCCTGGGTGATTTATCTGAGAAAACATGTAGTACATAAAAAAACGCGCAGATGCCTGACTGCAATTGGCTGTCTGATGGTATTCTGGTTCTTTGTGCGGACAGTAAAATTTCATATTTTTCATGATCCTCTTGGAGAACATATCTGCTGGTATCTATATTATATTCCCATGATTCTGATTCCGGTTCTGGGTTTGGCAGCAGCAATGTTTTTGGGCGAAAAGGAGGAAGAGAAAACGGTCAGAAAGGTTATAATTTTATTGACCGTGGCAGCGATATTGATCGTAAGTGTTTTTACAAATGATTTGCATCAGCTGGTATTTCGTTTTTCCAAACAGCCTCCATTTTCGGATAAAGATTACAGTTATGGTATTATTTTTATGGTGATTCAGGGATGGATCTTGATCTGTCTGACAGGGATGGAAATCATTCTGATCAGAAAAAGCAGAATTCCGGGAAAGAAACAGTTCTGGCTGCCAGTGATTCCGGGAATATTACTTCTGGGATGGAATATCGGAAATATACTCCGCCTGCCTTTCATCAAAATCATTGCAGGGGATATGACGGCAGTGTGCTGCCTTTTAATGGCAGCAATTTTTCAGGGTTGTATATTATGTGGATTGATACAGACCAATAATCGATATTTTGAATTATTCCAGACTTCCGGAGGACTGGATGCAGAGATTACAGATCATTCTTTTCAGCGCTATTATCATTCCGGCGATTTCCCAGAGCTGTCGTCTGAACTGCGTAAAATCATAATAGACAGATCATCAGTACAGGAACAGGGAATCCGGATCAACCATATTCCTATAAGGGGAGGACATTTGTTTTGGTCAGAGGATATTTCGGTACTGCTGGATCAGTATCAGGATATTCGGGAACAGCAGGAGGAACTGACTGCCAGAAATCGTTTGTTACAGAAAGCTTATCAGAAAGAGGCTGAGCGGAGAAAGACAGAAGAACAGAACCGTCTGTTAAATATGATACAGAATCAGACAGCAGGTCAGCTGGAATTGCTGTCACAGTTTATGGAGGAGCTGGAACGGACAGAATCAAGGGAACAATATGATCGGATTCTCGGTAAAATTGTAGTTGTTGGTACGTATTTGAAGCGGAGAAAGAATCTGGTGCTGACACAATATGCATCAGATGGAAATCTGCTTACAATGGAAGATCTCAGACAAAGCCTGGCGGAATCCTGTGACAGCTTAAAATTATGCAGGATCCGGGCTGCTTACTACGTGGAAAATGTGGATGTGCAGATGAATGCAGATGATATACTAAAATGCTATGACACCTTTGAATGGCTTGTGGAACGATTGCTTGATATCATGCAGTCTGTTTTTTACCGTGTGTCGCAGATTGATGATGCTCTGCGGATTTCAGTTCATATTGTATCAGAGGCGGATCTGCGTGGATTCATGTCGGAAAGGCCGGAATTAAAAGTGCAGCAGGAAGATGAAAACGAATGGTTTATCAAATGTATCGTCTTCAGAAAGAGAGGCGGAAGATGATCAGTTTTGTGGAATGCAGTATGGCAATACAGAATGTTCTGATGATTCTTCTTGAAATCTGCATGATTCTGGAATTAATCCTCCTGCTGGTAAGAATCACCTGCTTTTCCGGGAAAAAGAAAATTGTAACGGCAGTGGCTGTCTTTGCTGTTCCTTTTATGTTCATGGGCGTTCTGATGAATGATCACAGATATTGCCTGGGAGAAAGTTCCTATCAGCCAATGCTTCAGGGTTATCCGGTCAGTGTTTTAATGACGGTGGTTATAGGATTATTGCTTTATCTTTGCTGGGCAATCCGGAGCGAGAGGCGCAGATATCATCATTCTCTGTCTTACTGGTCTATAAATGAGGCTGTGAATGATGTCCCCTGTGGGGTATGTTTTTCGGATCCTCTTGGAAGGATTGTTTTGTGTAATACCAAGATGCAGGAACTGAGCAGAATCATGACAGGTTCTTATTTGCAGGATTATGAGGTATTAAGGAAAGCAATGAGTGGGGAACCTGAATCGGAAGGTCTTCGCAGATTGAGCAAAGACAGTAATGTGTTTTATTTTCCTGATGGTTCTGTCTGGGTGTTTCAGGAATATGGTCTGCAGGAGCCGGATTGTGCAGGATATCTGCAGACAGTGGCAGTTAATGTATCACAAATTTATTACAATGGTGAAAAAATCAGGGCAAACAATGAAAAGCTGGAAATCCTGAATCATAAGCTGGAGGAAATGTACGAAAAAATCGGAGATAAAATCAGAGAGCAGGAGACGCTTGTCATGAAAATGCAGGTTCATGACAATTTTGGACGAAGCCTTCTGTCAATACGCAGAATATTGGAAAGGAAAGAAGATCCGGATAAAATGGATAAACAGTTGTCTGTATTGAAACATCTGGTTTATATTCTTACCGGTTCTGCTGTTGAGAGTATGGAAGAAGTATATAAGGATACGATCAGACATGCAGAAGAGCTTGGAATTTCAGTTCAGATCAGTGGGAACTTTCCCATGCATCCATCTTACAGGCTGCTGATAGACAGGGCAATCCGTGAATGTGTGACAAACTGTGCCAGACATGCCCATGGCAGTACTGTTTGGGTGAAGATAGACAAAAATGCAGATGAATATACTGTTCAGATTACCAATGATGGAGAGGTGCCTGACAAAAATGCGGAAGAAGGCGGTGGTTTATCTGCACTGAGAAAGGCAGCTGAATCAGGAAAATGCAGGATGCAGGTTTCTTTTTCCCCTGAGTTTTGTCTGATATTGAAAATGCCACTGACAGAAAGGATGGGATTCGATGGTACGGATACTGATAGTAGAAGATCAGAAGATCATGCAGAAGTATTTTGAATATATTATTATGCAGGAGCCGGAATTCCGACATGTCCAGACGGTTTCGGATGCACGTGAAGCTGTAAAAATCTGTGATTATTCGGCAATTGATCTTGTGATCATGGATGTGCAGACGTTTCATAATCATGATGGACTCAGTGCCGGAAAAGAAATCAGGGAGAAGTATCCCTATACAAAGGTATTGATCGTTACTTCCCTGATCGATCCCAAGGTACTGGAGAGGGCAAAGTGTGGATGTGCAGACAGTCTCTGGTATAAGGATCACGGGGAAGAGGAAATACGAAGTGTGATCCACAGAACCTTAAATGGTGAGCATGTATTTCCGGATATGACGCCGAAGGTGGAGCTTAACTGGATCACAAGCGGTGATATCAGTCCCAGGCAGCTTGAGATGCTTCGCCTGTATATCCGTGGAATGTCATATTCAGAGATTGCGCGGGAAATGAAATGCTCTACCTCCGGGGTGAGATGGAATTTTCAGGAAATGATAGCCAGGGCAGGATACAGCTGTAAAGAAGATTTGATAGCGGCTGCACTGGAAAGTAAACTGATCGTAACTACGTTAAAATAGCAAGCTGATAAACTGCGAAGTTATTCTGTTATGAGCAGAAAGCGAAGCGGAGTGCAAATATCCGTTTGATAAGAAGGGAGATGAGAGTATGAAAAAATATTCGGTTGCTGTATGTGTTTGTGCGGTACTGTTTTCTGTTGGTATTCATGGCGGAGGTATGAGAGAAGTATTTGCCAGAGCACCTGGGGCAGATGAGAATCTGACAATTCTGCAGGACATTATCAGGGAAAATGAATGTCAGGCCGGAATGGCATTTCTGGGATATACCTATGAAGGTGCAGAGGCAGCAGAGATACTTGAATATACCAGACAGGGAGAAGTGGCAGCTGCGTATCCTTTTTTACAGGATGGAACAGTGGTTGATGCAGGGGGATATGAGATTTATGCCATTGTCCCGGGGGATGATTGCAGGGTCAGCGTTTATCCGGCTCAGCCTACGGAAGAAGGGGAATATCTGGATGATCTGAACGCCCCATATTATACGGGGAGGGAGAATGAAATCATTATCCTGCGCTGCAATGTGAGTGAGATTCATTCCAATGTGATGGTTTCTGTACAGAAGCAGAATATGAGTGTGCAATACCATCCTATGGTGTCGTTAAAGGATGGACATCTTGCAGCAGAAACCCACTGCTATGATTTCTCCATATATTATAATTGGGATGAGTATGATCCGGAATATAATCCGGTGTATGAGTCAGAGTACGATCCAGAGTGTAATCCGGAGCATGATTCAGCATTGAATATAAAGATTGCCAGAGAACAGCTTTCTGAGACAGATGAAGTCAGCTATTACCTTGGTCTTGGGATGTCTCTGTGGTATACAGGCACTGAGGAGTACATTGAAGGAAGAAATTGTCCGGTATTTGTTCTGGGAACGGATCATGAGGATCATTTTACAAAAGAACATTATTATGCAGTAGGAGACAATGTGGTTTATTATTATGATCCGTCAGGTGATGCATGGCTTCTGCTGGGGGCAGGCTGACAGAAGCTTCACCAATATATTATAGAATTTTGATTAATCAGAGAAAGAGGAAACAGACATGAATGATTTTTTGACAGAAAAAAATAAAAAAGCAGGGGTGTTGGGAAAACTGAAGTGGGTTCTTTGTGGCTTCTGCATACTTTTATCCCTGGGAGCTATTGGGGCATCGGAGAAGTATATTGGTGAAGAACGCTGGGGAATGGCAGCAACAGAGATCCTGCTCTGTCTGTTATTTTTATATCCGACTTTCAGGGAAGGTCAGAAAGCATTACGAAAGAAAAAAGCCAGGGAAATTGCCTGCTGGTTTGAATCTTATGCCCAGAATACGGTCTCATTTGAGAAACTTGAGCAGGAACTGGGAAAAGGCGCAGTAAAAAAACTGGAAAAATTTATTGCCAGGGGATATATCCGGAATATCCAGATAGACAGAGAAGGAAATTATATTATGATTACTGCACCAAACAGACGTGTAAATGAAAAGATTTATATTATAGTTACCTGTACCAGCTGCGGTGCAAAGAATCAGGTAATAAAAGGACGTCTGAGCAATTGTGAATATTGCGGACAGCGTCTTAACCCATGATAAAAGTACTGAGAGAGAGGATTATCAGGAGTGTTCATAAAAAAGAGAATGAATTTTGGCTAAGTTACTGTGAATGGAGTGAACAGTAACACTATTCCATCGCCGAAGGCGATTTCTAAAGATTTGAGTTTGAGAGCGTAACTGTGTGAAGGCGTTAAATCGTCATGGTTGCTATAGAATATGGTATATTGTATACAATTTACTGATTCCACATCCTTTACAGTACAAATATCTGCACTTCATAGAATTTTAGGATGAAATCATAGAAGAAATTTATAAAATTTGCTAATAAAACTGGATAAAATGTGCATTTTATGTTACATTTAATAAGGTATATGTATTGAACTTATTTATCTGGTTTTATTGGCCCTTTTTTGAGTGCAGAGATGGAGGGAACGGATAAGAACAGATATCATAAGGATAAAATTTTATCGTGAGGAAGGTGAGCAATTGGAAAACTATACTAAGTACAAACTGAAAAGCAGTGATGAACTTGCATCAGTGCTTGACGGTAAGGACAACCTGTTTGTGATTGCCTGCAACAAATGTTTCAAAGAATTTGAAACTGTTGACGAACCGGATTGTGACGAATTCCTGAAATTCGCTGCAGATCAGGGAAAGAATGTTACAGGCAGTGCAAAATTTGATTTCTTATGCAATAAGATGCACACAGAAAGAAAATTACAGGATCTGATTCCGGAAGGTACAGAGAATGTAGTAGTAATTTCCTGTGGCCTTGGTATTCAGACCGTTGCGGATCTGGCAGGTAAGCCGGTAGTTGCTGCAAGCAACACCCTTAACTACAGAGGTCATCATGGCATGGCACTTACCAAGAAGAGCTGTGACGCATGTGCGCAGTGTTATCTGAACATTACCGGAGGTGTCTGTCCGATCGTTGACTGTTCAAAGAGTCTTGTCAATGGGCAGTGCGGTGGAGCAAAGAATGGAAAATGCGAAGTAGATCCGAACAAAGACTGTGCATGGGAGAAGATTTACCAGAAACTTGCAAAACAGGGACGTCTGGAAGAATTCTTAAACCAGCCTGTACAGGTTCGTGATTTCTCCAAAGTTAATTTCAAAGTGATCAACGACTATGTGAAGTCCATCAGAGAAGACAGACTGGACGGATATTACGGCGGTGTTCATCCGTCAGAACGTAAGGAATTCAGTGAGCATATCGCTCTGAAGAAATTCCCGGATCCGAAGACAGTTGTAATCTCCATGTCACAGCATCTGGGCGCACCGGCCAATCCGATCGTTCAGGTTGGTGACACTGTAAAAGTTGGTCAGAAGATCGGTGAAGCTGCCGGATTTATCAGTGCTCCGGTACATTCCAGCGTAAGCGGAACCGTAGTTGCTGTTGAACCGCGTATGCATGGCACACGCGGAAGCGAAGTGATGGCTGTTGTCATTGAATCGGATGGAAAAAATACTCTGCACGAATCCGTACAGCCACATGGTGATCTTGACAATCTTACTCCGGATGAGATCATTGATATCATTCGTGAAGCCGGAATCGTTGGTATGGGCGGTGCAGGTTTCCCAACCTGTGTCAAACTTAAACCTGCAAAACCGGTAGATACCATCCTTCTCAATGGATGTGAATGTGAGCCTCTGTTAACAGCAGACCACAGAGTACTCCTTGAGTATGCAGATGACATTATTTTTGGTCTGAAAGCAGTCCTCAAGACAACAGGTGCCGAAAAAGGTATCATCGTTATCGAGGATAATAAGCCGGATGCCATTGAATTAATGCAGAAAAAAGTTGCTGACATCGGAAACATGGAAGTATTTGTTGCAAAAACCAAATACCCGCAGGGTGCTGAGAAAACTCTCATCAAGCGCGTTATGGGAAGAATTGTTCCAAGCGGCGGTCTTCCGGCAGATGTCGGCGTTGTTGTAGATAATATCAGTACAGTAAAAGCAATCTCCGATGCGATCCAGACAGGAATGCCTCTGGTTGAGCGTGTTGCAACAGTAACAGGCGAGAAGATCAAGAATCCTGGAAACTTCGTTATCAAGATCGGTACAAGCGTAAGAGAGCTGATCGATTACTGCGGCGGATTTACAGATGACGATGTTCTGGTTAAGATGGGCGGACCAATGATGGGATTCCCTCTGAACACACTGGATGTACCGATGATGAAAGGCTCCAATGGTATTATTGCCGTTGAAACGGATGAGACAAAAGAACAGCCGTGTATCAAGTGCGGACGCTGCGTAGATGTATGTCCGATGGAACTTTCACCTCTGTATTTCGTGAAATATGCGAAAGATGAGAACTGGCAGGGCATGAAAGACATGAACGTTATGGATTGTGTTGAGTGCAGATGCTGTCAGTATATCTGTTCTTCCAAGATTCCGATCATTAACAGTATCAAAGCCGGAAAAAATGCAGTAAGGGGGATGAAGTAATATGTTGATTACCCAGTTAAAAGCAAAAGAAGCGATTACATCACTGACAGCCGGAAAGAAAGTTTTCATTATCAACTGTCATGGATGTAAGGAAGTTCGTTTTCCGGAAAAAGAAGCTGCCCGACTTCAGAAGGAACTTGCAGCTGAAGGAAATGTGACAGGAATCATGACAACTGATTACATCTGTAATCCGGAAAATATGGAATTACGTCTTAAGAAACATATGAGCAAGATCCAGGAAGCAGATCTGGTTCTGGTATTCTCCTGCGGTGTTGGTGTACAGACCGTTTCAGAATATCTGGAAGATAAGATGGTCTGTGCAGCCTGCGATACATACCCGGCACCAGGTTTCCAGGGCGTGACACCGTTAGAGTACAAATGTGACCAGTGCGGTGAATGCTACCTGAACCTGACAGGCGGAATCTGCCCGATCACAGCATGTTCAAAGAGCCTTGTGAATGGCCAGTGCGGCGGTTCCAAGAACGGTAAATGTGAAGTGGACAGCGAAATGGAATGTGGATGGGAACGCATCTACAGACGTCTGAAAGAGATCGGACGCCTTGACGCGCTGAAATGTCCGACACAGATTCATAACTTTGCAACAGACGATGAATTAAAATAGATTATAATGATTGGAGCAATGTACAATGAAAATGAAAGAATTATTCGACCGTGGTGAATTTGTAGTTTCTGCAGAAGTAGGACCGCCAAAAGGAATCCACGTAGATGAACTGGTAGAAGAAGCAAAAACATACCTCAAGGATGTTCATGCAGTTAACGTAACTGATAACCAGTCTTCTGTTATGCGTCTTGGATCTCTTGCAATGTGTAAAGTTCTCAAGGATGCAGGCATGAATCCGATCTTCCAGCTGGCATGCCGTGACAGAAACCGTATCGCTCTGGAGTCTGATCTTCTCAGCGCTGCAATGCTGGGTATTGACAACATCCTCTGCCTTACAGGTGACCATACAAAGATGGGTGACCACCCACAGGCAAAACCTGTATTCGACCTTGACTCCGTATCCCTTCTTCACACAGTGAAGCTTCTGGAATCCGGTGTGGATCTTGGCGGAAACGAACTGGTTGGTGAGCCGCCAAAATTCTCCAAGGGTGCTGTTGTATCTCCATGCAGCGATTCCGTTGACGCACAGCTTGCAAAAATGGAAAGAAAAGTAGCTGCAGGTGCAGAATACTTCCAGACACAGGCAGTATTTGAGCCGGAGAAATTCATCAAATTCATGGAAAAAGCAAAACAGTTCGGAAAACCTGTACAGGTTGGTATCATCATTCCGAAGTCCGCTGGAATGGCTAAATTCATGAACAACAACGTTGCCGGCATTCATGTTCCGGACGAAATGCTCGAGGAACTGAAAGCAGACAAAGAAAAGACAAAAGCAGGTATCACAGGTGTTGAGATCGCTGCACGTATTATCAAAGAGTGCAAGCCATACTGTCAGGGTGTACATATCATGGCACTTGGATGGGAATCCAAGATCCCGGATCTGCTGAAACTGGCTGAGATCTAAGAAAATAAAACTCTGAGCTGTAAATAGTAACATCATTACAGAACAGTACTGCAAATAATTAAAAAAGCTGTCTGGATTCCGGATGTATTTGCATCCGGAACAGACAGCTTTTGTTGTATCAGCATCTAACCCTTAACCGCACCTGCGGAAACACCTTCTACAATGAATCTGGAAAGAAGAATGTAGACAATGATGACCGGGAAGATGGAAAAGGCGATCATTACATACACCTGTCCCATGTCAAACTTCAGGAAGTCTGCACTTCGAAGCTGTGCGATCAGTACAGGAAGTGTTTTCTTTTTATCTGAGTGAAGGACCAGCGCCGGAATGAAGTAATTATTCCAGCTCTGTACAAAGGTAAAAATTGCCTGCACAGCGATAGCCGGTTTCATAAGCGGGAATACGATTTTGTTAAAGGTATTAAATTCACCGGAACCGTCAATACGTGCTGCTTCCACAAGCTCCAGAGGAAGGTTGCTTTCCATGTACTGTTTCATATAGAAGAAAGTAACAGGAGCAGCAATACTTGGAACGATCAGTGGGACAAAGGAGTCGTCCAGACCTATTTTTCCCAACAGCTGAAGGAATCCAAGAGCAGTTACCTGAGTTGGGATCATCATGACTGCAAGGATAAATGTAAACATAAATTTTTTTGCTTTAAAATTGTATGCATGGATAGCGTAAGCAGTCATTGTTGAAAAATAGGTACATAAAACAGCGGAGCAGGTAGCAATGAAAATACTGTTGAACATACCATTCCATACAGGGAGTGTTCCTGCGAGAAGATTTTTCCAGTTCTCAATGAGATGTCCTCCGGGAATGGCTGTGAATCCCTTTTTCAGTGCGCCATTAGATCTGGTGGCATTGATAAACAGTACATAAAACCAGAACAGGCAGAAGAAGGAAATGATGATCAGTACGATATAGGCAAGAGTACGCTGACCTTTCATGCTCATTCCTTTTTTATTTTTGGAGTTTTTTTCATTCATTCTTCTCACCTCCATCAGTCTTTTATCTTGTTAAAGCGGAATACGATCAGGCTGAGCACTCCTGTGATAATGAACAGGAATACGGATAATGCACCACCCATTCCGTAGTTCTTGCTGAACAGATGCTTGTTCAGGAACATGATCAGTGTCATAGTGGAACGCATGGGGTCGCCGGTTCCGTTTGTCAGGATCTGAGGTACATCGAACATCTGCATGCCGCCGATCAGGGATGTGATCATAACATAGATCAGGATTGGACGAAGGAGTGGAAGAGTGATCTTTCTGAAAATCTGTGAGGAAGTTGCACCGTCTACTTCAGCTGCCTCGTAAAGCGAGGAGTCAATTCCCATCATACCTGCCATAAGAAGAATAGTTGTATTTCCGAACCACATCAGGAAGTTCAGGACTGCAACAAGGGTTCTGGCACTCCAGGCATGGCTGAAAAAGGAATATGCCTGTTTCAGTATTCCTGACTGCATCAGCATTGCATTGATGGGACCGCCGTCTGCAAATAAGGTAAAGAATAACATTGCAAAGGCGGATGCCATGATCAGGTTTGGCAGATAAATAACTGTTTTGAAGAAGCGCTGTCCCTTAAGCCGGAGGCTTGGATTGGAGAACCAGGCAGCCAGGAGCAGGGAAACCAGGATCTGTGGGATAAATCCCATTACCCACATGATCATTGTGTTTTTAAAATAAATCCAGATATCGCCACCCTGAAAGAGCTTTGCATAATTGGCAAGTCCCACAAAATTCGGTCCTATCTGCGTTAATCCAGATCTGTAATTTTCAAAGAAACTGTTATAAATTGTACTGATAAGCGGAACGAGCTGGAATATGAGATATACTACTACAAATGGTATCAGGAAGATATATCCCCATTTGTTATAGCTGACCGCTTTATGGTTATTATTCTTTGCCATTATCTTCCTCCATAGTCTGCTGTAATCCAAAGTGTGCCTGCCTGATGGTCAGGCAGGCACACAGGTTTCAATGTTTGATTAATAGGAAAGTTCCGGATATTTTTCTACAACTGCCTTATAGAACAGGTCGAGAGCTTCATCATAAGATGCGTTGCCTTCGAAGTAGTTCTTCATGGCATTCTGGAATTCTTCGTTGCAGCCCTGATCATAGATACTCATGTTACTCAGATCAATCTTATCAGCGCCTGCACAGAACATAGCCAGAGGATTCTGTCCACCAAGAACTGCATCGCCGTAGCTTTCATCTTTAGCCATTTCTTCCATGGCAGGTTTATTGTTTACGAAGTCATTATCAGCAGTAACGATTTCTTTCATAACGTCAACGTTAGTTGTCATCGTTCTCATGATATCAGCAACCAGTGTGGGATTGTCTGTGCCTGCAGCTGCTGTGATCCATGTTCCGCCCCAGTAGAAGCCCTGTGGCCCTTCTGTTGCAGCCCAGCCGCCATCTTTACCAACTGAACCATCCTGGTCAGCGCTCATGGAGAAGTCGATGAACCATGCAGGTCCGAAATATGAGAATACATTGCTGTCTTTGAAGAAGCCCTTGCTCCAGTCATCACTCCACAATTCATAGGTAGCTGTTTCTCCGGCATCAACCATTTCCTTGGACATATCTACCCAGTTTTTGATATTGTCATCAACAGTGATCTTTCCGTCAACAACCCATGGGGAAGTTACATTATTAGAGAATACACGGTAGGCATCATTTACAGTGGAAGTCATCTGATAGCCTTTTTCCTTCAGCTCTTCAGCTGTTGCCTTAAATGTATCCCAGTCTGCAACTTTCTTCTGAACCTCTGCCGGATCATCGCTTCCGAATACTTCTTTTGCAATATCTCTTCTGTAGATCATAGCACCCGGGCAGCCCTGCCAGGAAAGACCTTTTAAGTTGCCATCCGAATCTGTCATAACATCTTTGGTGTACTGATACTGGTCTGCAACTTCCTCATCTGTGATTCCCAGATCTGCCACAGACATTGTATAATCTGTATTTACATATTTCAGTGCATAATCGGCTTCAACAAGGAAGAGATCGATTTTGTCATCTGCTGCTGCATCAGCCTGTTTCAGAAGAGTCTCATCCAGATTATTCTGATATGCATTGTCATCAGAAGGAGTAATGTTCCATACAACATCAACATCTCCGATCTTGCCATGAGTTCCGTCAACTTCTTCATATCCGGGATAGTGGTCAGTCAGACGGGATTTGAATTCTTCATTCCAGCAATAAATGTTTAAAACTTTACCTTCGTCAGCGGCTGCATCTTCAGCCCATGTTGGAACTGCTGTAAGACCGGCAAGCATAGCTGCTGTTAATGTAATTGCCATAGCTTTTCTCTTCATCATGTTATTACCTCCTTGTGATAATTGTTTTGGGTTGATTGTAACTTTTCAGCAGTCCACCAACTGTGAAGATACTGAAGATTTTCTTATTTTGCCAGATTTCTGACTGATGCACCGGGGAAAAGTCTTCCATCAACGGTGAATTTATCGATGATCGTTGTTTTAGGATTTTCGATAAGATCAATCAGCTTCTGTGCGGCAAGCCGTCCAATCGTTTCTGTGTCCTGACACAGAGTTGTCAGCCGTGGCTCCAGGATGCGTGCAAAAGTAAGTCCGTCATAGCCTGCAATGGAAATATCATCTGGTATTCGAAGTCCACGTTCGTGGATTTCATTGATGCCACCCAGTGCGGAGAAGTCATCCGGATAGAGGATACAGGTAGGAGGATCTTTCAGATCCAGAAGCTCTGAAGTTGCTATTGCTGCAGCTTCTGCATCTCGATAAGGAATGACTGGCATATATTCATCAGGTATATCGATTCGTTTTTTCTGGAGAGTTCTGTAAAAACTTCCAAGTCTGTTTCGTGTGACAGAGGAATCTTCTCCGTGAATATAGGCAATCTTTCTGTGTCCCCGTTCAAGAATATAAGAGACAAGTTCTTCCATTCCCTGAATGTTGTTGGAAACAACAGCAATTCTTCCATCAAATACATGATCGATAGTGACTACCGGTATCTCGGACTGTACCAGGCGCTGTACCTCTTCTGTAAAAAAATTGATACAGGCGATCACCACTCCATCGACTCCACGGTAACGGCAGTGCTCATAATAACTGAGATGCTGACCGGAGAGGTTTCCGCTGGTAAAAGTGATGTCATATCCTCTGGATTCGGCAGTGCGTTTAAAGCTTTCCAGTACATGATTGAAATAATCATGGGTGAGGCCACTCATGGCTTCGTCTACAAAAAGTACGCCAAGATTATAACTGCGTCTGGTCTTTAGTGCTCTTGCTGAGGAATTTGGAAGATATCCCATTTCTGATGCAGTCTTCAAAATAAGCTGTCGGGTTTCTTCGCTGATATCCGAATAACCATTAAGTGCTTTGCTGACGCTTGCAACAGATACGTTACATTGTTTTGCGATGTCTTTCATGGATACCATATTATAGTCCAGCCTTTTCTGTTTTTGCTTCTAAAACGTTTTCGCAAGCTAATCGTACTTTATTTTCAGATAAAATTCAAGTATTTTTGTTATATTTGTATAATTTATCCCTGTTGCACAAAAAAGAATTTATAATAATTTATTAATTTCACAAAAAACAGGCTTTAATATAACGAAAAGTTTCGCGATGATCTTACGGAAGTTAAAATAACAGTTGTGAAATATTTTGACTGCTAAAAATGTAGTTGATTTTTTTGAAAAACTGAATTATACTGTGATAAATCCAATCTAAACTATATAATAAACATATAAATTCTGAACGTATTCGTTTTCGCAAGTCTGTTTTCGGCCTTTTCTTCACAAGTGTTTATTTATTCTTTTTAAGGA
>ULQX01061938.1_pt1 | contig 20769 bp, 28 predicted proteins | sample 1954941 | NCBI WGS metagenome assembly ULQX01 (sample SAMEA4835667, study PRJEB28245) | human gut metagenome | biome: gut microbiome; material: fecal sample | place: Denmark | collected 2008
CAAGAACTGTCAGATATTTGTCCTTGACTTTTGAACCAGTTTAGTATGCTTCCTTTTGTGCATATGAGTAGGTTTAAATAATTTAGGATGATATAATTTGTTTAACAGAACGGAGAATACATATGTTAGAAATTGGAATTCAAGCACCTGATTTTGAACTGCCTGATCAAGATGGTGTGATGCACAAATTGAGTGATTATAAAGGTAAAAAGGTCATCTTATATTTTTATCCAAAAGATAATACAGCTGGGTGTACAAAACAGGCTTGTGGTTTTTCTGAAAGATATCCACAATTCTTAGAAAAAGGAGCTGTCATCTTAGGGGTCAGTAAAGATACAGTGGTTTCTCATAAGAAGTTTCAAGAAAAGTATGGTCTAGCCTTTACGTTGTTGGCAGATCCAGAAAGAAAAGTGATTGAAGCTTATGATGTGTGGAAAGAAAAGAAAAATTATGGAAAGGTATCTATGGGTGTGGTTCGTACAACATACTTAATAGATGAATCAGGAATTATAGTTCGTGCTAATGATAAAGTAAAAGCGGCAAATGATCCTGAAAACATGTTGGAAGTAGTTTAGACACTGCTTCCTTTTTGTCTTTGTATTAAAGTGGTTAGTGGTATATCATTTTGTAGGGTGATACTATGTGGATTATGTATGCGACTGGTTCTGCCTTTTTTGCAGGAATCACTTCCATACTCGCAAAATGTGGGATTTCAAAAACAGATTCAGATGTGGCAACCGCCATACGTACCATTGTGGTTTTAGTTTTCTCATGGATTCTTGTTCTTTTAACTAGAACTATATCGGGTATTACGGTTATCAGTGGTAAAACTTTGTTGTTTCTAGTTTTGTCTGGAATCGCAACAGGAGCTAGCTGGCTATGTTATTTCAAGGCTTTACAAATTGGGGATGTCAATAAGGTGGTTCCGATTGATAAATCCAGTACAATCTTAACGATTCTTTTGGCTTGTATTTTCTTTCATGAAGGATTGTCTTTGTTTAAACTAGTATGTGTATGTCTGATCGGTTTAGGTACAATGTTGATGATTAACAGAAAAGAGGATGTGAAGTCTAATTCTTTAGATAAAAGCTGGTTGATTTATGCGATTTTATCAGCTGTATTTGCGAGCCTTACATCAATTTTAGGTAAGATTGGTATTTCTGGAATTGATTCTAATTTAGGTACGGCCATTCGTACAAGCGTTGTATTAGTTATGGCTTGGCTTATGGTCTTTGTGAAAAATAAGCAGTCTGAAATAAAATCTATAGATCATAAAGAATTATTATTTATTATCTTATCTGGTTTTGCGACAGGAGCATCTTGGTTATGTTTCTATCGTGCTTTACAAGAAGGGCCAACAAGTGTGGTTGTACCAATTGATAAATTGAGTATATTAGTGACGATTATTTTTTCTCGTGTTGTATTTCATGAAAAGCTATCAAGGAAGGCATTACTAGGTTTAATTTTGATTACAGTGGGTACTGTAATTATGACGATGATATAGGAGATTTTATGTGCAGATATAAGAAGATTGATTTAGAAAATTGGTGTCGTAAAGAGCATTATTTGTATTATACAAACAGTTTAAATGTTGAAGTGAATATGACGGCTAATATTGATGTGAGTGAGTTATTATCTTTTTGTCATACCAATGGATATAAGTTTTATCCGACTTTGATTTATTGTGTGACTAAAGTGTTAAATCGAATTGATAATTTTAAAATGTTTAAAGATAAAAATGGCGATTTATGTGTGTGGGATTCATTGGTTCCAAACTATACGATTTTCCATGAAGAAGATCATACATTTTCGGATTGTTGGACGGATTTTACGGATGATTTTGATTCTTTCTACAAGAATATTACTTATGATATGAAACTAGGTAAAACCAAAAGGGGAATCAAGGTGAAATCAGGTCAACCTGCAAACTTTTATTGTGTTTCATGTACGCCCTGGACTGCATTTACAGCAGTTTCAAGTCGTATGGTCAATGGGGGTGCTGCTTTCTTTCCAATCATCACAGCCGGAAAATATGATGAAAAGAATCAAATGCCGGTAAATATCACAATTGCACATGCCGTAGCAGATGGGTATCATATTGGCTTGTTTTTTGAGTATCTACAAAAAGAAATTAGTAAGGAATATTTAAATTCAAACCTTGAATAAAGGCCTTGGATGGGGTGCTCTATTTACTTTTTGGACAAAGTGTTATAAAATTTTTAATGTAGGTATAAATTGAAAAGGAGATATAAAAATGAATCAATCACCACTTCAAAAAGCTAGATACCAATACAGTCCAAAATTGCCTGGAATGTTAAGAAATGGTATTTCAGAAATCTGTGTTAAGGAAGGAAACGCAACTCAAAGTGTTGCAGACCAAGAAAAAATCGCGGCTTTATTCCCTAACACTTACGGAGAAAAAGAAATCACATTCGAAAAAGGAGAAAATACTTCTGCAGCTAAAAAACAAGTTGTAGGTGTAATCTTATCTGGTGGACAAGCACCTGGTGGACACAACGTTATTTGTGGTCTATATGATGCATTAAAAGCTACTAGTAAAGAAAACGTTCTTTACGGATTTAAAAATGGTCCTATTGGATTATTAGAAGACAACTATGTAGAATTCGACGATGCTTATATCGATGCATACAGAAATACTGGTGGATTTGATATTATCGGATCTGGACGTACAAAATTAGAAACTGAAGAACAATTCGCAGTTGCTGCAAAAGTTTGTGAAAAACACGGAATCACTGCTATCGTAATTATCGGTGGTGATGACTCAAATACAAATGCTGCTGTATTAGCTGAATACTTTGCTGCTCACAATACAGGTGTTCAAGTTATCGGTTGTCCAAAAACTATCGATGGTGACTTGAAAAACGAAGACATCGAATGTTCATTTGGATTCGATACAGCAACTAAAACATATAGTGAATTAATCGGAAACATCGAACGTGATGCAAACTCAGCTAAAAAATATTGGCACTTTGTAAAAGTTATGGGACGTAGTGCAAGTCACGTAGCTTTGGAATGTGCTTTAGAAACTCAACCAAACATTTGTTTAATTTCAGAAGAAGTTGCTGCTAAAAAACAATCTTTATCTGAAATCGCTGACTACATTGCAGATGCTGTTGAAAAACGTTCTGCAAATGGAAACAACTTCGGTGTTGCAATCATCCCTGAAGGTGTAGTTGAATTCGTTCCAGAATTTAAAGCATTGATTGCTGAAATCAACGAATTATTAGCTGGAAACAAAACAGAAGAATTTAATGCATTAGGTAGCTGGGAAGAAAAATATGCATTCATTGAAAAAGGTTTAACTGCTGAATCAATGGCTGTATTCGCAATCTTACCTCAAACTATCCAACAACAATTATTCTTAGAAAGAGATCCACACGGAAACGTACAGGTATCTTTAATTGAATCAGAAAAATTGTTCTCAGCTTTAGTTAAAGATAAATTAACTGAAAGAGGATTTACAGGTAAATTCAATGCATTACACCACTTCTTCGGATACGAAGGACGTTGTGCATTCCCATCAAACTTTGATGCTGACTATTGCTACTCATTAGGATACAACGCATTCATGTTGATCCAATACGGATATAATGGATATTTATCAAAAGTATCTAACTTATCTAAACCAGCTGAAGAATGGGTTGCTGGTGGTATGCCAATCACTAAGATGATGAATATCGAACGTCGTAATGGTGAAGATAAACCAGTTATCAAAAAAGCATTGGTTGAATTAGATGGAAAACCATTCAAATTCTTCGAAGCAAACCGTGATACATGGGCTGTTGAAACTGCATATACTTATCCAGGAGCTATCCAATATTATGGACCAACTGAAGTATGTGATTTAACAACTCGTACATTAGCTCTAGAAAAAGGTGAATAATAAATAAAAGAATGCTTCGGCATTCTTTTTTTGAAGGAGTACTTATGAAATATATGATCGCAAGTGACATTCATGGTTCAAGTTATTATTGTCAAAAACTCATGGATGCCTACAAATACGAAAAACCAGATCGATTGATTTTATTGGGGGATATTTTATATCATGGCCCTAGAAATGATCTGCCTAAGGATTATGCACCTAAAAAAGTGATTGAGATGTTGAACTCGATTTCAGACTCGATTTTATGTGTTCGTGGAAATTGTGATTGCGAAGTCGATCAAATGGTATTGGATTTTCCATGTTTAGCAGATTATTCTGTGTTAGATATAAATGGGCTCTTTATCTATTGTACACACGGACATTTAAAACCTGTTAAGCTAAAACCTGGATCTTTATTACTATGTGGACATACCCATGTTCCTGCAATTGAAGATCGAGATGGTATTATTTATATGAATCCAGGCTCTGTTTCTATCCCAAAAGAAAACAGCCCTCATAGTTATATGATACTAGAGGACTGTGTATTTACTTGGAAAGATTTAGAAACGCTTAGCCAATACCGTTGTAAAGAATTCCCAAAATCAAAATAATAATGGCAAGAAATACGTAAACATATTTACCTAAGAACTTGAAAGTCGGTCCTACCGGCTTTTTTCTTCCTTTGTCTAATTCTTGTTTTAAAGCATTCCATTCTAAAATATAATAAATGGTGATGGCTCCAAGTAGTGCTGCAAAAGGAATAATATAAATTGTGACAACATCCATCCATTTACCAACAATATCTCCATTTTCAATACATACAGAAACGATAAATGTGATAATTCCACAAAGTAAAACCGCTTTTTTTCTAGAAATGTGAAAGCGATTTTGCCAAGATTCACACACAGCTTCTAACATGTTGATTAGACTGGTGATTCCGGCAAAGGCTACTGAAACAAAGAAGAATAGGGCAAAGAAATTACCGAGTGGCATTTGTTTAAATACTTCAGGAAGAGTTAAAAACATTAAACTAGGACCACTAACGGGGTCAATGCCAAAAGAGAATACGGCAGGCATAATCGCAAGTGCTGCAAGCATCGCAGCAATTGTATCAAATATAGCCGTCTGCATACTTGCCTTTGGAATATCTACATCATCCTTTAAATAAGCTCCATATACAATCATTCCAGAACCGGTAATGGATAAGGAGAAAAAAGCTTGTCCCATAGCCATGATCCATGTTTCTTTGTTGAGTAAATATTCCCATTTAGGAACAAATAAAAATTTATATCCTTCAATGGCACCATTAAATAAGCTGACACGAATGGCAAGGATAATAAATAAAATAAAGAAGGCTGGCATTAATACTTTATTGACTTTTTCAATGGCGTTTGTGGCACTTGTAAAAAGAAGTAAACAAGTGACAAACAAGACTAAAAAGTGACATGGCACATTCGAAAAGGATTGTGTCATATTTGTAAAGAAAGCTGGAATATCATTTGTGAGTAGTTCGCTTGTGAGTACGCCTTGAATGCTTCGAAATACCCATCCTAAAATGACACTATATCCAATCGCAATCCCAAGAGATCCAAGTAGCGGAAGCCATCCGATATATTTACCAAACTTATTTTTCCAACAATATGCATAAGCACCTAACGTTCCTGTTTTTGCCATTCTTCCTAGAGCAAATTCAGCCGATAAACCAACAAGACCAAATAAGGCGATAAAAATTAAATATGGTATTAGAAAGGCAGCTCCTCCATATTGTCCTAAGCGATATGGAAACATCCAAATGTTTCCCATTCCTACGGCAGAACCTACGCAGGCAAGCACAAATCCTACCGTACTTTTAAAATTTCCGTTTTTATTCATTTGTAGTACCTCGATGTTTAACATAGAGAAAAAGTAGCTAAAATGCCTATATATAAAGCACCTAGCTACTTTGTGATGTATTTTTGATGTATTTTTTATAAAATTTTGTTCAATTTATCCAGCATTTCACGCCTAGATTCGGAGTATATATGCGCATAAGTTTTTCTTAATTCACTAACAGAGTGCCCTAATCTTTCTGCGATCAATTGATCATCTACACCGGCACGAATCAACAGAGTCGCATGGGAGTGCCTAAAACCGTGAGGAGAGATAGGTGGAACACCAGCAACCTGGATATATCTCTTCAAAGCAACAGCCAGTCTGGGCGCCAGAAGTGGCTTTATATGGCCAAACACAAACCAGGAGGACGAGAATCCGTCCTTCTTTTGTTGCTCGCTATAGCGACGCCTTAAGCAATCTAGAAGGGTATCCTGTAGATCAATATATCTGTTTGAGTTTTTAGATTTAGGTGGAGTAATCTCCCACGGAGCCGATTCCGTTTTTATCGTTAATGTTTTTGAAATATGCACCCGGCCTCTGCCTAGATCAACATCCGACCATTGAAGGGCAAACATTTCAGATTTACGGACACCAGTGCCAAACATAAACATAAAGACATCACGCCAGTACTGGTCGTCTACGCACGATATAAAGTACGTAAAGGTTTCCTGCTCCCAGAACAACAGACTCTGATCTTTCAGGTTCCGTTTATCTTTCACGATAGGCAAAGATCTGCACGGGTTGACTTCAAGATATCCAAGTCTCACGGAATAGGAAAGAATAACGGATAGAGTATCTAAAATGCCGTTTAATGTGGGGGCAGCATAAAGCTGACCGTTTGGTTTTTTCTTTTGAAGCAGACGGTTTCTCCACTGATCAAGAAAGGGAGTCGTAAGCGCCGTAAGTTTCAGGCTTCCCAAATCATCCTGGATGTGATTTCTATAAGTATGTTCGCGCGTATAGAGAGTGGATCCTTTTACGGACATATTCTCTGCGTTTTTGCAGTATAACTGAAACATTTCATTTAAGGTTATAGAAGGCCGAGCGGTAGTCATTTCCAGACGGAAGGCAAACTCGGCCTCTTTTGCCTCCTTTTTCGTTTTGAAACCTCGACGACAATATCGCTGAGTCTTTCCGGTAATATCCTTACAGGAACCATAGAACATCCAGGTTCCCCTTTTTGTGTCCTTTTGCTGAGCCATAAGAGATTATCTCCTTTTATAATTTCTACGAAAAGCGACTAAAACACCCAACACTTGAACCTGATCATGAAAGTCGGCCGTCGAGAAGAGAGTCCCAATCGCATACGGACTGGCAGTACGTAAAGCAATCTGGTTCGTTTCGTTATGCGTAATAATAAAGCGCAGCATGGCTTTACCTTGATACTTCACTAGCATAGGCACACCAGCACGAATAGCACCTGTGGCGCGGATCAGGCAGACGTCGCCCTTGATAATATCCGCCTTATACATAGTTTCATCAGGCATAACATAAATATAATCCGCCGTAATATCTGTAGCCGTAGAAGTGAAGACTGACGAGCTATTCGACTTAGATACAGACCCGTCCTCGTCGACCAGGGACAGAAAACGGACGGGCTTTACTGCAGAATCTTCAAAGGCCGCGCTCATCAGATCAAAAGGTTTCAGGTTGAAGCGCTCTGCAATTTTCACAACCATATCTGGCCTTGGCGCTTTAGTGCCAACCTCCCAACACCGTACTGTGTTATAGGAAACACCACAATACTCGGCCAAATCTCTACGACTGACACCCGACTCTTTCATCAGCTCAGGGAGCTTGGAAGATAAAACTTCATTCAATTTACTCATAATTACACCTCCTAGGTTTATATTAATCTTTTAGGTTCAAAAAGTAAATAATAAAAAATACAAAATAATAACCGTAAAAGTTTGACAAAATGCGTTCATAGCTGTAAACTGTAGGCAATTAGGAAAAGAGCTTTTAAGAAAGAAGGGAAAGCCGATGGGATAGAGGAACTCAAAAAGAAAATCGAATTCATGCTCCAGACCATGGATCAGCAGGGCCTTGAACAGGCCTATAAAATCCTACAAAGAATCTGGATCAGACACGGAACACAGCAATAGAACACACACGGAAGAGCGCAGGACTTGGAAACAGGTTCTGCGTTTTTCTTTTATAAAAGACGAGTAACAACCTAAACAGGATTACTCGTCTTTTAAGTTTTCGATAATTTGCATAACTAAATTGAACTGTTCCTCTGGAAGAGAAAAGAGTCTTTTTACCAATTCTACTGTTTTAGCATCGTAGCCTTTCTCGGCCGCTAGCTCATCTACTATGGCGTCCATATCATCTAGGAACGGTTCGCCTATTCCTTCCGTTAGCCAGAAGTAATCCACATGATATTTAGAGCATATCAATTTAACAATTCCGTCAGACGGGTTCGCTGATCCAGATTCTATTCGACTAATAGCCGATTCGGATAAGCCCAGAGAATTACCGAACGCCTTCATTGTAAGGCCTAAGCCTTTTCGGATTTCTTTTATTCTATTTCCTAACATCCTTTTACCTCCTGACAAAAGTATAATATAAAAACTTTAAAATTTAAAGTCTTTTATTGATAAATATTAAAAAGTAAAGTAATATAACATCAGAACTTGAAAATAGAAAGTTTAGGTGATAGAAAACATGAAAATAGAAGATCGTAACAAAGCAAAAGCAAATGCGAACTTATTACTGGACGACGTAAAAGCTCTAAAGGGTGAGCCCCGAGCTTTCCTAGAAGGAATGCTGACAGGCCTACAAATGAATAAGGCTCAACCAGCACCAGCAGCCAAGGAACCAGAAAAACAGGAGGAGGTGAAGTAGATGCTGGAAAATATATTTTTCGGATTGCTAAGTATCCTGGGAATAATGATCTTGGTGCCTACCATTTTCGGTCTTGCGATAGGAGCCATTAGAGGAACTATCAAAGGACTAAAAGAAAAGAGGGTAAACAAATGAAAAAGCTTGAATCTTTTGAAATCTTAGATGGCGGGAAAGGAATCAAGATCAACGACTTAGACCTCAGCGATTATCCAATCACAAGACTCAGAACAGAAGCAACGCCTGGATATCTAGAAATGCATATACATCTCAAATTCAGACTAGGTGCAGCCGATCCTTGGATGTTTGACTCGGTTCTAGAAAAAGATCAAAAGGAAATCGAAAAAGAATATGAGAGGGAAAACCCGTACAGGATTGAAGAATCAGAAGAAAAGAAAAAAGGGACTAAGCCCTTCTTCAAGAAAAAGTAATTAAGGAAGCTTACTAGAAAAATACTGAATCAACAGATCACGAACAAAACGCTTTGTGGCGTAAAGAAATTTCTTAAGACCGGAAGTATTCAATTCTTTTAAGTAAGCAGAACCCGCAGGAGTAAGGAAAGAAGCTATGTAATCAGTAGAAGCAAGATATTTATTCACTTCGCCACTAATATAGCCACGACGAAACAATTCCTTCAAATGATTTCTGACATCATACGAAGAAAAGCCGTCGAAAGTTAACTCCGACAGATTCACAGGTTCAGGACTTGCTTCCACTGCAGATAGAAGCAACCGAACTAAATCCTGATTTAACTTCAAACGATTAACCTCCTTTCATAGGAGATTGTAACACGAAAGGAAGAAAGAGAAATGGAACACAAAACAACAGGCGCAGAACTTCCAGACTTTGCGGAAGGTATCAATCTTCACGGAGAAAGACTAAGACTGGAAGCATTCTATGCAGAACAAAAAAGAATCAGAAAGCAGAAATTCAGATCTGGATTAGTAACGGCCCTAAACATGGCGCTCATAATCCTGATCATTACGCTAAGCGTAGCGATTTGGATCATGATTTATCAAATGCTTTATTAAAGGAGGTGGTGAGCTTTGCAAGTAGAAAACCTAGCAGCCTACAGATACAAGATGATGGAAAAGGGATACATGAACAAATCCGAACTATCAAAGTTTATAGGTTGTGGAAGGAAAAAGGGAAGCAAGATCTTCCAGAAAATCATGGAAGACATAAAAAAAGAAGGTCTAGAAAATATCGACAGCAACATTATTCTAACCAAGCGCGCTGTTCAGTATCTAGGCCTTACACAAAAGAATATCGTAGAATCCTACGAGCGTTCTATAAAAAAAGGCTAGAAGACCTCGTTCGAAAACGAATAAGGCTCTAGCAATAGAACACGCTTATATTATACAGCACGTGTTCAAAAATACAAGGAGGAAAAAGAAAGAATGACAATAGATGAATTGATTGCCCGCGCAAGAAAAGCATCTGAAAATCAGCGCATGAATGATCGTTGTAGAGAAAACTTTAAGCAGCTTGCAGCGTGGCTGGAGGAACTGAAACAGTATAGAGAACAGTATAAAGAACAGAATCAGGAAACTAATCTAGATCATTTCCAACAGGAAGTTCTAGAAAAAGGCCTATGGAATTTAGCGGTAGTCAAAGGAAGACCTGAACGATGTGATCGTACTAAATGCCTTGACTGCGAACTTAGCAAAGATCGATCAAGAGGATGTCATGAAAAGGTAATGGATTGGCTAAAGCAGCCATATAAAGCACCCGCAATTAAACTAACTAACTTTGAAATCGATTTATTACAAAGCTGTTCACAAGGCTATTCGCCCGAATATCAGTTCAAAAATATAAATTCTTTAACCGAGATGAGAAAAAGGGGGTATTTCAAGGGCGTTGATAGGGATGCAACACTTGAAGATATCCTAGTAGATTGTGAAATAACAGAGGAGGACTAAACATGATCATTATTAAAAAGGAAAAAACAGAGAAAGAAGCATTGAAGCTTTTCTCCGTAGAAATTGTACTGACACCAGACAGTGAAGACAACATGCAAATGGAAGCAAATATTCAGGGACACAAATCAGAAATGAAAGCCTTTCTTGAGACGTTGGATGTCAATCCAGAGGAACTTGGATCAATTCTAAAACACGCTGCAAAAGCTATGCTTAGAGATTTTGTACAGCAGGTTGTGAACCTAAGCGAAAGCCTAGAAGCTGCAGAAATAGAAGATAAGGAGGACTAGAAAATGTATTACCAATTAACATTGCAATTCGCAACAAGCGAAATCGACGACGCTAAAAAAGTGTTGGAGCTAGCCAAGGAGCTAGACCTAAAGCGCGCAGGGATAGAGGAAAAATTACCTGAGCCTGAAACATTCCCATGGGAAGAAGAAGCACCAAAACAAGAGGCACCAAAGCAGGAGGAACCTACAATTCCAAGAGCTAAAGACTGGGTGCCAATGGATGAGCATGCACCGGAGCCAGTAAAGCCTACACAGGACCCAACAGCACTTGCGAAAGAAATCACGCTAGAAGAACTACAGAAGGCCGGCGTTGCATTTGCCAAAGAAAAAGGCGTGTCCGTACTTAAGGTATTCCTAACTCAGATGGGTGCAAGCAAGATCTGCGACATTCCTAAAGAGAAATATCAGGAAGCCTGGGAGGCATTACATGCCTAGCCAACATGCCCTCCTTTCTGCCAGTGGATCCAATAAATGGATTCACTGCCACCCTTCCGCAAGACTGGAGGAACTATTCGAAGAAAAGCCAAGCGTCTACGCAGCAGAGGGAACAGAGGCCCACAGTGTAGCAGAACAGAAACTTCGTAACTGGATCGAGGGACACCCACGAAGAAAAGTAAAAGCAGCTAACGAAGAAATGGACGAGGCTACAAGCATCTATAGGGACTATGTTCTAGAGGTATACAACAAAGAGAAAAAGAAAAGCGATATCGCGGATCTTTTTATCGAGGTACAAGTTGATTTGACTCCATGGATTCCGGAAGGCTTCGGGACATCCGACGCCGTGATCGTAAGTAATCACACGCTCCACGTTATCGATTTGAAATACGGAAAAGGCGTCAAGGTAAACGCTCCACATAATCCGCAGCTTACCATTTACGCCGCAGGAGTTATGGCGCTTTACGATTGCTTATATGATTTTGAAAAGGTTCAGCTTCATATCGTACAGCCTAGACGCGATCACATCAGCACCTGGGAACTTACTACCGAAGAACTGGCAGACTGGATGGAGAATGTAGTTAAACCAGCTGCAAAAGAAGCCTGGAACGGAGACGGAGAACAACAAGCCGGAGATTGGTGCAAGTTCTGCAAGGCAAAAGCACAATGCGCAGCACACGCCGCCAAAATGAAAGCAATCAATGCGAGATATCAGCGCATGTGCGGAATGATTTTAACAGATCAGCAAATCGCGGAGCTTTTGCCAGAACTACCTGGACTTATTGACTGGGCCAAAGAGGTGCAAGAATTCGCACTGGATCAGGCACTAAAAGGAACAAAATATGAAGGATACAAAGTGGTCGAAGGGGTAAGTAGCAGAAAGATCACGAATGAAAACAAAGTTGCGGAGGCTCTCCAGAACGCAGGATTTGAATACGACCAGATTATGGCGAAGCCAAAGCTTCAGACTATCACGGCTCTAGAAAAATTAGTCGGAAAGAAAGACTTTGCAGAAATCGCAGGTGAATGGGTAGAGAAGCCACAAGGAAAACCAACACTGGTGCCAGTAAGCGACAAACGCCCAGAGCTTGGAAGTGTAACAAATGACTTCAAAGATGGCATTGATTAGAAAGATAAAAAGACTGATAGGAATCCAGTCGCCTTCAGAACACATGATGGGTTTTAAGCCCAGGAGATTAAAAGATGAGTTCAAAAGAGGATATCAAGAAGCTCGAAGAAAAAATGGTCCGCATCCGAGCCGAGATTCGAAACAGTAAACCAGGACCACACAGAAACGATTTAAAGCGACAGCTTAAAAACGTAATGCGACAAAGAATACAACTAGGAGGAACAAAAAGATGTCACAAGTAAAAACAAAATTAGTAAGATTCTGCTATTGCCATTTAGCAGAGCCACGCGCAGTGGTAGAAGGCCAGGACAAGAAGTACAGCCTTAATATTCTAATCGACAAGGAAGACAGGGAGACGTTAGCACGTATCCAGAAAGCCTACGAAGAAGCTGTACAAGAAGGAATTGAGAAGTTCGGCCAATCCTTCAAGGGAAAAGTAACACCGCTAAAAAAAGCGCCAGGAGTCGGTTCAAGAGGTATAATCACTGACTGCGACGCAGACGAGAAATTCAGCGCGCCAGAATTCAAAAACAAATATATGCTATCTGCTAAAAGCAATAGACCGGTATCTGTAGGTTACCGAAAGAACGGAGTGACATACGCTTACTCATCTAAAGAGGAGATTGAAGAAAACGTATACTCTGGATGCTATGGAGCTATCAATTTCAATCTGTACCCATTTAACACAGTAGGAACCGGAATCGCTGCAGGACTTAACAGCGTCCTAAAAGTAAAAGACGGAGAACCGTTAGGATGGCATTCAAGCGTAACAACTGACTGGGCAGACGCTTCTGAGTTTGACGAGGAAACCGGAAGCGACGACCTAAGTGCCTTATTGTAAAAAGCCCATACTGCATATCGACCTGGAGACATACTCCAGCGTCGACCTTGCAGCCTGCGGGGTTTATAAATACGCAGAAAGTTTAGACTTCAAAATACTTCTATTCGGATACGCCTGGGGCGATGATCCAGTAGAAGTTTTAGATTTAACGAAAGAAGACATTCCTTTTTCTTTAGTATCAGCACTAGCAGACGAGAACATAACGAAGGTGGCGCATAACGCAAACTTCGAACGAGTATGCCTAACCAGATACGTCAAGGATTACGTGAAGCGAGATATTCTAGGAGATGCAGTGAAAAAGAAGCTAACAGAGGATGGATTCCTGCCACCAGAACAATGGCAAGACACCTTGGTCATGGCCGCAGAGAACGGCTATCCTTCAAGCTTAGGCCAACTAGGACCCGCACTAGGGATTGAAGAAGACAAGGTGAAACTGGCTACAGGTAAAAGGCTGATCCAGTATTTCTGTAAGCCTTGCAAACCAACAAAAGCCAACGGCGGAAGATGGAAGAACCTACCGGAGCATGATCCGGAAAAATGGAATACTTTCATCGAGTATAACAGACGTGATGTTGAATCAGAACAAGCCATTTATAACAAGCTAAATAGCTTGATACCTGTATCTGATCAGGAATGGGAAAACTGGCACAGGGACCAGAGGATAAACGACAGAGGAATACATGTCGATACGCAGATCATAAAAAACGTTCAGTCTTACAGTCTAGATCATGGAATGGCACTCATGGATGAAGCCCGATATATCACAGGCCTAGAAAATCCGCAAAGCGTAGCACAGCTAAAAAAGTGGATCCTTGACCAGGAAGGGCATGACGTCGAAAGTTTGAACAAAGAAGCCGTGAAAGATCTTCTAAAAGGCAAGTTAAGGCCAGAAACAAGAAGAGCCCTAGAAATACGACAGGAGCTAGGGAAGACAAGCGTCAAGAAGTACGACGCCTTCCAGAGAGCGTGCGGAGATGATGACCGCATCAGGGGAACCTTCCAATTCTTTGGAGGCAGAACCGGAAGATGGGCCGGACGCTTGATCCAACCGCAGAACTTTCCAAGGCCTAGCTTTGACGAGGTAGATGAACCAAGAACACTCGTGAAGGAAGGCAACTTCGAACTTTTAGAGCTCATCTACCCAAGCATGAACGATGTATTCGCTACGATTCTAAGAACCGTAATCACACCACCAGAGGGAAAGTCCTTCATAGTAGCCGACTATAGCGCAATCGAAGCCCGAGTGATTGCCTGGCTTACGAGAACAACATGGCGCCAGGAAGTATTCAAAAACGGCGGAGACATCTACTGTGCATCAGCCAGTCAGATGTTCGGAGTGCCCGTAGAAAAGCACGGAATCAATGGACATCTAAGACAAAAGGGAAAGATTGCCGAACTTGCCCTCGGATACGGAGGCGGAACGGCAGCACTGGAAGCCTTTGGAGCGAGTAAGATGGGACTAAGCCCAGAACAGCAGCATGAGATTGTAATCAAATGGAGACAAGCCTCACCACGTATCAAGGACTTCTGGTACTTACTAGGCAGAGCCTTCGAGGATGCAATCACAGACGGCAAAGTCACAACTCTGGACCGAAATATGAAGGTTTTCAAGGGCGGCAGTAACGTCTATATATCTTTACCCAACGGGCGCATTTTAGGTTACGTTACACCACGAATCAAGGATGGCCAGGTATCTTTTTTAGGATTGAACCAGACAACACGAAAGTGGGAGTGGACAAACACCTGGGGTGGAAAGCTTACGGAGAACGTGGTTCAGGCTATCGCTCGAGACTGCCTATGCGAAACGCTAAAAGGCTGCGACGAGATCGGAGCTAAAACAATCATGCACGTTCACGACGAGGTTATATGCGAAGTACCGACGGAAGAAAAAGAAACAAAATTCAAGCAACTGCTAGACGTAATGGCTAAGCCGATCAGTTGGGCGCCAGACTTAATTCTAGTAGGGGATGGATTTATATCCGATTATTACAAGAAGGACTAAAAAAATGAAAATAGATAAGCAAGATTTAATTATAGCCTTGATCTATATCACAGCAGCACTGATCATTCTAAGCATTTTGAAAGAAGTGTTCGGCTTGGATATAGCACAAGCACCAAGGCTAGGAGGATAGAACATGAGTATTAAATGGACACAGCAGGAGGACAACCTTCTAAAGCAGCTAGACGCCCTGGGCTATAGCAGCTCAAAGATTTATAAAGAATATGGCTCTATATTAAAGAACCGAAGTCAAAACGCTATAGCTCTTCGTCTAAGCTATCTACACAAACCACCCGAAGAAAGACGGAAGGAAGACATGGCCAGCTTCGACAATGCAGACATGCTAGAAAAAGCAATCAACCAGGCTGCAGACCGTATCTGCAATAGGCTAGACAATATCGCAAACGCTCTAACCGTAATCTGCAGAGATATGGAAAGCGATACAGAGAACGCCAGCAAGCACGCTGAACGCACTACAAAGCTTCTAGAAGAGATCAAGGCCAATGGGACACTCCAGCAAGGAACACAGCAAAGTATCAAACACGAGCTTCAGAAAGTGGCCTATCGGGGAAATAAGAAATGGAATATGAAATGAAAAGGAAGCATAGAATCTTTTATATTCTAGCGGAAGAATAGACAGGAGGCTGAAGGATGTGCAAATAGCAACCTGCAAAAATAGAAAACAAAAGCAATATTTCAACCAGGAAATGTCCTGGGAGGAATTCACAAAAAAACTAAAAGAAACGACCCGAACAAAAGAAACGGTGGAAGAGTACAAAAACATGACGAAGGACCAGCAGTCCAATATCAAGGATGTCGGTGGGTTCGTAGCCGGAGAACTAAAAGACGGCAGACGAAACAATCAAAGCGTTCTATCACGTAGCATGATCACACTGGATGCTGACTTCGCAGACAAAGACTTTTTAGACTTGATCCGAATAACGTGCGACTTTTGCAGCGTGATCTACTCAACGCATAAGCACACACCGGAAAAGCCAAAATACAGATGGATCCTGCCCCTACAAAGAGGAGTATCACCGGAAGAGTACGAGGCAATCGCTCGAAGGATTGCAAGTACTATCGGAATGGAATACTTCGACGACACAACGTATCAGCCAGCACGAATGATGTTCTGGCCTAGCACTAGTAAGGACGGAGAATACATCTGTGAACAACTAGGAGACAGGAATGCATACCTGAACCCAGATGACATCCTGGCGCAGTACAAAGACTGGCATGACATCAGCTACTGGCCTCGCTCGAACAGAGAGACAGAACTGCATCACAGCGACATTAGACACCAGGAAGACCCTTTATCTAAATCCGGATGGATTGGCGCCTTCTGCAGGGCCTACACGATCCAAGAAGCGATTGAGAAGTTCATACCAGAGGAATACACGCCGACAGAGGACCCGAACCGATGGACCTATACGAATGGATCAACAGCCGGAGGCCTGGTGATTTATGATGATAAGTACGCCTACAGTAACCACAACACAGACCCAACAGGGCAGCAGCTATGTAACGCCTATGACCTTATAAGGATACACAAGTGGCCAGACGATCCAGCAAGCACAGAACACATGCTCGAACTAATGGAACATGACGAGGGCACCAGGAAGCAGCTTATAGATGACAAGAAAGAACAGATTCACGAGGACTGGGACGATTTCAAGGACGACACCGCGAGGGGTTCGCAAGGGGTAGAAGACAGTAAAGAAGAAGTAAACGAGGACTGGCTGGATGCCATGGACATGGACAAGAAGGGAAACTTCAAGCCGACTACAGACAACATAGTCCGCATACTTTTAAATGATCCAAAGCTTAAAAACGGAGTCGGAGGCAATGACCTGTTCGCACAGAAACCCGTCAAGAAGGGAAACCTGACATGGTGGAACTACAATCCAAGCGACCCGACCTGGACGGATACGGACGACGCAAGCTTCAGATACTATCTAGAAAAGAAATACAACATTGTAGCCAAAGGAAAAGTGGATGACGCCATAGCCTATGTTCAGGAGAGAAATAGCTTTCACCCAGTACGTGACTATCTAGACACACTAGAGTGGGACGGTATACCAAGACTAGACACGCTATTTATAGACTATCTAGGAAGCGAGGACTCAGAGTACAGCAGAGCGGTCGCAAGGAAAGCTTTTACCGCAGCCGTGGCCAGAATCTACACACCAGGCTGCAAGATGGATTATATGCCGGTACTCGTAGGACATCAGGGAATCGGAAAGAGCCACATGCTAAGCATCATGGGTGGAGATTGGTTCTCAGATTCAATCACAACAATTTCAGGGAAAGAAGGATACGAAGCACTGCACGGATCGTGGGTTATTGAATGGTCCGAATTATCTGCAGCCAGAAAAGCCGATATCGAGTCCATGAAGCAGTTTATAAGTAAACGTGACGACCGATACAGAAAAGCCTATGCAAGAAGAGTTACGGACAATCCAAGACAGTGCGTGTTTTTCGGAACTACAAATGATGATGAATTCCTAAGAGACTATACAGGAAACCGAAGATTCTGGCCGATCAACACGGATATATCGAAAGCGAAGAAAGTCGTGTTTGATGATCTGCCAAAAGAACGGGACCAGATCTGGGCCGAAGCCAAGCAGAGATTCAAGGAAGGCGAAAAGTTATTCCTTCAGGGCGAAGCTTTGACCGGAGCCGAACAGATGCAAAAAGAGCACACGTTTACCAGCGTTCGAGAAGACATGGTCCGCGACTATCTAGATAGAAAGCTACCTGAGGGCTGGAAAGATATGGATTTATACGCCAGAATCCAATGGCTAGAGGATCCGAAGAACAAAGGGGAAGACATCAGAGACTGCGTAAGTTTACTCGAAATTTGGTGCGAAGTTTTGAATGGATCAAAGAATAAGTTTACACCTGCGGACCAAAGAGAACTCAAGGCAATCATGGAAAGTTTAGGGTGGAACAAAGGACCAGCGCCAAGACAAAGAGGAGCATGCTATGGCAAACAACGGGTTTATTTGAACCCTAAATTCACATGGGAAAACAGGAATCATATTTAGGTAACGCTGGAAACGGCTATAAAAAAATACAAGGCAACAGTGGAAACGGATGTGGAAACACTAAAGCCCTAGAGTGTTTCCAGGAAATCACCGCATAAAATAAGGCTTTCTAAGCTATTGGAAACGGTAGAAACAGAAATATTACTAACTTAATGAATATATAATATATATAGTGTAATACAGTATATGCGTATATATATGCGCGCGAGAAAATATAGTATATATATAAAGAGTTTGAAAGGCGTTTCCGCACGTATCCGTTTCCAGGGCCAAAAATCAACTAGAAAAGGAGACACAGAAATGACTTATGAAGAACTTTTAGAAAACTATAGTGAAGCAAGAAAGGTAGACAAAAAAAGGAAAAGAAATCTCATCAGAATATATCGAGGCTTTATGGTGGAAATAGACGCAAGAGTCAACAACGAAACCATGGACCGTTACGGAATCGAAAGGCAGAGCCTGGTCGCTATGGAAGAACTATCAGAACTGCAAAAGGCAATTTCTAAACTGGTACGCAATCCGGAAGAAAAAACAAAGCCCTTAGAGTTCAAAGGGCTAAGACATAACCTGATCGAAGAAATGGCGGATGTATTGATTTGTATGGATCAACTTATCGAATATTATCAAATCCAAGGAATTGAGATTCAAGACACTATTCAAGCAAAACAGGAAAGACAAGCCAAAAGGCTAGATGAGGAATAGAACATGAAAGAAAATAGAATGTATATCAAGTGCGACCGATGCGGAAAAGAAACATCTGTCGGAATCGAAAAGAGCAAGATTGAAAACGGAAAAACAATCGAAACCTGGGAAGGACTTCCAGACGGGTGGATCACAACAAACGACAAGAAAGACTTGTGTCCAGACTGCGCCGAGCGGTACCGCGAACTTCAAAAGAAGTTCTTCCAGAAATGATAGAAAATCAAATAGAAAATTACCTGATCAAAAAGGTATCAGCATTAGGCGGTAAAGCCTGGAAGTTTGTAAGCCCAGGAAACGCAGGCGTACCGGATAGACTGATCACATATAATTCAAAGGCTTTCTTTGTAGAAGTAAAAAGGCCAGGCGGTAAGCCTAGAGCCCTACAAAAAGCCACAGTAGCCCAAATACGGGCAACAGGTATGAAAGTATACTGCATCAGCACAAAGGCCCAGGTGGACGAATTAACAAATCTGATGCGGTCTGGAATCATACCGGAGGAGCGACACTTTGACAGAATTTAAACCTCATGACTATCAAAAGAAGGCTATCAACTTCGGACTGGATCATAAGAAGTGTGGCCTTCTTCTCCCTATGGGAGCCGGAAAGACTGTAACCACGCTAACGATCATCAGCCTTTTAAAACTAATCGACATAGAAAAAGTTCTGATCATAGGCCCTGTGCGCGTAATAAAGAGCACGTGGCCGGATGAAATAGAAAAGTGGAGTCACACTAAGGACTTGAGCTATTCAATCATAGCGGGCACTCCAAAGCAACGTGAGAAAGCACTGCAACAAAAGGCAGACATTTATCTCATAGGCAAAGAGAACGTTACCTGGCTAGTAGACAACAGACTTTTTGAATTTGACATGGTAGTGATTGACGAATTATCAACTTTCAAGAATCCAAAAAGCCAGAGGTTCAGAGCCCTAAGAAAAGTTATGCCGCTAGCTGACAGATTTATAGGACTAACAGGAACACCAGCACCGAAAGGAATCCCGGACCTTTGGAGCCAGATATATTTGATCGATCAGGGAGAAAGATTAGGTCGAACACTAACTCAGTTTCGAGAAAGATACCTAATTCCAGGAAGAAGAAACGGGATGGTCATATATGATTGGAAGCCAAGACCAGACGCAGAGGAAAAGATATACAAGAAAATAAGTGATGTATGCATGAGTCTGGATCAGGCAGACTGCGCCAAACTTCCACCGGTTCAGTACCTAAAAAAATCAATCGAGCTACCTCAAAAAGCGATGACAGAATACCACGCTTTCAAACGTGAGAAGGTTCTGGAACTAGATAACAACGAATCCCTGCTAGCAGCCAACGCTGGAGTGCTATGTGGTCAGCTTCTACAGATGACATCAGGAGAAATCTATAAACGTGATCAGCTAGGAAATAAGCTCGAAGAAGTAGCATCCCTTCATGTGGCTAAACTTGAGGCACTAGACGACTTGATCGAATCAGCAAACCAGAACCCGGTGATGGTGTTTTATTATTTCAAACACGAACTAAAACGAATCAAGGAACATCTAAAGAAACAGAAACTAGAGGTTCGCAGCCTTGAGAACGAGGACGACGTTCGAGACTGGAACGACGGAAAGATAGACGTGCTGCTTTTGCATCCAGCAAGCGCAGGACACGGACTTAACCTTCAACGTGGTGGACATATCGCAATCTGGTACACACTTCCAAACTGGAACCTTGAACTATATCAACAGGCAAATGCCAGAATCTACAGACAAGGGCAGAAACAAAACGTGATGTTGATTACCAAATTAATTGCTAACACAGTATTCAAATTAAA
>ULQX01052306.1_pt1 | contig 20722 bp, 21 predicted proteins | sample 1954941 | NCBI WGS metagenome assembly ULQX01 (sample SAMEA4835667, study PRJEB28245) | human gut metagenome | biome: gut microbiome; material: fecal sample | place: Denmark | collected 2008
ATTTTAGTGCACCGCCTTATATAGAATATCTACAACTCTTTTAGATGCCTTTCCATCTTCATGATTATTAAAATATTGATTAAATTCATTTAATTTCGAATAATCATACACTTCATTTTTAATAGCTTTCAACATGGTTTCTTCGTCCATATAAATTTCACCAGGAATATCCTTATGAATATCTAAATAGAAACCTCTTAAATCTGTGGCATATTCTTTTAAATCATACATATAGAAATAAATAGGTCGTTTCAATATCGCATAATCAAAGAAAACGCTCGAATAATCTGTAATTAAAATGTCGCTAATCACATATAACTCATTAATTTCTGCTTGTGCAGGTATAGAATATAAGAATCCGTCTAATTCTGGATCATCTTTAAATGTGTTAATAATTAAATAATGAGGTTTAAATACAACAATTGTATCTTCGCCTAAAATTTCTTTCCATTTTCTAAAGTTTGCCTTCAATTCAAAAGTATAACCTGCAGAAACATAAGAATTATCTCTCCATGTAGGTGCATATAACACAATCTTTTTATCCATAGGCAAATGATACTTATTTTTTATTGCATCACATTCTTCTTTTGTGGCATTGGAAATAAAATCATTTCTAGGATAACCTGTTTCAATCAATCTTTCTCTATTGATTTTAAAAGATGTTTGAAAAACACGCGTACAAAACGCATTCGGACTAATCATATAATTATATCTTGCGACATCTACATCATAAGAATGGCACATCTGTTCATAACTAACTCCAGATCGATAGAACGTTGTATCTTCACTTACATCAATATCGTGAGCTAATCGTTTTAACGGGGTTCCGTGCCATGTTTGTAGATAAACCTGATTTTCCTTTTTAAAGATATATGTAGGTAATTTGCAGTTCACTACCCATAATTTTGCCTTGGACAAATAATAAAAATAAGGAATGCTGAAATATTCCTTTATTTCAGCTCCTTCAATATGAATATTCTTTTCTTTATGATTTTTTATAAACCAAATAAAACGGTATCCAACAAATCGTGGATCTTGTCTCATTTGTTCATAAATAGCTTTAGGATTATCCGAATAGCCACGGCCATGAAAAGATATAAATATGACAAGCTTATCATCTACTTTAAATAGACGATATGTTAATTTATAGGCCAAGCGAATACACTTTCCCGCAAACTTTTTAATAGGTCTTAAAAGCTTAATTAACATGGCTATCCCCCTTCTTTTATTTAAATACTTCCTCTACAATATGCTTTGACGCATTTCCATCATCATAACAACAGAAACGCTTGTAGAATTCTTCATAACGTTCTTTATATTCTTCATTGATTTGATCAATATTTAAAATCGCATTCACAACTTCTTCACTTGTATATAATAGTGGGCCTGGAACCTCAGTATTCATATCAATATAGAATCCTCGTAATTGATTTTTATATTTTTCAATATCATATGTATAGAAAAGGACTGGTCGTTTTAAATTCGCAAAATCAAAGAATACACTTGAGTAATCCGTGATACAAATATCACTAATCAAATAGATTTCACTAATATCATCATATTTGCTTAAATTATAAACAAAACCTTCAAGTCCTGTTGTATCAATGTTATCCGCAATATAATGGTGCGTTCTTAATAAAACAACATATTCATCTGATAATTTTTCCATCATTAACTTCAAATCTAAGGCCAATGTAAATTTATATTCACCTTTTCCATAATGTTCATCATCACGCCATGTTGGTGCATATAAAATCGTTTTCTTATCTTCTGGAATACCTAGTTTTTTTCTTAAGTCTTTTGCAATTTGATCTTTGTTTGGCCAATATAAAATATCATTTCTTGGATATCCATATTCAAGCATTTTACCCTCATACATAAAACAACTTCTAAATGTTTTCGTACTAAACGGATTGGCACTTACTAAATAATCCCATTCTTGTCTTTGGCGATAGAATTGCTGCTTATATTTTGGAGATGCTGAAGTTACTTCTTCTTGATCGAACACAAGACGTTTTAATGGTGTACCATGCCAAGTTTCAACAAATACTTGTCCTTCTCTTTTGCGATACCACAATGGTTGTCTTACATTAAATACAAAATATTTACTAACAGCTAAATAATACGCATATTTAAAAGAGAAACGCTTTACAACTTCTGCTCCATAAGGAACTTCATGCCCATCATTCAATGCCCATACACATTTATATTTGCCTGGATAATTCTTGGCAATATATTCATATATATATTTAGGGCTGTCTGAGTAATTTTTAGCCATAAATGTTTCAAATAAAATTGTGTTTTCTTGAATTGGTTTCTTAGAATAAACATGATAGTAAGCAAGTTTAAATAAAACATTCTTATTTTTAAAGATTCTAAAAAACTTTTTAATTCCTAATTTTCTTCGAACACAACTTTGGACACCTTTCAAGTCACGATTTTGTAGATAAGCTACCATTTTTCTAGAATTACGCTTATATCGATTCATCACTTCTGGACGAATACCATCGATTGTTTTTGCCATTCGTTCGAAATATTCAGTACGCCACAAATCATCTTGACTACGGCGAATCTTCTTTGCCATTTGAGAAACAAAATACGATACAATTTTACGATCTAAGCAGAAACGTACAACCCCTTCTTCTTTTAAAAGTGTACGTGTATATTCAACCGCATCGCATCTTTCATTAAAACGATTTTCATTCTCTTCCTGACTCAATGCTGGTTCATTAATTGGATCATTATGCTTACGTTTCACATAGATTGCTTCTTCTACTTGTAAAGCGGAAGTCAATTTTTCTAATAATGGACACATGAATGTCATATCACAATAATATCTAAAGTTCTCATTAAACTTTAAGTTATTGCGAACAACAAAATCACGATTATACAAATTACCTAACACTGTAAAGGTGCGAATTCCTTTTCGGTTATCCATTGTATAAAAAATAGCTTTAGCTTGTTGCTCATCTTTTTCATATGACGAAAAAGAAATAAAATCAGAAAGTCTATTTAAACGTTTTTGTTCTCTTTCTTCTTGATCCTCTTCATCCACTTCTTTATTTTCAATTTTATGAAGATAATTCGCCTTATTATTCCAAGTATGATTGATCATACCATAAACCATATCCACATCATGATCTATCGCCTTGATCATATTTTGTAGAGTATCTTCCAAAACGTAATCGTCACTATCCAAAAAGTAAAGATAGGCACCTTTTGCTTCTTGAATACCAACATTTCGACAAGCCGCTACACCCGTTACTCCTTCAGGTAATGCGTATACTTTCATGTCAAAAACAGAATTATATTGTTCTAATAAATCATCAATATCTTCAGTTGGATGATCTAAAACAACAATTAATTCAAAATCTTTAAATGTGCTTTGTGCTAAATTTTGTAGACATTCTTTAAAATAATGTTTGTACTTAAAAAAAGGAAGGATAATACTGATAGTACGCATATTAACCCTTCAATTCCTCTTTTAATTGTGTTGTACTAATACCTTCTGTTCTTGGTAAATAAACAACTTCACAATAATCTTTTAAGAAATCAAATTTTCCCTTCCAATCATCGCCCATAACAAACACATCTACATTATATTTTTTTACATCTTCAATTTTTTGTTCCCAACTTGTTTCTGGAATAACCTTGTCTACATATTTAATCGCTTCTACAATCTTCATACGATCTGTGTCTTTAATTTTACACACTTTATTTTTACCCAAATTAAACTCATCACTACTTACCGCAACAATCAAATAATCCCCTAATTCTTTTGCACGGCGTAATAAATTTAAATGACCTACATGAAATAAATCAAAAGTTCCATATGTTATTACTGTTTTCATGAGTATAAACCTCCCTATATAAACACTGTAATTGTAAACTATTTTTGACAAATTGAAAAGGAGTCCATAAACTCCTTTATTAACCAAATAATTTTGCGATACCCTTTTTTTCTTTTTTAGGAAGCAAACGCTTTTCAAATTTTTCATCTAAGAATTTTTTCTTTTCCTTTTTGCTCATTGCCTCTAATTTGTCTACATAAACAGAATAATCATCACACACTTTATTAATGTCACCCATTTCAACAAGCTGACCACCTTCAATCCACATTCCTGTCTTGCAGAATTCGCGAACTTGACTTAATGAGTGAGAAATAAAGAAGATTGTTTTTCCTTCTTCATCTCTTAGTTTCATCATACGCTTCATGCATTTTTTCGCAAAACCTTTATCTCCAACACTTAATGCTTCATCGACAATAAAAATATCTGGATTTAATGCAAGTGAGATGGAAAATCCTAAACGAGATTTCATACCTGATGAATATTTTTTTACGGGCTGATATAAGAAATCTCCTAACTCTGCAAAATCAATAACATCATTTGTGATTTCTTGAATTCTCTTTTTTCTAAGCCCCATCAATGCGCCTTTGACGTTAATATTTTCAAGTCCTGTCAATTGTTGATTCAACCCTGTATTAATGGCAATCAATGCTTGTTCTCCATTAATTTTCATGGTTCCACTATTAATTTCAGAAATACCTGATAATAATAAAGATAATGTAGATTTACCAGATCCATTAGTTCCAAGAATTCCAACCACATCGCCTTTCTTTATTTTAAAAGAAACGTCTTTTAATGCATAGAATTCCTTCTTATCTGTTTTATATTGATTGTTTTTATTTCTTAAAGTATAGATTTTCGAAATGTTTTCGACTTCAACAGCATATTCTTCTTTAGACATAAAAACCTCCTTAAATCATATCGATAAATTTCTTTTTGAAGGTGTACATCAAATAGCATCCTAACGCAAAAATCAAGAAAACTAGACACCAGAAATAAAGTGTAATAGCAGGATGATCAAATACGTTTCTTCCATAGAAAACGGCATCTCTATATCCTTGAACAATATAATAGATTGGATTTGCCTTCACAAGTTTATTTAAAATACTTGCGAATGGAACATCTGCTTTAAAATGACAATCCCATAAAATAGGCGAGAAGTACATCAACATACGCATGATTGAAGAAATAAATTTCTTTACATCACGCCATAACATTGTGAGTACAGATAATACAAGTGAAATAGCTTCTCCAAGCATAAATGCGCAGAACATATAATATAGAATCCAAAGCCAGTTTAGATTTGGATACCATCCACTTAAAATCAAAGTAACGAATGTGATAATTAACATCACAAAGTGATTGAATAGTTCTCTTAAACAAATCGTTGCTGGTAAAACTGACACCGGAAACTTCATTCTTGTGATGACGTTTGTTTTTGAAAATACGGCAGAACATCCATCTACAATGCATGGACGAATATACCACCACACACTAAATGCTACAACAAGCCATGGCAAATATTCGACAGTAATACCTTTGTATGTTTGTGCTTTTCTTCCCCAAGCAATCCCAAAGACTAACCAATATGTGAACACTTGAATAGCTGGAGATGCAAAGTTCCAAAAAATACCAAATTTAGAATCTCGCATATCTGACAATAATTCATATTTTGCGATACAGAAAATACGATAGAAATTTGAACAATTTTCTTTTATAACGTATGAAATGCTTTTAAACATATAAATATCTCCTTAACAACTTCTAGGTTATCATATTTTTTCTAGAAAAAAAATCTGCATGAAGCAGATTTTCTTGCATTCCTTCTCCTTTCCACTTCAATTCTAACAATTCAATGTGAATTTATTGTGAAAAAGGATGCGTTTTATTCGTTTTCTTCTTCTTCCATTTCTTTTTCTACTTCGTCTAATCCATCTTCAACGATTTCTGATTCTTCTTCATCGTCATCCTCGTCAATTGCGATAGAATCTGTATCCATTACACTTTCTGAATACGTGTGACGTGAACGTAAATCCCAAGTATTTTGTGACATATTCAAGAAACGGCCATCTAAAGATAAATCTGTATAAAATTGTGCGATATTATCTTCAAACTGTGTTTGACTAAATCCCATTTCTTGACTTACATCTTTCCAAAGATCAACAAATGGCATAGCACCATCGTTGTTAGTCAATACTTGATAAGCTACTTCAATCATAGACTTTTTCATAATACTATAAAACTCCTCTTAATACTTACATTGATTCAACGGCTTCAACACCAATACATTCTAATGCGTTAGCTAAAACAATTTGAGTTGCCTTTACTAAAGCTAGACGTTGTGAACTTAATTCTAAATTATCACGATCTACAACTTTACATACATTATAGAAGCTGTGGAATTTACTAGCTAAATTTTGAATATAGTGACACATTTTATGAACTTGGCGAGATTGTGCTGTTTCTACAATAACCTTATTGAATTCTTGTAAAGATTTCATCAATTCAATTTCTTTTTCATTTGTTAAATCTTCAAATGATGTTGCTAACTCAATATCTTGAGCTTGTTTTTGAATAGAACACATACGAGCATGTGCATATTGTGCATAGTAAACAGGGTTTTCATTTGACTTTTTAGTTGCCAATTCAATATCGAAATCTAAATGTGAATCTAATGCACGTTGTACGAAGAAATAACGAGCTGCATCAACGCCTACTTTATCGCACAACTCATTAATTGTTGTCGCATTTCCTAAACGTTTTGACATCTTCATTTCTTCCCCATTTGATACTAAACGAACCATCTGAATAATATCTACATGTAATTTGTCTGCATCGTTTCCTAAAGCTGTCATACTCGCTTTTAAACGAGGAATATATCCATGGTGATCAGCTCCAAAGAAGTCAACCAACATATCAAATCCACGTTGACATTTATCATTATGATAAGCAATATCTGGAACTAAATAAGTTAATGATCCGTCTTGTTTTCTTAAAACACGGTCTTTATCATCTCCAAATTTTGTTGTTTCGAACCATAAAGCACCATCTTTTTCATATACATAGCCCTTTTCATTCAATTCATTGATTGCAGCCTCTACTTTACCTGCATCACGAATACTTTGTTCACTTGACCAAACATCAAAATGTACACGATAACGATCTAAATCTTTTCTAATTTTATCTAATTCAAACTTAATTCCTTCTTTTCTAAAGAATTTCAAATTTTCTTCTGTAGGTTCTAAGTATGTTTCAGGATATTCTTTCGCCAATTCATATCCTTTTTCTTCAACATCCTTACCCATGTAACCGTCTTGACCAATTTCTGTAGGAATCCCTTGTGCTTGACGATAACGAGCATTTAAAGACAATGCCAAGTTTGTGATTTGGTTACCCGCATCATTTACATAATATTCACGAGTTACATCATATCCCGCTTTTTTCATGATACGTGCACAACTGTCTCCCCAAGCAGCTCCACGAGCATGTCCTAAGTGTAAGGATCCAGTTGGGTTTGCACTTACATATTCTAAATCTACTTTAATTCCATTAGATGGTTGTTGACCGTAATTTTCCTTTTGTGCTAATACATCAGAAATTACTGTACTAAAACGGTCTTTAGATAATGTAAAGTTTAAGAAACCAGGTCCTGCAATTTCAATATTAGAAACCATTTCTAATGAAAATGCATCTAATAAGCTTTGCGCAATCATTCTTGGATTTTGATGTAATTGACGAGTTAACTGCATCGCAACATTACTTGAAAAATCACCATGATCTTTATTTTTTGGTGTTTCAACAACAATGTTTTTAACATCTAAATCTAAATCAAATGCTTTTTTTACTGCACTTTGAATGGCCTGCTTTAATTCAACTTCAATTGACTGCATATGTATCCTCCTTATTTATATATAGTACAAAGTGAAATTTTTGTTCTTCATTCCCCTGTATAAGACTGTATTTTACTTCTATGTGATTTTCGTCCACATCATAATGACTTGTATGACAATCCAAATCTATTTGTCCAAATTCTGTTTCAATATGCCCCTTTGTTTGACTATTTAAACGAAGTGTCAAATTCACAAGAACATCAGATTCACTACGGATTACTAATCCTTTTTTCCATATTCTCCATTCAAATCGATGTGTATTATTACTAAAAGAAACTAGAAGTCCTTCGTTCGCACAAAAGTCAATTATAGCCTCTCCTTTGTATAATGTTTGATTTGAAATTTTATCAAATAAATGTACCTGATTTGTCATAGCTAGTGCATAATATCACACTCTGATTTTTTTGCAAGAAAATTTATTAAAAAACATAAGAATTTAATAAAAATATGACAAATTTAATTTAAAATCTATGATTTTTTATATATTTATCCCATTTTTTCACAAGTGAAAACGGTAACACATCGCATGTTACCGTTCATTTTAAAGTATTTCTTTTGGAAAATAAATTCGTTTATTCGTTTGATTTTTCATCTTTAATAATGCCTTGACAATCTGTGAACAACTAGATAAAGACACCAATTCATTTTTAGAATCTAACATCCAAATGATTTGATTTTCATCATTTTCTGTATATGGCAAATACGCCTTAGAATGTGATATTGCTTCATAATAGTAATAATCTAAATCATATCCAGATTCAATAAGTTTCAGTTTGATATCTTGCATTTGTTGATCACTTGGATCTTCGATCCACTCAAACAAATGACGATTTAAAATTCGATTTGCGAAATCCTTTAATATTTCATCTTCGCTTGCTAATGCTTGTTGAAAACCATAGAACATACGGTGTTCATCCATTAAATAAAAATCATTGTTCGATAGTTCTCCATTCATTAATGGTTCAAACACATCAATATTTCGGATTATTGCATATCGCTTAAAAAATTGTTGAATCATAATTTCATATGATTTTGCATCTGGATGCAAGTAAACCTGCCAATACATATGGTATCTTGCCATAATATAGTCTTCAACACTGTGCATACCACTCATTTTCACACACAACGAATCATTTTTCACTCGCAAAGTTCGCAAAATTCTTTCTAAATCGAAATTACCATAGCTTGTACCGGTTTCATAAGCATCTCTTAAAAGATAGTCCATGCGATCCGCATCCAATTGTGAGCTGATCATTTGATGCATCATTGGTTTGGGATGTTTATGTGTTAAAATCAACACAATATTTTGTGGTAGGGATTCATCTTCTTTTACTAAAGCCTTATGAATTTCTGTTTCTGGATCCAAAATCAAATCACAAGTCATTTGTTCGTGATGCTTCTTATGAAGTGTTTCAAAAAAATGTGAAAAAGGACCATGGCCCAAATCATGCAACAATGCAGCACATAAAACTTGAATTTTTTCATATTCACTTAAAGTAGCTGTGATTGAATCCACTTCTTCACACATTCGTCTTGTGATTTCATATACGCCTAGACTATGTGAAAAACGTGAATGCTCTGCCGTATGATAGATTTGAAAATCTCCACCTAATTGATGAATGCGATGCAATCTTTGAAATTCTTTTGCGTTGATGCAATCCCACATCACTTGATATTTCACATGAATATATCCATGCACAGGATCTCTTAATACTTTGGTTTCGTTGGTTTTATCAAACATGGCCATACCTCCTTTAATGCTTCTACAAGCATTTTATCAGATTTAAAGAAGTTATAGTCATATATATGATCTGGAGTTGTCCAAATATATTCTGAATGCACACTTAATTTTGTTGGTTTTTCATTAGAAGTACATGTGAAACAAGTTAAGTGAATTTCATATCCATCTTGATAATCAATACTTGATGATAAATATCTAACATCATAAATATCAATATCACATTCTTCTTTCCATTCACGAATTAATGCCTCTTCTTTTGTTTCATTTCCCTCAACTTTTCCACCAGGAAATTCAAAGAACCCTTGGCTTGAACCATAATTTCTTTGTGCAATCATGACTTTTCCATCAATCACAAGAGCTCCACACACAACATTAAGCTTGTTCATCTTCAATTCTTTCTTCGTGAATGATTTCAAACAACAACTGTGCGTTTTGTTTAGAAACTTGTTTTTGAATATCTAATACACGAATTTCAAGCAGTCTTGCTCCAAAACGAATACGAATCGTATCCCCAATTTTTAATTCCGTGCTTGGTTTTGCCACTCGATCATTGACCCAAATTCGTCCTTGTAACGCTAGTTCTTTAGCTGCTTCTCTTCTTTTTAAGATTCGTGCTGTTTTTAAATATTTATCTAATCGCATCAAAACTCTCCTTCTAATTTATCAATCACTTGCATCATCAATTCAATATGCTTCTTTAATCGTTTAGAAATCATAATTTTAATTTTTCCACTCTCTAATTTCAAATTGATCTTTCGACTAATATCATTGATAGCACCAAATAGTTTTACACCATCACAATTTTTTGACCATTCAACACTCATAGTGATAGTAACAACATCTTCTGTTTCTTTTAATGATTCAACACCTTCTCGATTCACAAAGAAATCCAGTTTTTTCTGTTCAAACAATTGTTTTACTTCATTTGGAATATGTCCAAATAAGTCTTCGACACGCTTTTCATATTCAATCAATTCAGTAAGACTCTCTGTTTTCTTGATATGTTGATAAATTTCTAGTTTATCTCCATCATTATCCGTAAATTTTTCAGGTATATATCCTGATAATTGCACTTGGGCTACTTTATCATTTTTCTTATCTTCCATTGGCTTACCTTGTTTTTCTTTAATAGCACTTGCCAACATTTCAAGATATAGATCCAATCCTACATCATCAATAAATCCTGCTTGTTGAGGACCAAGCATATCTCCAGCTCCACGAATCGTTAAATCTCGCATAGCCACTTTATATCCACTGCCTAAAGATGTAAATTCTTTAATGGCTTTTAATCTTTTATGAGCTTGTTCTGTTAATTCTTTTTGTGGCTGCACCAATAAATAACAATATGCGATTTTTTCTCGACGCCCCACACGACCACGAATCTGATACAATTGCGATAATCCAAAACGATCCGCATCATCAATGATCATTGTATTCGCATTGGCAATATCAAGTCCTGTTTCAATAATTGTCGTACATACTAAAATTTGATATTTCTCTTGTTCAAAATCAATCATAGTTTGTTCAATGTCATTTTTTTCCATACGCCCATGCGCTACTGCCACTTTTGCATCTGGAAACATATTCTGAATATTTTTTGCGACAGAATAGATATTTGAAACATGATTGTACAAATAGAATACTTGTCCACCACGTGATAATTCTCTTTGAATAATTTCTTTGACAACACTTTTTCGATTTTCCATCACATATGTTTGAATAGGATGTCGATGTAAAGGAGGAGTATTCAATTGTGAAATTGTACGCACACCAATCAAAGACATCTGTAAAGTTCTTGGAATGGGTGTTGCACTCAAAGATAGAACATCAATCGCATTCTTCATTTCTTTAATTCTTTCTTTATGTTCAACACCAAATCGTTGTTCCTCATCAATGATTAATAAACCCAAATTTTTATATTGAAAAGATTTATTCAACAATTTATGAGTACCAATAATAATATCTACTTGACCTTCTTCTAATTCTTTTTTAATTTGATTGATTTCTTTTGTCGCCACAAAACGATTCACAACACGAATATTTGCTCCTACATTTTCAAATCTTTTAACAAATGTTTGATAGTGCTGCATAGATAAAATAGTTGTTGGACATAATAAAGCTACTTGTTTATTGTTCGAAATCGCCTTAAAGGCAGCTCTCATCGCAACTTCCGTTTTTCCAAATCCAACATCTCCACAAAGTAAATGATCCATTGGTTTTGGTTTTTCCATTTCTCTTTTAATTTCTTCTGTAGCTCTAATTTGATCTGGTGTTGCCTCATATTCAAAGGCATCCTCAAATTCTTTTTGTAGATCATCATCTTTACTAAACGCAAATCCAATATCTTCATTTCTTTTGGCATATAATTCAACCAAGCGAGCTGCAATTTCTTCAACTTTTTTAGAAACTTTTTCTTTTGTTTTTTTCCACTTATTTGAACCTAATTGAGATAGTTTTATGCCCACCCCTTCTTTAGATACATATTTTCTTACAAGCTGAAATTGTGATAATGGTACATATAATTCATCTCCACCATTATATATAACGTGCAAATAATCTAAAGTTTTTCCTTTTATTTTCCTTGTTGTGATTCCAACATATTGGCCAATACCATATTGTTCATGCACTACATAGTCGTTTGGTTCAAGTTCAAGAATATTTTGTAAAATTTGTCCTTGTTTAAATGTTTTCTGATATCTCTTAATTTGACTAGGGCGATGAAATAATTCTTGTTGGGTATACACAGAAATATCTTCATACATGAACCCTTCATAAAAATCATCTTCAATAAATATGATATTTTTATGAATCGAATATGCTTTTAAAGCTTCCTCTACCTTTTTAGTATGCTCTTCATCCAATGAAATATAGATTGTATTTCCTTTTAGATTCTCTAAAATTTGAATCAATGGTTGATCTGATTTTTCAAGTGTTTCTATTTTTGAAAAGATTGGATTTTTAAAATCCATGAAATCATGAAACATCTGAATATTATGTTCTTTTTCAAATGCGAATACATCATGGAACATACTATATTTAGGTAAGTATTGATGGGATTCAACCATTTCTTGTATAAATGAAATTGTTTCTTCATTTAATTTTTTATATCCATTTTCTACTTCTTCCTGACTTGAAAAAATAATATGACCCTGCACATAATCCATGAATTGGTTTGCTTTTAAATAACTAAAATAAATGTATAAATGAGGATCTATATCATAATTTTCTAAAGCTATTTTATCTTTTTCAATATAATCCAATAAAAAATCATAATCATCTTGAATAAGTTTTTCGTGTTGTTTTTCCAATTCAGAGTCAATTTCCTTTTGTAGAAATTCTATCTGATCATCTGTAAATAATAAATCTGTAGCTGGATTAATTAATACAGAATCAATTGTTTCAATGGTTCTTTGTGTTTCTTCATGAAAGATTCGAATGGACTCAATGACTGTATCAAAAAATTCAATACGAATCGGGTGGTCATATTCAAGACAATATACATCCACAATACCACCACGACTTGCATATGTGCATGGACGATCTACATAATTCACTTTAGTATAGCCTGCGCGATTTAATTTTTGTTTCAATTCAGTCATTGTGATTTCTTGATCCACTTCAAATTTGAAACAAAGATTTCTAAATAATTCTTTATCTGGTAAATAACGGAAAAAGGCCGCCGTATTGCATATGATAATACGTGGCTTATCTTCTTTCACTAACTGTGTTAAAACATAGAGTTGTTCTTGTTTATCTTCTGGACTTGAAGCAATGGCTTGAACTCGTAAAGATTCTTCCATCACAAATAATAACGTATCATTAATAAGTGGTTTCAATCTTTGATAGAGTTGTTGCGCTTCATAGCGATTCTTTTTAACTACAATCCTTGTTTGTTTATCTTGCATAAATGCACTAGCTAAACACAATGCTTCTTCATTTGGAAGTAAGTTTCCTATATTATTTCCAAATTGAAGCATTTGTTGAACGATAGGATTGCCTTGTAGTTTATTTAATATTGTCTCTTTCAAGAATATCACCTTCTACTTTTTATTATATCTATTCATCGTATCACTAAAAGAGTGTTTAATTGAAAATTTAGCTGCTTTTGCGGCCTGTTCTAAAGCGTGATTTAAATCTTCTTGTTGCTCTTGAGGAAATTTTCCTAATACCCAATCTACAACCGGAATCATTTTATCTTTTCCAATACCAATGCGAATACGATCAAACTCTTGCGTACCAATGTGAGAAATTATACTTTTGATCCCATTATGTCCTCCGGCACTGCCTTTTTGACGCAAACGAAGTTTTCCAACAGGCATATCCATATCATCATATAATACAAGGATATCTTCTGCGGATACTTTATAGAAATCCATGCATTGTCTTAAAGCAATACCACTATTATTCATATATGTAGTTGGTTTTAATAAAATAATATCTTCTCCATCAATTTTCTTTTTTGAAAAATATGCCGAAAATTTTTCTTGATTAAAATCCATTTCTAACATTTGTGCTAATTTATCAATTGCCATAAATCCTGCATTATGACGTGTGTTTTCGTATTCTCTACCAATATTTCCTAATCCGATAATAATTTTCATGAAGTCCTCCTTCAAAAAAATAACGGGATAATCCCGTTATTCTTCATCTTTTCCTGGTGTATATAAAATGTGCAAACGACGCCCTTCGCCTTCACCTTCACTCTTAGTAGAAATATCATTCATCCCTGCTAAAGCATTGTGAATTGCTTTTCTTTCATCGGCTGGCATTGGATCTAATACAGCATCTACTTTTGTACGACGTACATCTTTTGCGACGCGAACTGCCATTTTACAAATTTTTTCGTATCTTTCTTCCTTATAACCATTTACATCAATTAATAAACCGATACGCTTTTTGAATGCTGCACTTACTGCAGCTTTAACTAAACGATTGAATGCTTGTAAAGACTTACCCGCTTTACCAATCATAATCGCATTGTTCTTTGTATTTACAGTAATACGATAGAAACCATGATCATTTTCAATTTCAACAGTTCCATCCAATTCTGCATTATCAAAATATGTTTGAATATATGATTTAATGAAATCTTCAATATCTTTTTGGCAATATGCTTCAATTTCAATTGTTTTTCCAATTCCTAAAAAACCACTTTTTTCTTCTGTAACTTCATAATGAAGTTCTTCTTTTGCACATCCCTTTGCGTTACATGCAGCATTTAAAGCTTCATCTAAAGTTTTCCCAGTAAATTTTGCGAATTCCATATGTATTACCTACTTTTTGTTCATAACTTGGTGTAGGATCAATGATTGACATACACGAATTACACTTGATACTAACCAATAGAATGACATTGCCATTGGCCATGAAATATACATAATACAAATCATAGCTGTCATGAAGTACATTGACATATTCATGCTGTTAGCCATAGGATTTGTTTCTTCTTGTGCATATTTTTTAATTTTAACGTTATCTTTCTTATCTTGCCATTTCTTTAACCATTGAGGTAATTTCATTGAAACAATATAGAAAATAACCATTAATACATAAATTGCGATATATGCGATATCTAAAGCTTTAAATCCATCAAGTGGTGTGCCCGCTAAAGAAATGCCCATAAAGCTTCCACTTACAACACTTACAGAACGCATTGTAGCATAATACATACCCATCATGATTGGTAGCTGAATGAAAGTGATCAACATTGAGCCAAATGGATGAATATCATATTTTTGATAAAGATTTTGCATTTCTTGAGCCATTTGCAATTTAGAACGCTCATCTGTTTTATCTTTATATTTATTTTGGATCTTTTGAATTTCAGGTGAGATTTCCTGCATTCTTTGTGTAGACATTTGTGATTTACGTGTAAATACAAATACAAGCATCTGAATTAACAATGTTGTTAAAATGATACCTACACCCGCATCTGTTTTTGAAGAAATTAAGTTAATAATTTGTGCAATTGGCCAAACAATTAAACCTTCAAACCATCCTTTAGACATAGAATCTTTAAAAGTTGTTGGTTGAATTGTATACTCACCATCTTTAATATTCTTTTTAATTTCTTTCTTTAATTTCTTATCAGAAATGTCTTTGTAATTGATTTTGCTTGCATCAATTGTTGTCTCTTCACTTGCAATAATTTGGTCTGCTAATGTTTTTCCATCTCTACCTCTTGGATTTGCACAAGCCGTACATGTTAATAATACCAACATACATAGAAAGACCAATTTTGCTTTTTTCTGCAAAAATTGTTTCATTTTTTATTCCTCTACTTTTTCAAAAATCTTTTATTTATCCGATTTTGATTTTCTTTCATTTCATTTTTATTTTCTTCAAACGATTTATTCGTGTAGGCAGGTCGAACTATAATAATAACATCATATCCCTCTTCAAAGGTAAATACGTCATCAACGATACTACGTAGTTGTCGTTTCACTTTATTTCGACAAACCGCATTTCCTAATTTTTTGCCAACACTGATTCCGACTCTTGCATGGTCCAATTTTCGTTTTTGAAAATAACATACAAATGACGACGACTTAACAAATTGTCGATTCTGGATGATGGAAGAAAACTCATAGTTTTTTAATACACGAAACTCTTTTTTCATGTTATTTCCCTATCCAGACAAAAAAATCACCTAGCAGGTGATTTCTATGCGGATAAAACCTTTCTGCCTTTCGCTCTTCTTCTAGAAAGAACGTTACGTCCACCAACAGTTGCCATACGTGCACGGAAACCATGAACTTTTTGGTGTTTTCTCTTACTTGGCTGATATGTTCTTTTCATCTTGATTACACCTCTCAGTCTTTTCTTCTTCTAAATTTTCAAATAAGATTGCTCAAACATTATAAACATAAAATAAAATAATTGTCAATAAAATAATTATCACATATGCTTACTTTTCAGTATTTTATATGCTTTTTGTGTTAAACGATACATGAATGGATAAATTGGTATATCAAATTCACCAATAAATTCATTTATTGTTGGATTGAAATTGTCTTTGAATTTTGTTAATCCATCATCTAAAGTTCCTTCTACACCTCCCATGTTACTCCATGAACATCCTTTTTCAAATGCCCATTTAAAGTTTTCAACATATTCTTTATATTGTGGCGTGGCATGAACTTTTTAAATCTTTCATCCATTCCTGCATACAACATTTCGCAAGTATTTCCATATTGAATACTAAGTATTCCTGCAATTGCGATATCTTTGTTTTCTTGCCCAAATTCAGAAAATATTTCTTTAAATTCTTTTATATCTTTATCTACACTTCGCAATTGATCTTCTAAACGATGCAATTTCTTTTTTGCATTTTCACAAGTTTGAGCAATTTCCTTTTCAAGTTTTCCCTTTTTTATTTTTGCATCTTCATTTAATTTATATACATTACATGTAGCTAAGAAGATAACGCCTCCTTCAGGATAATTTTCTAACAACGTCTTAAAATAGCCTTTATCTCTTAGCGCAACTCCTTTTCTTGATTCCGTCAATTCTACAAGTCGGCTGAATTCATCTAGCCATTCACCTTGTCCATGAATAATTTGAACATTTCTACGGTCTGCATCCTTGATTAAACGTTTCGTATGTTTTGGCAATGTTTCATCTATATTTTCATATGAATATACGTTCGATTGAAATCTTGGCTGTACTGTATCCGCAATACGCATCGTATATCCATGATGAATTGCCTTACATCTTTTAAATATATCTAAATATATTTCTGTTTCCTTGTATCTATTTGTATTATACGATTTTGAATCATAATCATTAACATGAATAGCAGGATCAAATTTAATGAAGATACAATGATCTTTTTTAGCTAACTTTTTTAATTGATCAAAATAATATTGAACAAGCTCTTTATCCTTATAATCCATGATTGGACCTCTAGGTAAGTAGTACATAAAATGATAATGGCAATCTTTTTATCAACACTAAACCTGTTGCGACTAATACATTATCTTTATACACACATGTATACATGTAATCCCAATTATTTTTTACTTTTGCCAAATTATAGCTTTGTAATAAATTACAATATTCATGATGTTTCACAAATTCATCAAATTTTTCTTGGTTTATATCTTTAAAAAATAAATACGACATATCAAATTCCATCCTTACTTGGACATAATAGATAGTCGTACTTAAATCATGCTTAAATTATTTGTGTTTTGTGTTTCTTTCTTTGATTTTTTTATAAAATTTAAATGCTACATTATACAATAATGAATTTACTGGAATATCAAATTCTCCAATGTATTCATTGATTCTTGGATGATAAATTTCTTTAAAATCAACAAGTCCTCCTTTTAGAGTTCCTTCAATTCCGCCCATATTACTTGTATTACATCCAAGTTCAAAACATTTTTCCATTGTTTTATACCAAGTTAAATAAGGTCCCATTAATCGTTTGAAATCTTCATTCATACCTGCATATAAAATTTCTGATGTATGACCATATTTTACAGTTAATGTTCCACAAACACAGACTGTTTCTCCATATGTTTTTTCATCTTCTTCATATTTACTGATTTTCTTTTCCAACGAATCTTTTAATTCTTCTAATGTGAAACGTTTTTTCTTTGCGTTTTCTGGGCAATTATCTAGATCCAATAAGCATTTTTCATATCTTTCCTTCGTTTCATTTAACATATCATGAATATGGAAATAAGCTAAAGTGATAAACGCATCATCCTTATATGTATCTAGAAGTAATTCATAATATTCTTTTGTTCTTAAAGAAATGCCTTTTCTTTCTTCTGTACATTTCATAACTTTGTCGAAATCATCTAATAATTCTTTATGTCCAAATTGAATATCTAGATTTTGTTTCTGGGCAACTTTAATATTCTTTTTTCCTTTTTTGGATAAACTATCCATGCCAAAATCGTCCGCATATTCAACCATATTGTATCTTGGTTGAACCGTTGTATCAAAATCCTTGTTGAATCCATAATGAATGGCTTTACAAGATTTAATATTTTCGAACTCTTCCTTATAATTAAATTCTTTTCTTTCTTCATCTAAATGAAAACTAGAAACTAAAATACTTGGATCGAATTTTATAAACAAACAATGTTCTTTTTTAGCAATATTCTTTAATTCTGCAAAATAAAAATTTAATAATTCTTTATTCTTAAAATCCAAAATTGGGCCTCTAGGCAAATAAAACATTGAAAAAGACAAAGGTAACGGACGAATCAATACCAATCCTGCCGCAATTAATCGTTCGTCTTCATATACTCCAGTGTAAATGGGTTTCCAATTATTTTTTATGTTTGCCCAGTCATAGCTTTGAAGCAAATTGCAACTAGGATGATTTTCTACAAAGTGATCATATTCATTTTTATTTATATCCGACTTAAAAATATACATATACTTTTATACCCCTTTTATTCCTGCACTTCATTATAACATTTTATTAGTTTTACACAAAATGGTCTATATATTATCCACATATAATATATATGGATATGTATGTTTTAAAATTTTATTATGGTATATACAGTTAAAAAGTATATAAATACATGAGTTATACAGTGGATAAAGATCTATTATTTTTATACTCTGTATAACTATGGAAAAGTGTTTTATATCCTTTATTTTACAATGATTCTCTATGTATTTAACATGAATATAAAGTGAGTTATCCCAATGTGATTCATTTTTTTTACACATTTATCCACATGTGAATATTTTATATCCACAAATAATAAATGGGGATAAGTGTAAAAATCGTGTATAATAATACTACTGCAAGGAGGTTTTACTATGTCTACCATGTCTTATGCATCGATATGGAATGAAACTTTACAAAAAATTCAAGAATCCAACTATTTTGATACTCATACATTTAATTCATGGATTTCTAAAACCACTCTATTTAAAATAGAAGATAATATAGCTTATGTAGCTTATCGTTCGACCATTACTTTCAGTATTTTGAAGAAACAAAAAGAAAAAGAGCTTTTTGAATCTACACTGAGTGAAGTTTGGGGAGATACTTTAACCATTCAATATATTCATCAAAGAGAAATGGAAAAGATGATGCCTGAAGAGGTTGTTAAACAAAGAACGAATGTTTTATTAGAAAACAAATTTAATCCGTCATATACATTTGAAAACTTTGTTGAAGGAAATTCGAATGCGGAAGCTTATGCTGCATGTTTAGCGTGTTGTACTCAAACAACTTCACATCTTTTTAATCCGCTTATGTTATATGGAAATTCTGGCTTAGGTAAAACACATTTACTTCATGCGATGGGAAACTATTTAGCGAAGGAACATCCTGAGTGTAAAGTCATCTATATGTATAGTGGGGATTTGGTTTCCTTATTAATAGAGGCCATGAAGACTAAAAACGTCCATGGAAATACTGTGGAAAGAGTCAAAGAACAGCTTTTAGATTGTGATTATTTTTTAATTGATGATATTCAAAACTTGCAACAGCATTCTAGCAGCCAAGAAATCTTTTTTACCGTATACAATCAATTGATTCAAAAAAATACACAGATCATTATCACAAGTGATATGCATCCTAGTGAAATCAGTGGTTTACAGTCTCGATTAATTTCACGATTTGTTTCCGGATTAACAATCAGCATTTCTAAGCCTGAATTCGAAACGAGTAAAGCTATTTTAAAAAAGAAGATAGAAGGTCGCGAAGAAGGTGTGAATATGAGTGAGGATGTTATTGATTATTTAGCTGGTAAATATTCAAATGATGTCAGAAATCTAGAAGGTACCTTAAATCGCTTGATTTTTAATGCTACTTTATTCAATCCTGATGTAATTGATATGGATTTTGCACGAAAAGTACTAATTAAAGAGCCTATTGTATCGCAATCGGATGAATTAACAATTAAAAAAATTAAAAAAGCAGTTACACGCTTTTATGGTTTATCTTATAAGGATCTAGAGGGTAAATGTCGTCAAAAATTTATTGCGAATGCTCGACACATCTGTGTGTACTTATCTAGAGACTTGCTTCATAAATCTTATGTATCGATTGGGCAAGAATTAGGAGGGCGTGATCATACGACAATTTCTAGTTCGTATGAGCGTGCTAAAAAATTGATTCAAAAAGATGAAGCTTTTAAGACGGCTGTAGAAAAAATACGTAGTACTTTGGATTCTTGATTTATACACTGTATTCCTCATGGAATCCACATCCAAAAATTGACAGAAAAGCATGTATTTTAAAGGGTCTGTGCATTTTTTAC
>ULQX01064161.1_pt1 | contig 20365 bp, 14 predicted proteins | sample 1954941 | NCBI WGS metagenome assembly ULQX01 (sample SAMEA4835667, study PRJEB28245) | human gut metagenome | biome: gut microbiome; material: fecal sample | place: Denmark | collected 2008
GTAGCGCGCGTGGATGATCTGACCGTTGCCGATGTAGATGCCGACGTGGCCGATGGCGTGTGAGGAATCCGAGAAGAACACCAGATCACCGGGCTGCAAGTCGGATTTGGCGACGGCGTAGCCGCAGTTCTTATACTGGGCGGTCGCCGAGTGCGGCAGGGAGTAGCTGAGCTGCGCGTAGAGATACATCGTGAAGCCCGAGCAGTCAAAGCCGTTGGGGGACGCGCCGCCGGAGCGGTAGCGCGTGCCGAGGAAGGGCATCGCCATGGAGACGACCTTCGCGCCCACCGTGCCGTCGAGGTCGGCAGGATCGCGCAGATATTCACCGAGCAGCCAGCCGGTCGTCGAGTCGAACGTGACCTGATACCAGCCGTTCGACTCACCGACGACGGTGACCTGCTTGCCGCTGACCACCTGCGTGATCTTGTCGTAATTTGTGCCGGGGCCCGTGCGCACGTTGATCGTGCCGCCCGTGACGACCATGGAGACGGTCTCGGTCTCGCTCACGTCTTCCTTGGCGTCAGCCTTGTCTTCAAGCTCTGCCTGCATTTCATCGAGCTTGGCGAGCTCTTCTTCGTTCGCGCTCTCGGTCTGAACGGATTCCGTCAGCACGGTCACGCGGTCAACAAGGTTGCGGATCGAACCGTCGTAAGCGGCCTGCGCCGAAGAGAGCGGCGCGAGCAGGCTGACGGAGAGAATGCCCGAAAGCAGGAACGATAAGCATCGTGAATGGTTTCTCATAGCGGAGTCATCCTTTCGTGAATAAAATCAGGGGGCTGCGCGGCGGCTATTTACATCTTGCCGCTCAGCGCGCGCTCAAGCCAGATGGAGGCAAATTCCATCGCCTCGCCAAGGCTTCCTTTTTCCGTCGAGCGGACCACACGGTCGCGCGAACGGAGGCTTGCGTCCGTCATCTGCAACTGAATGGAAACGCGCTTGGCAAGCGTGATATCCTTGAGCGGCGTGGTATCCAACACCTGCATCATCACGATATATTTATCCGCCATCGAGCCGTAGTAGATGAGATTATCCACACGGCGCAGCGGGTGTCCGCGGTAAACGAGACCTTCCGTAGCTTCTGCCATCTGACTCACTCCTGTCCTTGTAACCAATTTGTAACTTTGTAACCGTTTTGTAACTTTTTGCAGTATAGCATTTTTTGCCCCCCTTGTCAATAAAAGTGGGGCGAAAAAATGCAACAAACCCTCGGAGACCGCGTTCACGGTCTCCGAGGGTCGTTATTCTGACGCTTTTCGCTTACTTTCCGAGGTAGCTGCGCACAAGCGTTTGCAGCAGCTCGTCGCGATCCAGCTTGCGGATCAGCGTGCGGGCGTTGTTATGGTTCGTGATATAGGTGGGGTCCTCCGACAGGATGTAGCCCACGATCTGGTTGATGGGATTATAGCCCTTATCCTCCAGCGCGGCATAAACGGTGGTTAGAATATGACGGATCTCAGCGTCCTTTTCCTGCGCAACATTAAACTTTCGGGTAAATTCTTCCATTGGGAGAGTCCCTCCTTTCCATGCAGACAGTATAGCAACGCAATTTCAAAAAGTAAAGAGAGCGCTGTCAACTGTAACCAAATCGTAATGTTTCCTTAAGGAATTCTCAGCGGAGCACCGCGTCGTGGTCGGCCTTGAGCGCTGCGAGGATGGACTGGACGTCCTCATCTGCCTCTTCACCGGTCAGGCTGCGGTCATCCGCGCGCAGAACGAGGTTGAACGCCACGCTCTTCTTGCCGATGGCCACGCCGGGGCCGCGGTAAATATCGAACAGCGACACATCCTTCAAAAGGCCCTTCGCGCCGCGGCGGATGCTCTCTTCGAGCGCGCCGACCGTGACGGCCTCGTCGCACACGACGGCGATGTCGCGCGTGACGGCGGGGAACTTCGGAAGCGGCTGGTAGACAGGGATGTCGCCGCGCTTTTCATACATCGCATCGAAGCTCAGCTCTGCGGTGTAGACCTCGGTGTCCATGCCGTAGTTCGCCGCGACGAGCGGATGGATCTGGCCGAACACGCCGAGGTATGTCTCGCCCGCATACACTTTCGCGCAGCGGCCGGGGTGATAAGAATCATTGTCGGTGCAGGCGACGTACTTGACATCCGTGATGCGCAGCTCGTGCAGCAGCGTCTCGATGCTGCCCTTGAAGGAGAAGAAGTCCACGCCGTCGCCGTAAGCGCCGAGGGAGAGGTACTTCGGCTCGTCAGCAAGACCGTCCTCGCGCGGCAGGTAAATTTTGCCGAGCTCATAGAGGCGGGCGGACTTGTTGCGGTAGCTGTGGTTGCGGGCAATGATCTCGAGCATGCTCGGCAGGATCGTCGTGCGCATGATGGAGGTATCCTCGCCCAGCGGGTTCAAAATCTTCAGGGAGTTGCGCAGCGAGGAATCCTTCGGCATGCGGATCTTATCGTAATAGGTCGGGCTGATGAAGGAATAGGTGATGATCTCATCGTAGCCCAGCGCGCGCACAGCGCCGCCGATGGCGCGGTCGAAGCGCTGCTGCTCGCTAAAGCCGCCGCGCGTGGTCTCGCCGCGCATGAGCGTGCAGGGAATCTTATTGTAACCGTAGAAGCGCGCGACCTCTTCGGCAATGTCGCTGTAATGCTCGACGTCGCCGCGCCAGGACGGCACGTAGATGTCGTCGCCATTCAGGATAAAGCCGAGGGAGACAAGAATTTCGCGCATCAGGTCTTCGCTGAGTTCCGTGCCGAGCAGGGCGTTGATCTTGTCGGGTTCGAGCTTGACGACCGTGGGGGCCTTTTCCTTGGCGACCACGTCCATCACGCCGTCGACGACCTCGCCGCAGCCGAGCAGCTCCACGAGCTCGCAGGCGCGCTCGACGGCCTTGATGGTGTTCATCATGTCGAGGCCCTTTTCATAGCGGGAGGAGGCGTCGGTGCGCATGCCGAGGGCGCTGGCCGTGCGGCGCACGGAAACGCCGTTGAAGTTAGCGGACTCAAAGAGCACCATCGCTGTGTCGCCGACGATCTCGCTGTTCGCGCCGCCCATGACGCCCGCGACGCAGACGGGCTTGTGCTCGTCGCAGATGCAGAGCATGTTCGGCGTCAGCTTGCGCTCGTTGCCGTCGAGCGTCTGGATGGTCTCGCCCTCGCGCGCGGTGCGCACGATGATGTGGCCGCCCTCGACGCAGCTGAAGTCAAAGGCGTGCATCGGCTGGCCGTATTCGAGCATCACATAGTTCGTGATATCGACGATGTTGTTGATGGGGCGCACGCCGCTGTTGCGCAATCTCTCGCGCATCCAGCGCGGAGACGGAGCGATCTTGACGTTTTTCACCATGCGCGCGGTGTAGCGCGGGCAGAGGTCGCCGTCCTCAATGTCAATGTCGACGATCTCCGCGATGCTGCCGCCGCAGCCGTGCGGCTCGGGCGTGTGCAGCTTAAGGGGGCGCTTGAACGTCGCGCTCGCCTCGCGGGCAAGGCCGATGACGGAAAGGCAGTCGGGGCGGTTCGGCGTGATCTCAAACTCGACGATGGAATCGTCAAAGCCGAGGATGTGTGCCATGTTGAGGCCCGGCTCGGCGTCCTCTTCCTGTAAGACAAAGATACCGTCGGCGATGCAGTGAGGGAACTCCTTCTGCTCGGCGTGCAGGTCTTCGAGCGTGCAGATCGTGTCGCTCTTCGTGTTGTACGCGACAAGGTCTCCTTCGTGAAGGTTGGAGCAGCGCGTATCGGGCACAGCGGTCGCATTGCCGAGGTCGAGGCAGGTGTGGAACGTGCCGTCGCCCAGCGGGGCACATTCAAGCACCCTGGCGGCAACAACAGGGCCGTAGACCTTGTCGCCGGGCTTGATGTCAGCGGGGATGGAGGGCTTCGCGGGGTCGATGGGATGATAGTCGTTCAGAAGCGCCGCGGGCGTGATGACGGCATAGGGGAAGTCATGCTCCGCCGTCATGCCAAGCTCCTTGAGCGAGCAGAGCATACCGTCGGACTCGACGCCGCGCAGCGCGCCCTTTTCGATCTTGATGCCGCCGGGCAGATGTGCGCCGGAAAGCGCAGCGGGAACATAGTCGCCCACATGGACGTTCCACGCGCCGGTGACGATCTGCACCGGCTCCGCCTGACCAACGTCGATCTTCACGACCCACATGTGGTCGGAGTTTTCATGGCGCTTCATCTCGAGAATTTTGCCGACAACCACGTTTTTGAGGTTTTCGTCGGGCCGCTCGATGGTCTCGACCTTCGAGCCGGAGAGCGTCATCTCGTCGTTGAATTCCTTATCGGTGATATCCTTGAGGTCAACGAATTCGTTGAGCCAATTACGGGATAGGATCATATTTGTATCCTCCTAAGAAGTAACAATCAAATTTCGTTTTTTGTGACGACATGCGCGTCACAAAAAACACCGCTCAGGGTGCAAGCGTGCGAGCAAAGCGAGTGCGGCGCAGCACCCTGCGAAAGAGATCGCAGAAAGCGGCTCGCCGCTTTCGCGAGGAATATTAAAACTGTTCGAGGAAGCGGACATCGTTCTCGAAGATCAAACGCAGGTCGCTGATCTTGAAGTGGCCGAGCGCCAGACGCTCAAGGCCCATGCCGAACGCCCAGCCGGAATAGACCGTGGAGTCGATGCCGCAGCCCTCGAGGACCTTCGGGTGGATCATGCCGGCGCCGAGCACCTCGATCCAGCCCTCGCCCTTGCAGGTGGGGCAGCCCGCACCGTGGCACTTGTGGCACTGAATGTCCATTTCGCAGCTCGGCTCGGTGAACGGGAAGTGATGGGGGCGGAAGCGCGTGACCGTGTGCTCGCCGTAGAGCTGGCGCACGACCTCGTTGAGCGTGCCCTTGAGGTCCGCCATCGTAATGCCCTTGTCGATGGCCATGCCCTCGATCTGGTGGAACATGGGCGAGTGCGTGGCGTCGACCTCGTCCTTGCGGTACACGCGGCCGGGGGCGAGAATGCGGATGGGCAGCTCGCGCGTCTCCATCGCGTGGATCTGCATCGGAGAGGTTTGCGTGCGCAGAAGGATCGAGCTGTCCTCGGTGAAGTAGAACGTGTCGCTCCACTCGCGGGCGGGATGGCCCTCCTCGACGTTGAGCTTCGTGAAGTTGTACTCGGCAAGTTCGACCTCGCGGTCTTCGAGAATTTCAAAGCCCATGCCGACGAAGATGTCCTTGATCTCGTCGAGCACCTGATACATCGGGTGCTTCACGCCGATCTTTTCCTGCTTGCCGGGGATGGTCACGTCCACGGCCTCGGACTTGAGCTTGAGCTCCATGGCCTTGTCGGCGAGCTCTTTCGTCTTTTCCTCGATGTTCGCTTCGAGTTTGGCGCGCACGTCGTTGGCGAGCTGCCCGATCACGGGGCGCTCTTCGGCGCTGAGCTTGCCCATCTGCTTCAAAACGGCGGTCAGCTCCCCCTTTTTGCCAAGGTAGCGGACGCGCAGTGCTTCGAGGTCCTCCGCCTTGCCGGCGTCGGAGATCGCATCGAGTGCCGCCTTGCGGATCGCTTCCAGTTGTTGTTTCATATCATTTCTCCTTTTCAGGTAAAAATTTGCAGAATTTCAAAAATCGGCGGCAGGGGCAAAAAAATAGCCTTTCCTCCCGACACTCTCGGGACGAAAGACTTTCTTCCGCGGTACCACCCTGATTCGCGCCCAAAGGCGCGCGCTCGTTGCCCGTAACGGGGGCTGACCGGCCGCGCATTTCCTCGCGGCTGCTCGGGGGCGAACCAAGCGACATCCCGCAGACCGACTCCCAGCCGCCGACCGGTCCTCTCTACGCGGAACAAACACGCTATTTTCCCTTTCACAGCATTTGTCTAAGTGGTACTTATATCACAGAAAAAAGGAACTTGCAAGTGGGAATTTTCCCCTTGCCGGCAAAAAAGCGGCAAAAGCGCAAAATATCGCGCATTTTCCTCTGCGCACTCCCCTTTTTCTGCCCAAAACACGGAAAAGCCGCACTTTACAACGTGCAAAAACGTGATATACTATAATAGTTGTTTACAAACCCACCGTGGCTGCTCTCGCAGCCGGATAAGGAGAACGATCATGGACGAAAGAAAGCGTCTTTACAAATCCCGCAACAACAAGATGATCTGCGGCGTCTGCGCAGGCATCGCAGACTACTTCAACATTGACCCGTCGATCGTACGCGTGCTCTGGGCGGTCCTCGCTCTGGCCGCCGGTACCGGCATCCTCGCCTATATTGCCTGCGCGATCATCCTGCCCGAGGGCGACACCGAGGTCTGATCGCTTGACAATCCGCGCAAAAACGATATACTAAATCCTGTTTGCCGCGCGAAACGGCAGAAAAAGATGTAAAACGCGAAGGGAGCTTCCTTTTATGGCGACTTATCCGATGCATGTCGCGGGTCTTGACCGCGACTTTCCCATCTGCAAGGTAACGGACGATCTTTATATCGGTGCTTTCATCATGTTCGGCGACGCGGAGCTGACCGTGCGCTGCGCAGAAGAGCTCTTGAAGCTCGCCGAGGGCATCGACTACGATTACCTCTTCACCGCTGAGGCAAAGTCCATTCCCCTCATCCACGAGATGGCGCGCCAGAGCGGCGCGAAAAAGTATTTTATCGCGCGCAAGGGCCCCAAGGTCTACATGCCCGACCCCATTTCCGTGGAGGACAAGTCCATCACCACCGTCGCCCAGCAGAAGCTTTTCCTCGGCTCTGACGACGCGGACCTCATCCGCGGCAAGAAGATTTTGCTCGTCGACGATGTTATCTCCACGGGCGGCTCGCTCAAGGCGATGGAAGCACTCGTCGAAAAGGCGGGCGGCACCGTTACGGGCCGCATGGCCGTTCTCGCCGAGGGCGGCGCAGCCGACCGCAAGGACATCCTGTTCCTTGAAAAGCTGCCCGTCTTCAACGCCGACGGCAGCGTGAAGTAAAAAGATTCAATCACAGAAGCGCAAAGCGCCTTTCAAAGAGCTTTCTTTGAAAGGCGCTTTCTCTGTTATTCGGTGATCTCCTCGCAGACCGTCGGCGATGTAGGCTTTGCTTCGGCCTCCGGCGCTGTTCTTAGTCCGCTCAAACCGCGGCGGCAGAGCACGCAGCCCGCCGCGCATACGGCGGCCATGACGGCAAGGAACTGCCACTTCTCCGCAAAACCGCCCAAAAGCCCCAGCGGGTCGTTCATTGCGTTGAACGCGGCGTGCGCGGCGATCGTGGGCAGGATGCTCCCCGTGCGATAGCGAATATAGCCGAAAAGCAGGCCCATGAGAAACGCGTAGCCGATCTGCACTGGCGTTCCGTGGATGAATCCAAAGAGTACCGCTTGCAGTACAATTGCGATCCACACCGGCATGGCCCGTTCCAGCCGCGACTGGATGATGCCGCGGAACACGAGCTCCTCCGCAAGCGGCGCGCCGGCCACCACGGCAAGCGCCGGGATCAGCCCCGTCTCTGTGCTCAGGCGCATGGCTTTTCCATATTCCTCCATCCAGCTTTCCGGCAGCAATGCAAGCACCAGACTGACCAGCACATAGAGGCCGACCGCGCCGAAGGCGCAGAAGCCCACCGTCCAGCCCGAGCAGTGACGAAGGCCCGCCGCCTCGGATAGCGGCTTTTTCCGCAGCAGGAACCACAGCAGCAGTACCGCGGCGATGATCAGACACGATAGCAGCGTGAGCGCCGACAGGCCGTCAAGAAGCCGCTCCGCCACCGCCTGCGCCCCCTGTGCAAGGTCCACTCCCCTATTGATCGCCGCATCGGCAGCGATACCGATCCCATAGACAAAGGGCAGCAAAACCTGCACCGCCACGAAAAAGAGCTGATACAAAGCGGATCTCCCCAGCGCAGCCAAAACGCCCTTTGCGGAATAGAAATGCTCGGTTTTCATATCTTCCCCCTCCTTGTCCGGTCCTAAAATTGCCGCAGCCTCCATTTTGTGTGCGGGCCACTTCAAGCAAGCCCGGCGCAGTGAATGCCAGCGCGTTTTATTCGTCTTTTAGTTGAAAATATTCATTTATCTCTATACCGTTTGTTTAATTATACTGTATTATCCGATGCTTGTAAACAGCATTTTGTGAAAAGCAATCTTTCGGCAACGGCCTGTATTTGTCCGGTCCATCATACAGTTTATGATACAGTGAACTTCTGCGTTCTTCTCACTTTTCGTCAGTTTTACTAAAAATATTTTAGCTTTTTCTGCTGGACAAGTGCAAAAGAACGTAGTATCCTATAAAAAATAAACGAGGAAGATGGATGATTCATCCGATAAACTGGTCAAACACAACAAAATAAGGAGGAAAACGCATGGCATACCGGGAAAGCTACGCAGGAAAGATCAACCGCAAGCTGAACAAGAAGCTCCACGTCGTCGAGGTGGCCTCGGGACGGCAGAAGGCCGACCTCGTGCTCAAGAACGCGACGTATGTGAACGTCTTCTGCAACGAGCTCAGCCATGGCGACATCGCCGTGGCCGAAGGGCTGATCGCAGGCATGGGCGAGCATTACGAGGGTGCGGTCGAGGTCGACATGGGCGGCAAGCTCGTGCTGCCCGGCTTTGTCGACGCGCACATCCACTTAGAGAGCGCGCTCGTTTCCCCCAAGGAATTTGCCAACGCCGTCATTCCGCACGGCACCACGACCGTCATCACCGACCCGCACGAGATCGCCAATGTCATGGGCACCGACGGCATCGAGTATATGCTGCAGGCGACGGAAGATCTGCCCGTTGACGTGCGCTTCATGCTCCCCTCCTGCGTGCCCGCAACGCCGCTCGACGAATCCGGCGCGGTGCTCGATTACCGCGCGATCGACTCGTTCTACGAGCACAACCGCGTCGAGGGTCTGGCCGAAATGATGAACTATGTCGGCGTCGCGAACGCCGACGAGCAGGTGCTCGAAAAGATCGTCGCCGCGCAGGCGCACCACAAAAAAATCGACGGCCACGCCCCCGGCCTTTCGGGCAACGACCTGAACGCCTACATCGCCGCCGGCGTCTATTCCGACCACGAGTGCAGCACCGTGGAGGATGCCATCGCCAAGCTCGAGCGCGGACAGTACATCATGATCCGCGAGGGCACGGCCGCGCGCAACCTCGACGCGCTGCTCCCGCTGCTCACACCGCAGTATTACACCTACTGCATGTTCTGCACGGACGACAAGCACCCGAACGATCTTCTCGAAAAGGGCCACATCGACTACATCGTGCGCCGTGCCATCAAGTCGGGCGTCGACCCGATCATCGCCGTCAAATGCGCGAGCCACCACGCCGCGCGTTACTTCCTGCTCAACAACCGCGGCGCAATCGCACCGGGCTTTCTTGCGGACTTTGTCGTGATCGACAATTTCGACGACTTCAACATCCTTGAGGTCTACAAGAAGGGCAAGCTGATGTTCGACGGCAAGACCGTCACGCCGTTTGAAGCGCCCGAGATCGATCCGCACCTCGTCAAGCGCTCGCACGAGACGTTCCACGTTGCGCACCTTGAGGCCACGGACTTTATCGAGTCCCGCCCGCGCGCGGTGCTCGGCATGGTGCCCGGCGAGATCGTCACGACCGATGCGGGCTACGCCGAAAAGATCAGCGTTGAGGACGACATCTTGAAAATTGCCGTCATCGAGCGCCACAAGAACACGCACCACATCGGCATCGGCTACATCAAGGGCTACGGCCTCAAGTCCGGCGCGGTGGCGACATCCATCTCGCACGACAGCCACAACATCATCGTCGTCGGCGCGAACGAGGAGGACATGGCTGCGGCGGTCAACCGCGTCGTCGAGCTCGGCGGCGGCATCGTCGTGATGGACGACGTCAAGGTGCTCGGCGAGCTCCAGCTCCAGATTGCAGGCATCATGAGCGAAGCACCGCTTATCGAGGTCAACGAGGCGCTCGAAAACGCCAAGGAGCAGGCCTTCAAGCTCGGCGTCTCGCGCGGGGTCGACCCGTTTATGACGCTTTCGTTCATGGCGCTGACCGTCATTCCAACGCTGCGCCTCACGACGCGCGGCGTGTTCGACGTCATCAATCAGCGCTACGTGTGATCTTACATTGTGAAAGGCTCCGCCGCAGTGCGCCGGAGCCTTTTTTCGAAAAGTTTTGCTTGCAAATGCTCCCTGCATCGCATATAATAATTATTGCACCTGCCGGTGTGATGGAATTGGTAGACGTAGCGGACTCAAAAGACTGTACGCCTACTGACACATCGGATTGGCGTGACCCTTGCAATTATTAGGTTTTTGAGGTATTATAAAAGCAGCTTTTTCCCGAGTTCTTCCCTGAAGTTCTCCCCTACGGCAGAACTTCGTAAAATAGGCCGGTGTGATGGAATGGTAGACGTAGCGGATTCAAAATCCGCCGGGGGCAACTCCGTGTGGGTTCGAGTCCCACCACCGGCACCACTTGAAACGACTGGGTTTCTCCGTTTTGGAGGGACCCAGTCTTTCGTCATTTTTGATCGAGTTCTCTCCTGAGTTCTCCCGCGTATCGCATCTCTGCTCACTCTTGCATAGCAGCGAGGTTCCCGCTGATGGTCAAATTGCCCTGCATTGCGTTTCCCGTAAGCTCCTTTGAGTTTGATTCCAGATGAGCGTAGATATTTGCGGTCGTATTGTAATTGCTATGGCCCAGCCATGCCTGAATATCTTTCATTGATATTCCGCTTTTGAGAAGAAGACTTGCGCAGGTGTGTCTCAGTTCATGAAAGGTGATCTCCCGCAGATTGTTCTTCCGTAGGACCAGCTTGAAATGCTGTGTCACATAATTAGGTTTAATCTGCTCACCGATATCATTCACATAGATATAGTCGCTCTCATGATAGCAGTTGCCGCAGAGTTCACGGTACTCCTCCTGATGCTTTTTCATTTGAAGCAGCAACCTCCGGTATTCCGGAACTAACGGTAAGGTGCGATAGCTCTTTTTGTTCTTCGGTCGATCCTTTGCAACAATGGTGTATTTGCCATCAATACTAACCTCAACAACTACATGTGCAATCGTGATCGTATTGGCATCAAAGTCAATAGCCTCCCATTTCAGGCCCATGATCTCAGAACGGCGTAGCCCGTAAAATGCTGCCATCAACACGGGGAACTCGGCTCCATCACCCTTTACGCAACTGAGCAGATGCTCTACCTCTGACAAGGTATAGAATTTTCCGATGTGTTCGACCTGCTTAGGGCGCATTCCACGTTTTAGGGGAGTCATTGGGATTTTCTCCAACCGAACGGCATCGTTGAGGGCTTTGCTGATGTTTGCATGGTACTTGATGATCGTGTTGTTGCTGATCTCCAGTTCCGTTGCACAGTAGGTATAGAAGTCTTGAATATCGCCGGCACGCAGACCGCCCAGCGTGACCTTACGCCCACGAAAAAACGGAACGATACGCTTTTCAACATTCGTTTTGTATCCAGCGTAAGTCGTTATATCCACGGATGACTTGATTTGCCTGAGCCAGTAGAGCATATAATCGGCAAAAAGCATATTGGCATCGGCTGTGCGCTGGTACTCAGCAGGCTGATATTTTTGTCGTTCTGCTACCAGCATTGCCTCCGCCTTTCGTTTGTTGCCCTTCACCGGCAGTCCTGTTGCTATCCACTTACGTTTTCGCTTTCCATCCGAGTCCACAAAGTTTAATACAATATAAAAAAGTCCTTTTTTCTCTTGCAGATGGCCCGCTACCATTCTGTTAACCTCCTTACTTAACAGTAGCGTCTTTCAACAAACGACAACATCATTGTAGCATGCTGAATCCGCCGGAACAATGGTGCGCAAGATTTTATTTTCACGGACAAAGGTATTTAGATTTCAGAGTTCCTTTGCAGATATTCGATGATGTTGATTTTGGGAATACGAAACGCTTTCCCTATCTTGAAAAAGCGAATGCTGCCATCGTGCAGCAGACCATATGCCGCCTTGTAGCCTATGCCACCCAACATCTCTCTAAGTTGATCAACATTTACTACATCTGGATATGCGGCAAACATTTTCTCTTTCATACGTTCATGTCACCTCATCTACATATTTGCTGTGGAGGGCTAAAATAGCAAAAAGAAGTTCTCTCCGTTTTACACGAAGAGCACTTCTTCTTTTTCAACATAATAATAGCACAGAATCTGCGGAATGCACAATCCTACCGCATCAGCAAAATTACGGAAAGTATTCCAGCAATTGCACAGCAACCCATCAGTATTAGTAGTATTGACTTTTGAGGGCAAAGCAATTATCATTACATTACAGTAAAATAGGATTGTTATATACAAAAACAGGAAGAGAGATATTCACATGGAAAATTACTCTCCGCTGAGGTATCCGGGTGGAAAGTCCGCATTATATCCCGCTATTGCCAACATTATAGAATCAAACAATATGAAGCACTGTATATATATCGAGCCTTTTGCCGGTGGCGCAAATATTGCTTGGAGCCTACTCATCAATGGTATAGTAGATTATATTATCATCAACGATGCAGATAAGTCTATATATTCATTTTGGCGGGCTATCACAGAATCTACGCATTGGTTTATCGAAAAAATCGAAAGTGTCTCTGTAACTGTCGATGAATGGCGCAAGCAAAGAGCCATTCTCCAAGAATCGTCAAGATACAGTAAAGAACTCGGTTTTGCTATGTTTTTTTTGAATCGGACCAATCGTTCGGGAATTTTGGACGCTGGACCTATCGGTGGCTATGATCAGTCTGGAACATATAAAATTGATTGTCGTTTTAATAAGGCATCGTTAATTAAGAAAATTTCCAAAATTGCCGAATATAAAAAGAATGTGAAGATATATAATCAAGATATTTCCGTTTTTTTGTTACATTACCTTCCACGTTGGAGCGACAAAGGAGAGATCTTTATATATTTTGATCCTCCTTATTACGAAAAAGGCCAGCGCTTATATATGAATTATCTCTCAGGCGAAGATCACGAAAGGTTGCGAGATGCGGTTTCATCACTTGATTGCAAGTGGGTTATGACCTACGATGACAATATAGAAATCGATAAGTTATATGAGCACTACCAACGATTTCATTTCTCAGTCAACTATAGTCTGGCTAACAAAAAAAAAGGCGGAGAGTTAATGATTTTTAAAGATTCGTCTTGTATTCCGTCTGCTAAAATCATCAAGAATCTGCCCAAGACTATTTCTTTTGACAGTGATAGCATAAATTTGGAGGAAAATAAAATGAGCGTCTGTAGATTTTGTAGCATAGCCAATAAGGGAGATTTTTTACAAAAACCAGAAAATAAAATAATTGCTGAAACTAACGATTACTTTGCAATTTCATCTGTTGGTGCTTTGGTTGAAGGATGGACTCTTATTGTGCCTAAAAAGCATTGTTGCTCAATGAAGGCCTTATATTCTGAAAAGCAGTTTGCCGAGTTTACCAGCAATGTTATTGAAGTACTTGAAAAATGCTATGGTCCTGTCATTGCTTTTGAACATGGCCCAAATCGAGAAGGCTCCGCAACATCCTGCGGAACAAATCACGCACATATTCACTTGGTACCATACCATTCGTTAATACAAAAACTTGATACCATAGAATTCGATTGGCAGATTTGCACTGCTTCTCAGGTTGATGCTCTTGTTGGAAATAACGAATATTTATTTTATTGTGAACCTATCCGCAAGTGGGATAATCCTAACGGAAGAGTACATATTTTAAAAGAACCAATTTCTCAATTTTTCAGGAAGGTTATTGCAGAGGACCAGGGCAACATTGAAAAGTACAATTACAAAACAAATCCAGATACTACCCTTACATTAAAAACAATTAAAAATCTACAAACATTTTTCTAAACGATGCGAGGGATATAAATGGCCGAAGAATATACTGTTAGTGATTCTAAAACTGGAAAGCCTGAGCATTATCAGGACCAAGATGTAATTGAAACAAGCGTTAATACGGATGGCAGGAACCAGTACGATTGGGAGTCAAGGTATCCTGAAAATGCACGTAAGGAAATGAAAAGCGAAGCCATCTACATTGGCATAATCCTGTTTGTATCTTTCGTCCTCTTGATTTGTATTTGGTGCGGATTAATTGGCAGGATAGGTGGCCATATAGGGCTTGAATCAAAGATAGTTACTTCGTTGGAAGGAATTATCCTTTATTTCTTTTCAGGTCTAATGGGCGGAACAATTTTTGGGCTAAAATATTTTTATAGAGTTGTGGCTCGAGGTTATTGGTCTCAGGATAGAAAATATTGGAGAATTTTCTCGCCATGGATTTCTGCTTGTATTGCTTTTGTTGTAGGATGCATGGTCCTTTCCGGTTATATTAATGCAGCGCAGTCTCCATCATTCGCAACAGAAATTTGTGTTGGATTTATTACTGGTTACTTTGCGGATGATGCCGTCGGGAAAATGTCTGAAGTTGCAACGGCTCTATTTGGATCCGGTAACAAAACCGTCTCTAGTAGCAAAACTGACACTAGTAGCGGTGAAAAGTGAGGTGCTTTGAATGGTGCGTTCTCAATGTTTAAAGCCGATAAATAAGATTCTTTGGGTTGTGAAATCAGGTGTCGAAACCATTGATGCCGAGCAGATTTGTATAGAACGTGTAGGTGAAAAAGCATTTGGATTAGCATCATTGCCTGCAAAGTGGACATTGCCGTTCTTTGTTATTTCAGATGAGCTCTTTGACGACTACACAAAAGCTGGGACTGCGAACGATCTCATGACAGCATGGGGGTATGCGATAAGTTTGGCAGCAGCGCAATGCAAAATCGAACTTGATGATCAAATTATTGTACGTTCAAATGCACATTCTGAAGGATTAGAGTATCGTGGAAAATTTATCTCTGTAGAGGGCACTCTACGCGAGTGGCCACAACTCGTTAAGCGCTGTTTTGATGACTTTATTGCGCAAGAAGGTTCATCAAATGTTCGTATGCCTGTAATTATTCAAAAACGCGTAATATCATTGTTTTGTGGACATATTTCAAACGAACGCCGTGTTGCGAAAGATCTTCGTGACTGGAGAGGCGAGTTTGATGTGGTTGCTCCCCCTCGCACTTTCCGTATTTCTTTACGCAACTGGAGGAAGAAGGTCAATACGACAGATCAGTTCAACTCCAAATTGATGTGTCCTTCTGATCGTAACATCAGAACGGCATTAACTATTCCGTGCACATGGGTTACGAGTCAGAAAATTCGTGTACATTTCGAATGGGTATATGATGGAGATTATTTGTATTTAGTTCAAGCTGACGAAGAAAAGTCCTCAAGTGGTATTGATCCCACAAAACTCTCTTGTAAGTCAGAAGAAGGCAATAAGAGCACAGATAGGAATTTTCCACACTGCCTTCGAATGTTAAGAGCCGAAGATACAGAGCGGTACAAACAATATGCTAAAATTCAAAATCCTCTTTTGTATCGACGATTAGAATTGAGTACCGCACCGTTGTATATTTTGGATGACAAGAATACACTTAAATCGTTAGCTGAAGGGATTGTTCCTCCTGATTTGGAGCTTGATTTGCAAGTTCTCGTATCTCGATTTCTAATTATCCGAACAGATATCGCAACTAATAGAAAAGAAGATCGTCAACTTCTCCCGCGGACAGATGGTATAAGCACCGCTGAAGACGCCAAAAAATGGCTTTGTGATAGTTATGCCCGACTTTCAAAAGAATTTCGCAAAAGTGCCATTTTTATATTCCACAACTATATACCAGCTATTTCATCAGCATTTGCCTATGCTAGCCCGGGCGATAAATTGGTCCGAATAGAAGCTCTATGGGGGTTACCCGAGGGATTATATTATTACAGCCATGACAAATATCTGGTTGATACTAGAGTATCAGATATTAAAAAAGGAGCTTGCGAAGACTTCAGTGTGCAAAAATTTACAAATTATAAGAAATACTTTGTTTTTCCAATGGATGACGGCAAATGGGAAGTGCAATGTCTGAAACCTCCGTACGACTGGTATGAGGCTATTTCTGATGAGAAATGGGTAAAACAAATCGCCTACGTTACGAGGTTGATTTCTGAAGAAGAGCAGAATAGCGTTAGCGTAATGTGGTTCGTAGGTGTTGATAAGTCTCAATACAACTGTGATGTCTTTCCGTGGTATCATGAGCATTATGAATATAATGACAATCTGAGCATGCCACGAAACAAGTTATCATTTGAAGATGCAATTGCCATTCACACACTACAAGATCTCAAAAACCTGGAAGCCTTAACGCAAACCTCCGCTTCAAATATTAGGAATATTCAGATACAGCCTACAAACGCAAATTTTTTGCGAGACAGAGATGTTATTGGTAGAATAGGCACTGTTGCTAAAGGCCTCGGGGCAAGTATTTTGCTTGAGGGTGGAATTCTCTCTCATGCATACTATCAACTTATTCGGACCGGAGCCAAGGTCCAAGTCCGGTATTCTTTTGAAAAGAGGCAGCAATTTGAATTCAACAAACTGGTGCGTGATAAAATTCCAGAAAAAATAGAAAAGAATGGTGAGGAGGCTGTAACAGCAGAACTAAATAAAGAACTATTTAGTAGCTTGCTGAAACGAAAGCTTGTAGAGGAGGCATTAGAAGTACTTGATTCAAAGAACGATGAAGATATTATTGCTGAACTTGCCGACATTTTAGAGGTCCTTGATGGGATTTTGAGTCAATATCAAATTGATTTTAATACCGTTCTATCTCAGAAGGAAATTAAGCGAAAAAAATCAGGCGGATTTGACAAAGGTATCTATCTGAAAAAAACCACAAGCCGAACCGCCTCTGGAGAAGGCCGCATTATCGTTGATAAAGCCCCTGTAGACACCAAACAAGGAATTTCCAAATCTACGGACTGGCGCAGATATCCAAACGCTAATGAATCTTTAACACGAATAAAAGTGCCGGTGACATTAGATAAATGGGAGGTTCGTCCAAGCGTCAAATCCGATAATATCGATATTGTACTACGAGGTGAGCGAAAGCAAGGAGTTTGGCAAGTAGAAATTTCCGTTTTTGAAGAGGCTGATCAGTTGTCGTTTTTTGACAAGTAAATTCATCTTCTCTAATTATCTAAGAATAGTTATCGAGCGGTCGGCTCTCACCCATGAGAGCCGACCGCTCAGCCGAGTAGCTAATGGTGCTTTCACTCAAAGGCTCTCGCCGAACCGTACATGAACCTCTCGGTTCATACAGCTCTTATCAATCACAATATTCCATCAGCAGAGAGCCCCGTATGTAAACATATTGGGTTCTCTTTTTTATGCCTTTCAGCCAGAGTTTCCCCCTTTTTCGGTGTCCAGCAAGGTGCCGTCAGGATTTATGGGCACTGGGTGCCGTCGAGGATTATGCGCAAAAAAATTTGCAGACCCTAGCTAAATGAAATCAGTCGGCAATAGAGGCGTCATCCAAAGCCGCCTCCAAATACTTCATATTCATGTACTTTTTGTTGCCCCACTGGGTACCCCACTGCGAAGCCTCGCACAGACCAGCATCGGCGTGGAGTTCCCATCCGGGAATATCCCCACCACACGGGGCCCGAGACGGATCTATCGGTTCGTCCGCTCAATCATATTGTTTGTACGTATGCGCGCCCAATGTTCGCTGGGAAGGTCAAGTTTGGGTCAGGCAAAAAGTACTATTTTAGATAGGAAAAAATCTCCCCCTCCGAACCAGCAAAAAGAAAGTACTATCTTTCTTCCCGCCAAAATATTCGAGGAAATCCGCATAGAGATGGTTACCAGCTTTCGTCCTTAATGGTAAACATCATTGCTGCCAAAGAGATAGGCCGGAATCTTCTCAATACCGTTTTCGTCCCTCTCGCAGATTTCTTAGCTTCATAACTTTCAGCCATGCTTCTCTTCTTATTGCTTGAAACACTATATCAAGAGCTCCGTATATCATCATTCTGTCAAAAAAAGCAACTGTGCTTTGTTGAAATAGCAAAAAGAAATGTGAGGTAGGACTTGGCATGTGAGAATTCCTTCTTTAGAGCATTTTCTGTTATGTAGGGACGTAAACAGATTTTTAGACTAATCGTTTTACCGTGTCATTTTTATGTGGTTCTATCCATCCTTCCAAATTCTTGACATGTAAAGAACGATTTTGATAGGAGCTGCGGAATGTACAAAGCTACTACATCAATCGGATAAAAACGCAAATTTTATAGATGCCAAATCAAAGGAGGTGATTTTACATCAGTTGGCAAGCCGCAGCTCTTACTGTATTACGTTCCAAAAAGTATGGCGTTATCCCCTACATCAAAAATTGAGAATAATGATAGTGAGGTATTTTCTTATGAAAAGAAGGTTAATGCTGGCAGCAATGTCTCTTATCCTAACAGTGACATTGTCAGTCACGAGCATGAACACTGTAGCTGAAGCTAGTCCGAAGATGTCCCCTACAGAGGAAAATCTCGAAATCACTATTAACTCGTTTTTAGAGAGCGACGGTGCTGTAGCCGAAGAGTTAACAGATGAAATGCTAAAAACTTTTTTGGAGACTCCTCTAGACTTTCTTCGAGTAATTGACACATATCCTCTCGATAAGCAAGAACTTCTCCTAAGTCGTATTGCAAATGTTGCTGTAGGAATGCCTGATGAGGAACGGCTTTCCTTTGAGGATATTATTTACTCTGCTGATGAAACAACCCCCGGTATCTCTCTATTAGAAACATACTATTCTGAAGCACTTGAAGCGACCCCTCCCCAAAATTCTGTAAGTAACCTTCCTAAATACGACATGGAATCAGTCAATCAGATTGTCAAGGCATATTTGGCTTCAGATTCCGAGGGAAATGAAGCGTTCTACAACTATTTGTCAAATGTATATAGTGCCGAACCTGAGTTAATGGAATCTGTGATGATGAACTATTCTGATTCCGAAATTCAAACATTAGCAAAAGACTTAGCAGCCTTATACCGTGAGGATAGCGATCTGTTAGAAAGATTCCAATGCGACGGTCGTTTGTCAGCAGCAGTTTTGGAAGCCATCGATTCTTCTATTGAAGAGACTTCTGCCATGACTAATATTGCCCCATACGCTGTTTACACTCCCAAAATTACTTCATTTTCTTATACCAAGAAGATTGAAGTTGGTACCCCTGTTCCCCTTTCTATTAAATTGACAGAGACAAGCGGAACATCCTCCGCTCGCACCTATACTGTAAAGGTGTTTTGTACACGTTCTGGCAAAGAGTGACAAGTAGCTACTACTACTATGACGATTCCTGCCGGTTCTACAGTAGCAACCAAGAATGTCAATATTACTTTTTCGCACGCAGGTACATTTACCACAAGAGTTGCAGTTTACAATGGCTCAGCTTTATTGGTAACTCGCTCTGGAGCAAATCCAGACGTATCCTACGGGAATTGGAAAATAACTGTAACTTTTGACCCTGATCGCTTAAAGTACGGCTCTTTCTCGCTTTACAACGCTGCTGGCGAACAGCAGGTTTATGGCAGCGCGTTGGGCCGAGGCGAAAACAATCTCCCTGAAAATCAGCAGCACGGAAACACACCTTGCGGCACATACTCCGGAATCTTAGCTGGACCACATAAGAATACAGACTCCTTTGGCCCCAACAAGTACATTCAAACGCATGCTATTGATGTTCCCGCAATTCAGAAATACGGTCGCACTGATGCAATGTGGATTCATGGTGGTCGTAGCCAGACAGTACTACAGTGGACCGATGGATGCGTTCGCGTGTTTGACTCATCTATGTTAAGTATGCAAAACAGCATCACTGAAATGACCCGTGCAGCAAACGGGCATTACCAGACGGGATCTGTTGTTTATCGCGAGAGCTAATCTTATTGCTAAAATACAGAATGTTCAAGTACCGATCGTCATCCCATAGTCGGGTAGCAAATCTTACAATTTAACTCAAAGCAACCGGAGTATTGACATGTGATGTCAATACTCCGGTTGCTTTTTTCATCAGAAAACAGATGTACTAATGTTAATAATGTAAGTGTAAAAGCTCTACCAGCATTTTCAGTTTGTTTGGCATCCTTTCCAGAATAAATGTTCAGGCTGGTATTGCCGATACACAATGCGGCAGAACATTCTACAATGTTGCGCAATGCCTGCTTCGGTACAGGTAACTCTGTAAATGTGATGGCAGGCCCACTTGAGTGCAGCAATGGTTCAGTCTCGTCCAACAGCCCATGGTTTCGCAGCTTCCCAACACTATCGCCTCATATATGTCCATGGGCGGATTAGATATTACAGTTACTCAATACAGTTACTCAATAACTTTCGATATTTGCCAATAAGGTGTCACAAACATTCCCTTTCAAAGAATAAATGTAATAGCCTATGCCAAGTTGCTAAAATCACATGATTTACAACAACTATTCTAAATAGTTGTTCAAATCAGGCAAAAATAGCCCATTAGCTGTAAGCTCCTGACGCTAACACAGTTCCTGCTTTACCGATGTTAGCGCCGGGAGCGCACAGCCAATTTGGGTCGGGAAAAAA
>ULQX01020361.1_pt1 | contig 20036 bp, 16 predicted proteins | sample 1954941 | NCBI WGS metagenome assembly ULQX01 (sample SAMEA4835667, study PRJEB28245) | human gut metagenome | biome: gut microbiome; material: fecal sample | place: Denmark | collected 2008
GATATTGCAGTATTCGCAGTATCCCATATGTGTCTGTAGCTCAGTTGGATAGAGCACCGGCCTTCTAAGCCGGGTGTCGGGGGTTCGAATCCCTTCAGGCACATTTTTTATTTCATATCAATTCCATATGGACAATATGAAGTAAATATGGTGGGTATAGCGCAGTTGGTTAGCGCGCCAGATTGTGGCTCTGGAGGCCCAGGGTTCGAATCCCTGTATCCACCCTTTGCATTAATGCAAATAGTGTCGTGCGCATTATATGCGTATCCGTGCGGCGCACGAGTATTACTCAAGGGCTATCGCCAAGCGGTAAGGCACAGGATTTTGATTCCTGCATTCGTTGGTTCGAATCCAACTAGCCCTGTTACAATATGAATATATGGGATATTAGCTCAGGTGGTAGAGCACTTGACTTTTAATCAAGTTGTCCGGGGTTCGAATCCCCGATGTCTCATTAAAAATGCCTCTCTTAAAGAGGCGTTTTTTAATGTCAGACATCGTAGGAATCGAACTCCGGACAACGTAGTTGACCGAAGCGTAGACAGAGAAAAATATGTGGGTATTATATGCATTTGGATCCGCATTTTTTGCGGGTATAACATCAATACTGGCAAAGTGTGGTATCAAAAAAACTGATTCAAACGTAGCAACTGCAATCAGGACAATTGTAGTTTTGATTTTTTCATGGATTATGGTATTTGTGGTTAAAGTGCAGGGGCAGATCGCAGCTGTGTCAGCAAAGACATGGATATTTCTGGTGCTTTCAGGAGTCGCTACCGGGGCCTCATGGCTTTGTTATTTTAAAGCACTCCAGCTTGGCGATGTAAACAGAGTGGTGCCGATTGATAAATCAAGCACAATACTGACCATTATACTTGCATTTATCTTTTTTAAAGAGGAGATAAACGTACTCAGGCTGGTATGTGTGGTGCTTATAGCAATTGGAACGTATATGATGATCACCAAAAAGGAGATATCACAGGAAGAACAGAATAAGGCCAGGGGTTCTCATGGATGGCTGTTTTATGCAGTGCTGTCTGCTGTTTTTGCCAGCTTCACCTCAATATTGGGAAAGGTCGGCATAGAGGGGATTAATTCTAATCTGGGAACTGCGATAAGGACGATAGTGGTGCTTATCATGGCTTGGATAGTGGTATTTGTCACAGGAAAACAGCACACCATAAAGCATATAGAGAAAAAAGAGCTTGGCTTTATCTGCCTTTCGGGACTTGCAACAGGCGGCTCATGGCTTTGCTATTACAAGGCACTGCAGGACGGACTTGCGAGTGTCGTAGTGCCTATAGATAAGCTGAGCATAGTTGTGTCAATCGTGTTTTCATATTTCGTATTTAAGGAAAAGCTGACGATTAAATCCTTTACAGGACTGGTGCTCATCATAGCAGGAACATTGATTATGCTGGTTTAAATATATAAAAACATCTTGACGTTTTTCTGTTTTTCTATTATCATTGTTAACCGAGAAAATATTTATAGTTGACAATTATAACGGATGATATGTATTATAATGATACTTATAAAATGAGAGAAGAAATACAGGACACGAAGGAGATTAAAATGGATCCAATAACACTGGCACAGGAGATAATAGACGGAAGAAGAATCACAAGGGATGATGATCTATCATTTTTCCTTACATGTGATTTAGACGAGCTGTGTAAAGGCGCAGATATGATCAGGGAGAAGTTTATCGGCGACAAGGTAGATTTGTGCTCGATAATAAACGGAAGAAGCGGAAAATGTCCGGAGGACTGCAAGTATTGTGCGCAGTCAGCACATAATCATACAAATTGTGAGGTTTATGATTTTTTACCTGAGGAAAAGATACTTGAGGCCTGCAGGATGAATGAGAGAGAGGGTGTAGACCGTTTCTCGATAGTTACAGCGGGAAAAGCGCTGACAGGTGAGGAATTTGACAAGGCAATACATGCATATGAGACTATGAAAAGAGAGTGCAAGATTGATTTATGTGCATCAATGGGCTTTCTTTCAGCAGAGCAGCTTCACAGACTGCACGAGGCAGGTGTCAGCAGCTATCACCACAATATAGAGACCTCAAAGCGTAATTTTCCCAATATATGCACCACACACACCTATGATATGAAGATTGAGACGCTTAAAAAGGTGAAGGCAGAGGGTATGTATGCGTGCTCAGGCGGCATCATCGGAATGGGTGAGACCTGGGAGGACAGGCTTGATATGGCAGTCAGTCTTGCAGAGGTAGGAGTGGATTCCATTCCGCTTAATGCGCTTATGCCGATTGCAGGCACTCCGCTTGAGGGACTTGAGCATATCAGTGAGCCTGATATACTGCGTACAGTGTCATTTTTCAGATATATAAATCCAGAGGCTGACATACGTCTCGGAGCCGGCAGGGCGCTGCTTACAAATGATGGGGAGCTTGCATTCAAGTCGGGAGCATCAGCTACAATCACAGGAAATATGCTTACGACAGTAGCCTGTGCCACAATCAGAAGTGACAAGGAAATGCTTGAGGGCATGGGCAGGAATGTGACACCTGAGTACATGAAATAAAGGTAATTATTCAGAATATAAAATATGTCAAAGATGCGTAAAATAGTATTAGTTTTGCGCATCTTTTTTAGTACAAATGACAGGTTTAGTTGCGGGGTGAAAATTTTTATTATATAATGAAAATAAGTAATTTAAGGAATTTGTCTGGTACAGCATGTAACATGAATAGGAGCGAATTAATATATTTCATTGAAAAATAAGAGGTTACGGGGGAAATATGTACAACGATAAAGGTAATACAAAATATCTGAAGCTGTTAAAACAAAATTATTCATCAAGTCAGGATGTAATTAGGGAGATAGTCAATCTTTCTGCGATTATAAACCTGCCAAAGGGCACGGAGTTTTTCCTGAGTGATATACATGGCGAGTATGAGGCTTTTTTACATATCATGAACAACTGCTCAGGTGTGATAAAGGAAAAGGTGGATTTGATTTTCAAGGATACGATTTCTGATTATGACAGACAGGAGCTTTGCACGCTCATATACTATCCAAGAGAGAAAATGGCCCTGCTTGATGAACAGGGCAAGATAGACAGTGACTGGTATGCTATGACGTTAAATCAGCTTATACTTGTCGCAAAACTGCTCTCATCAAAGTACACCAGGTCGAAGGTCAGAAAGGCTCTGCCTGAGGAATATGCGTACATTATCGATGAGCTTTTGCATGCGCAGGAGGATGAGGATGCAAACCAGGTAAGATATCACAAGCAGATATTAAAGACTATAATTGATTTAGAGGATGCGGATGAGTTTATAATCGCTTTGTCTGCACTGATTAAGAGGCTTGCTGTTGACCATCTGCACATTGTGGGAGATGTATTTGACAGAGGAGGAAGCGCGGATAAGATTCTCGATCTGCTTTATGATTATCACTCGCTTGATATCGAGTGGGGCAATCACGACATTCTCTGGATGGGTGCGGCATGTGGAAATGATGCATGTATATGCAATGTCATCCGCAACAATCTGAAATACAACAATGTGGAAATTCTTGAGAATGCCTACGGGATAAGCTTACGACAGCTAATGCTGTTTGGCATGAAAACATATGGTATAGAGGATGGAATTGAGGCTGCAAGGGCGGCCATCACAGTAATGCTTTTTAAGCTTGAGGGGCAGCTTATACTTGCACATCCCGAGTATGAGATGGGAAACAGGCTGATGCTTGACAGGCTGGACGAGCTGCAGGATGTAGGAGTGGACAGAAAGCGCTTTCCAACCGTTGATGACGAGAGACCCTACGCACTAAGTGACGAGGAGACTGTCATCATGAGAAAGCTGCACAGACAGTTTGTGACAGGACAGCGCCTGCACAAGCATGTCAGATTTTTGTATGATAAGGGCGGCATGTACAATGTATACAATGGCAACCTGCTCTATCATGGCTGTGTTCCGGTTGATAGCAACGGAGCCTTTGACAAGCTGTATATTGATGGTGAATTTTATCACGGAAGGGCGCTGCTTGACAAATGTGATGAGAAGGCAAGAGCTGCGTATGTGGACAATCCTTATAAGGATGATGTGGACTTTATGTGGTTTTTGTGGGGAGGAGAAAAATCACCGCTGTGCGGCAGAAGGCTTAAGACCTTTGAGATGGAATATGTTACAGACAAGAGCATGTGGGAAGAGCCTTCTAACCCATACTACAGCAGGTATTACGATAAGAGCTTCTGCTGTCAGATACTGCACGAGTTCGGGCTGTATGATGATGATGCGCATATTATAAATGGACATACACCGGTTCACGCAATAGAGGGAGAGAACCCTGTCAGGGCCAATGGCAAGCTGTTTGTGATAGATGGAGGCTTCTGCCGTGCGATGAACAAGAAAACCGGTATCGCCGGCTATACACTGATTTACAATTCACATGGTCTAAGGCTCAAGGCACACACGCCTTTTACATCGGTGGAGGATGCCCTGATAAATAATACTGACATAGAGACATCATCAGAGGTCGAGGAAAATGATAAGAGACGTATGCTTGTGAAGGATACCGATATAGGAAAGAGGCTTATTGGAGAGATTGATGATCTGCACAAGCTTCTTGAGAACTACAGGAGGCTGTAGGGAACAGGCTTATAAAAAAGAGGGTGTTTATTTCACCAGAGTATGGACATTTGGAGTTTGCACTTCCAAGGTTCAAAGAATTTGTGCTGTGTAGATAATTGTGATTTTTAAGGTGGAAGATAGGTTAAAGGAGCAGCATATGATTAAAGAGTAATCCGTCATGCAGTGTAAGCATGGCGGATTTTTCGTATGTAATTGCTTGCGCTTGATACATTTTAGATACAAGTATCTGCTAATATATAAACAGCCATGCATAATACAGGCTGAATATATAATACTTAGGATTGACAGCAAAAGAAGATTATGCAAAGATTTATAAAGGATAATAGTTACGGATAATAAAGTTTTAGAAGGAATATGATGATAGAAATACTAATAGTAGAAGACGAAAAACCGATATCGGACCTCATCAGATTAAATCTCATGAAAGCAGGCTATAGCTGCACCTGTGCCTTTGATGGGATGGAGGCAGCAGATATTCTGGAGGAGAGAAATTTTGACCTGATAATACTTGATGTAATGCTGCCGAAGTTAAACGGCTTTGAGCTTATGGAATACATAAAGCCGCTTGGCATACCTGTGATATTTCTCACAGCCAAGGCCACTTTAGATGACAGGCTAAGAGGTCTCACGTCCGGTGCCGAGGACTATATGGTAAAGCCATTTGAGATTGTTGAGCTTTTAGCCCGGGTAAATATAGTGCTAAGACGTTATAATAAGATGGAGCAGCAGCTCACCTTTAAGGATATAGCTATCGATACGAAAAACCAGAATGTATCAAAGGCAGGAAAGCATATAGAGCTTACACCAAAGGAATTTGAGCTGCTTGAGCTTTTGATGCGCAATAAAAATATCACACTTTTCAGAGAAAAAATATATGAAGAAATATGGGGAAGTGAGTACTCTGTCGAGTCGAGGACTCTCGATCTTCACATACAGAGACTGCGCAAAAAGCTTGATATAGGAGACAGCCTTAAAACCGTATTTAAGGCAGGATACAGGCTGGAAGAATAGAAAACTAAAGACCTTTAAATATGGGTAAGCGTAATATACAAAAAGAGGGATAAATGAAATTCAGGTACAAGGTATTGTTCACAAATTTAATACTGCTTTCACTTGGACTGGGGCTGGTGGGGTACCTCATGATACACAAGAATTTTGAGCTTGCGAAGCAGACACAGCTTAAAAATGCTATTGTGCAGAATAATCTGGTACAGTCCTCTGTGGAGTATGAGCTTTTGCAGCTTTTGAATTCTGCTTCCGATAATTCCGTGTCTCAAAACGCAGATAACTCTGAAACCTCAAACAATAATACGGATAACACCGGTGCCAAAAAAAGTAGTGTTACCACATCCTCAATAACAGCACAGCTTCCTCAGATAGGAGGCCGCGTGAGCAGCAGTGTGCGCTCAAGTGATTCATTTTTCTACATATATTTTGATGGTGAAAAAGTATATACAGATGACAAAAGTGATGCAAGGATAAGTGATACACTTTTTAAAAATCTCACAACAGGAAACAAAAACTATGTGATTAAAGAAGAATCCCAAAAGCACTATATCTATGTTACATCGCAGAGTGTGATAGATGAAAAAAATCTCTGGATAGTAAGTAAATGCGATGCATCAGAGGCGTATACACTGCTTGATGAGCAGATAAACTATTTCAGGCTGATAATAATAGTCATATTGATTGCAGAGTCGGCAGCAATGTATTTTATCAGCAGGTACATGACAAAGCCGCTCGAGAAGCTTAACCATGTCAGCGAGGAAATAGCGCAGGGGGATTATGCCACAAGGGTAAACGTAAAAAGTCATGATGAGATAGGGCTTCTTGCGCAGAAATTTAATATCATGGCGCAGGCAGTATCGGATCATGTAGACGAGCTTAACGATATGGTGCACAGGCGTGAGCAGTTTGTGGCGGATTTTACCCACGAGATAAAAACCCCTATGACGTCAATCATTGGATATGCAGACACGATGCGTTCACTGGAGCTTCCGAGAGAGGAGCAGATGATGGCGCTTGGATATATTTTTTCGGAGGGAAAGCGTCTGGAGAGCATGTCGCAGAAGCTTTTTGAGCTGATATATCTGCGCCGGCATGATATTGAAAAAGCGCGGGTTCATATGGCAGATCTTTGTGCAGAGGTGGTAAAGGTTGTTGAGCCTGCATACGAAAACAGGCATCTTACTATAGAAACAGAGATAGAGGATACTGTGCTGACCGTGAATAGAGAACTTCTGGTTACAGCACTTGTCAATATGATGGATAATGCAAGAAAAGCGTCAGAAGAAGGTCAGCAGGTTGAGGTTACAGGAAAATTTGTGGACAATATGGCTTGTAATATACCTAAAGATAAAACGGATATAGGCGAAGCCGAATCAGCAGATGACAGGAAATGTATGAGGGCATATGAAATCTGCATAATTGATCACGGAATTGGAATGACTAAAGAGCAGGCAGAAAGAATTTGTGATGAGTTTTATATGGCAGACAAATCAAGAGCCAGAAAAGAGGGCGGTGCCGGAATCGGAATGTCGCTTGTGGCAATCATTTTAGAGCACCATAATGCAGTACTTTCTGTGGAAAGTGAACCCGGATGCGGAACAACTATGAGGATTTTGCTGCCGTGGTAATCTGAACGCAATATAGATATTAAAAAAGGGTAAATTCGTAAGATTTAAAGGAAGATATGAAAAAAGACAGCTTCAAATTAATAATAATGTCTGTTGCAGTAATCTGTATAGTAATAGCAGGCATCATGGTGCCTGGCATAGTGCTTGAGGCAAACCAGAAAAGTGAACATGATCATGTGGCGAAGGTTCCTAAAAGCTATCTGCCTTCAGGCTCTGTAATGGCAAAGGAAGCATCTGCCAATCTGAAATTGTCGGAGAAGCTCTCGCTCATAGATGGGCAGTGGGACAGCACGACAGATGATGCTGCCTCTTATGAGATGGATGAGCAGGATTATCAGGCAGTTGCCACATGCAGAAAAAGCATGGAAAAGCTTTATGACGAAAAGCTCTATCCTGTAAATCTTTCACCTGACTACTCTAACTGGTATACGTGGGAGGCAGCAGCGAAAAAGGCATCGGATAATACCTTTAACACATATACGGCATATTACTGGATAATCAGGTTTGAGAAGTATGATGGTACACAAAATCATACAATCTGGATGCTTGAGGATGGGACAATCATTATGGCAAAAGCACATATGAAGGATATTAGTGATATGAGTGAATATAAAGAGGTTTTGCAGGCAGATGATGAATCACAGGCAGAAAATGATTTGTCTGCTTACAAAGGATATTTTGACTACAGCGGGATAGATTTTTCAAAGCTTAACCTGATATCCGAGACAACAGCAGTTGAGCAAAAAAATAATGAAAGCTATGAGGTGCTGCAGTTTTTACAGGAAAATGAATATGTATATGCGATTCATGAGAAGTGATATAGACCCGGTTTGCATAAGTATGTGCAGACCGGGTTTTTATAATAAAAATGCAATGTATGATACAAAAAGTTTACAACTGACATATATACTCATTATAACAACATGGAAGATAACTATTCTGAATAGTCACTGGGAAAGAACAAAAAGGGAGGAGAACCACATATGGATAAAAGGGGTAACATATCTTCACGAAATATGAGATTATTTGCAGCAATTATGACACTCATCGAGGCACTTGTCTTCATATCACTCACAGGCTGTGCCGGTAAAAAGGTGGATTACGGTGTGGACACGGAGGTAAAGGAGCAAAAGAACGCTTCTAAGGTATCTGATTTAAGGACTGACAAGCCATGGGTCGAAAATATAACTGTCCAGACAAAAAAAGGAGATGTAACCCTGGGAATCGATGCCAAAATACTGGTGCCGGATTGTGAAACCATGCATGTTGTTGGAGTGGAGGATGTGAAGCTCGATACAGAGTACAAGAAAAGGTTTTTAGATGCGTACTTTGGTGGTGGAGAGTATTATTATCATGATTTAGAGCATTATACAGTTGATGAATTGAATTCTTATATAGATTTAAAATCCAGGGAGCTGAATGAAATAAATAGCAGGGATGATGTGGATGATAGTACAAAACAGGAGCTGGTACAGCAAAATGAGCAGGATTTATCAGGTTATAGGGATTTACTGACTGATGCGAAAATCTCGTATACAATTGCTTCTGATTTACAAAGCTGTGATGAGTATGCCGGCTATAAAGGAGATACATTTTGTGAGGTAACATTTGAAGAGCATTGTGTAAATGCTTATGTCTTTAAGCTCGATGGAAAATATTACGGACCACCTTCATTTCAGGAGGAAAATTATGATAATGTCTCGCAGACATTTCAGGAGGATAATCTGACAGACAGTGCCGGAGCTGATGGAAATGAATGTACAAGAAGTGCAGCAGAGTCAAAAAAACTTGTGCAGGACTTTATGGGAAAGCTTGGACTGTCAAATCAGGTTGAGCGTGGAGAGTGCGATTGTAACTGGCTGGGATTTAATAATGGGGATGAAAACTGGGAGAGCCGCAGGAACACATTGTGGGGATATGTGTATTCGTATGGAACAGGCATTGATGGACAGGTTTTTAAGGATAGCTTTGATTCATCAGAATGTGACTCTATGCTTCGCGAGGATACGAAAGACATTACATTGGGTGACAGTATTCAGCTAACTGTTACAGACAATGGAATAATTGATGTGGTTATAGAATATCCGGTGAGTGTGACAAGCATATCCGGCAGTGTGGAGCTGCTTTCTTTAAAGAATATAGAGCAGATAATTAAGGAGCAGCTAAAAAACAATGCCGACAAATATGAGCTTGAGAGAAACAAAAGCTTTAACAATATGCAGCTTACATATTTCAGGCTGAAAGATAAGAATGAAACTGCAAAATACAGTTATGTGCCTGTATGGTCATTTTCGCGGCTGGTTGATTCACAAAAGAAAAATGTGATACTTGTAAATGCAATAGATGGCACAATAATCAATTCCGAGGATGTATTTTAAAATTTATGGAGAACTATTATGGGAAAGAAGAAAAAAGCAATTATGACACTCATCGAGGCACTTGTCTTCATATCATTCGCAGGCTGCGCCGGCAAAAAGGTAGATTATGGCGTGGATACGGAGGTAAAATCTCAAAATGTGGTAAGCAGTGTAAAGGATATTGACACCAATACAAGTTTTAATGATGAACTTACAGTAAATGTGGGTGGTACTGATGAAAAGGTGAAAATCACGGCAGATATCAGAGTGCCGGAATGTGATACCATGTCAGTCACAGAGGTGGAGCGCATACCTTGTACCAAGGAGTTCAAGGAAAAGGTGATAAAGGCATATTTTGGTGATTCACAGGTCTATTATTACGACTATGCGCACATGACAAAAAAGGAGCTTGAGGAGATTATTGAGACTCTTGACAGGGACAACAACAGTCTGCCGGATGATGCCTCTGAGGAGATTTTGAAATGGCATGATGATATGAAGACTGAGTGTACAAAAGCACTTGAAACGGCAGCTGATGTGTGGACAGAGGCCACAGAATATGATTCCTGTGATGATTTTGTCGGAAAAATAGGTGATACCTGGTTTCACCTTCAGTTTTCAAGGCCAGATGATGACAACAGTGTGCTATCAGGCATCCAGAGCTATCCGCTTGACAGATGTGTGAAAAGCGTTTCAGATGGGGATCCGGATGAGAGGAGTACTAAATTTGATGATGGCTATGTGAAGCAGTACTATGGACCAAAATCACTGAAAGAGTATGACACGGTGAGGTATTTAAACGGTGACTTTATTGATGGAGACCTGCCGGTAAGCGATGTCAATGAGGCAAATATTTCGTTTGATGAGGCAAAGAAGAAAGCTGGTGACTTCATGCAGGCAATAGGAATTGAGTCAATGATTAAAACAGGAGAAAGCGACTGTGAATGGGAGGGATATAACAAGACTGAGGATAATGTATATAAGGAGGGGGATGTGCATAGAGCCATATGGGGCTATGCGCTTGAATATTCGCTTGGCGCAGATGATGTAGTGTATTCAAAATCACTGAATATATTTGATTATTCAGCTTATTACAAATTTTGTCCTATGGACTGTCCTGGTTATGAGACAGGCAGTTTCAATGTAAATGAATATGGTGTCTATAGATTTGATATAGCAGAGCCGGTAAGCATTGTGAAAAAACAGCAGAAGGTGGAGCTCTTACCGGTGTCAAATATCTATAAGATTGCAAGAAATGAGCTTGAAAGCCACCCGGATAAATATATTGTGGAAGCGGATACACAATATCGTTATCTGACACTTGGCTATATCAGGGTAAAGGACAGCTCAGATTCACAGAGATTCAGCTATATCCCGGCATGGAGCCTTGAGCTGCTGCAAAGAAGAGAGGTCGAATCGTGTCCGGTATTTGTGAATGCAATAGACGGAACAGTGATTGAGCCGGAGCAGATATTCTAAAATATCTCAATAGCTGTGAGGAAGAAGTGTACATGGAAACTAAGGGAAAATATATAATCAAAATAAAACTGTTATTTGTGGCTGCTATCGTGGCACAGTCGGCACAGGCATTATCAGGCTGCGGTTCAAATAAAGAGCCGTTAGCCAAGACAAATCGCACACCCTATGAGAAGCTTGCATACCGGACAGTGACGGTGCAGAAGGGCAGCATCACACCGCATACCACAATTACACTAAAAGCGCAGGGCTATCAGAAAAACACATATGGAGCCAAAAATCAAAGCCTCGCACTTCAAAGTGTAAATGTTTCGGTTGGAGACCGCGTGAAAAAGGGCGATGTGCTTGTCTCATTTAAGTCAGACGAGCTGCAGCAGAAAATAGAGGAATACTCTGACCAAATCAGCCAAAATGAGCTTCTTATAGAGCATTATGAGGCACTTATGAAGGCTGATAAGAGTCAGGATTACTCGAAGGATGTTGCCGCATTGAAGAGTGATAATGAAGTGGTACAGCTATATCTGGAGGAGACAAAAGAAAAGCTTAATGGATATCAGATAGTTGCGGCAGCAGACGGCACCATCAGCTTTATGAACAGCTCCTTACAGGCCGGTGTATATACGCCCGGTAATGAGCTGATTACGGAAATCAGCGGAAACGGAAGGTATGAAGCAGACCGGCCGGAGGGATATGATTTTAGCGAAGGGCAAGAGTGTAGCGCTACGGCGGATGGTATAGCCTTTACACTGAAAATATGTGAGGTGACAGATGATAAGCTGGTCTTTGAGCCTGTTTCAGATATGTCGGCAGTTTCGGATGCACAGCTTTTGTCGATGGAGGTGACCAGACCAGAGATTGAGGATGCATTGTATGTGCCAAAGGATGCGGTTCATGAGGTGGATGGATGCTATTTCGTGTATAAGCTTGATAAAAATGGTTACAGACAGGCGGTGAGTGTAACAGTAGGTGATACGGTTGATAAATACCGGATTATTACAGATGGTCTTAGTGTGGGAGAAGAGGTGGTAATCTGATGCTTAATAAAAATATGGCAAAGCAGGTGTTTATGATTATAACACTTACGATTTCTACCATGCTAAGTGGCTGTGGTGTAGCCGCAGGCAGTTCAAAAAAAGAAAGCATTCCTAAGCTTGTGGAGCCGGCAGCGTTAAACGAAGCCTACAGGCCAGTGAGCTACAGCAGTGTAGGAACCACAGAGGCGCTTCTTGCAACGGCAGCCCCGAGGGAATACTGTCACTACTATAATGCGAATGTAAAGCTGTCGCAGATATGTGTGCAGCCCGGAGACATGGTAAAGCCCGGTGATGTGCTTGCGGTATGCGATGTGGATGAAGCAAAAAGCAGGCTTAATGAGGCACAGAATGAACTGTCACATGAAAATGAGTCATATGAAATTCAAAGTCAGATTTCAGACACGCAGATAGCATTGTGGAAGGCGCAGAAATCCACATCCGAATCAGACTACGATACTATGATAAACACCGAAAAGGAAAATGCCTCCTACAACAAAAAGCTCCACGAATACCGTGTGAACAAGCTGAGTGAGCAGATAGCAGACTACGAAAAAATAGTAAATGACGCAGTGCTAAGGGCTTCACATGACGGAATGGTCACATACATTAAGCGCATGATATCGGGAAACAGTGCAGCGGCATATGAAAATATTGTGGTAGTTTCGGATATAAATGACTTAAGTCTCGAGGTAAAAGGGCTTGGTATTAACGATTTCAAGTATGCAGATTACGACAAAAAGTATGTGCTTGTTGACGGGCAGAAGCATGACGTGACTGAAAAAAGATACACCCCACAGGAGCTTGTGCTTGCAAAGCTTGAAAATAAATATCCCGATGTGAGCTTTGAATGCAGTGATGATATCACATTGGAAGCAGGGCAGATGTATGAGGTATGCTTTGAAAAGCTAAAGGCAGACAATGCGCTTGTTGTGGGAAACGATTCGCTCTACAGGGATGATGACACCTGCTATGTGTATGTAAAAACCGCTGATGGCGGCCGTGAAAAAAGAATTATAGAGACCGGAGAGAGTGACAGTGAGCATATACAGGTGATTGGAGGCTTAAAGGAGGGCGAGGAGGTTTACTACAACTCGACGGATACAGTCCCGACCGATTACACAGGCTACACAGTCACGCGTTCCGATTTTTCAATATCTAATTATGGAACATGGATCAGCAGCTCTGACGCCAATACCATGTCAGTAATCTCCGAGTATGAGGGGCAGATTAAAACGATAAATGTATCAGAGGGCGATGAAATAGCAAAAGGTACACTGCTTTATGTTATAGCTACAGGAGAGGGAAAAGCTGCCATAACAGAGGCAAAGAGGGCAATAGACAGGGAAAATGCAGATTATAAAGAAATGCTCTCAGCGCTGGATAAGGAACAGACAGGTGGAGCTATCGGTACCCATGAGCAGGCTTCGGTTGCTGTAAAGCTATATGAACAAAGGCTTAATGATTTGAACAAACAGCTTGCGACAAGCGACCACAAATTCAAGCTTTCCACGCTTGAAGCCGCTTACGACAGTGTGAGAAGGGACAACGATGGAAAGGGAAACATATCCGTCTATGCTCAAAATGACGGAAATATTGCAAAAATAAATGTCAAAGAAAACGACAGCGTGGAGCAGGGCACAGCAGTTATGCAGCTTAGCACAAGCTCAAAAGACACATACCTTATCAGGATGAGGGAGAGCAAAAGCCTCACGGTATATAAAGATAATATTGCAGATATAGGAGAGAGCGTATCGGTAAAATCCGCTGACAAAGAGTACACAGGAAGCTGTGTAGGTCGTGCAGTTTATCAGGCAGATGCAGCTAAAGGCTATGCGGTAAGCGATGAAAAGGGCACACATATCGCATCAGACAGTGATTCAGGCTATGGGATGGAGGCCTTCTATGTGAAAATGGACGAGGCACTGCCTGAGAAGCTGACCGCAGTAAATGAGCTTGAGTTTTCCTATGTATCGGTAAAAAATGCCATAGTGCTTCCATCATCGCTCATTCATAAGCAGACCAATCCTTTTAATGATGAGGTGACTTGCTATGTGTGGAGGCTCGACAACAAGAGCGTGGTAAAGCAGCAGGTGAAGGTCTATGATTACGACAATGGCAAGGAAAAGCTTGTGCTATGCGGCATAAATGAGGGCGATGTGCTTGCAGTTGATAAATAGAGACGGAGTGGATAAAATGTATAGATTTGTACTAAACAAGATGAAAAACAAAAAATGGCTCAACATATGTCTGCTCATGGGTGTAACGCTGTTTATATCACTTTTTGTCTGCCATCCGATGTTTGAAAAGGGCGCAGGCAGCCGGATGCTTAATACACTTTTTGAAAAGCAGGCAGAGAAGGAAAATACATTCCCGGCCACAATGAAAAGAGAGGGCACATACAAGGTAGCAGAATATAAAAGTGCAAAGGCAGTACTTGATAAGCTGACGGAGTATGAGAAAAAATGGACAGAGTATGTGGACATAGATACGGTTTCATCACAGAAGCTTATTACACTTTCAGGCGGCCGTGGAAATACAAGCCTTGGAGGAACAAACCACTATTTTGCCATTGGTTATATGCCTGATTTGGCAAAGCATACCGATGTGGTGCAGACGGTAGAGACTAATGGCGATAATGTACAGATATCCGGGCAAAAAAATGACAACAGCAGTGCCGCTGATATATACGAGTGCTCGATAAGTGAAAAGACCATGGACCACTACGGTCTTGTGGCTGGTGAAGTGATATACATGCAGCTTTCGCTTGATGGGGAAAAGAAAGAAATCCCATTTGTCATATCACAAATCCGCCGTGAAAAGGACATAAATGCGCCGTATTGGGCACAGACACTTTCAGATATGGGAGATACGCTTTTGGTATCGCAGGAAGTGTTTGACGATATGATGCAGTACTTTAAGGATGATTCGATTACATATACAGACAGCCTGATGCTTGATTACAGGCAGATAAATACGGAAAATGCAAAAGAATTTAATAGCTATATAGCACAGTTTAAAGCCGCAGACAAGCTGTATTCGGACAATCTGGCAACGGTTTTTTCAAGCTGCTTTAAGCAGCTTAAAACTGTAAGGCTCATGCTCTGGGCACTGGAGCTGCCATGTCTTGTGCTGTTACTTTTGTTTATAAAAATGATTGCTGAGCAGCTCCTAAAATCAGAGGAAAATGACATTGTGGTGCTGAAAAGCCGTGGCGCATCAAATTTTCAGGTGATTTTACTTTATCTGGAGCAGGCAGTGCTTATCGTGGTGGCAGGCTGTGTGGCAGGCGGGATTCTCGGATATATCATGTGTATGGCGGCAGCCTCCACAGACGGCTTCATGCATTTTGTGATAAAGGATATAAGTACATACAAATTTGTTTGGCAGATGGCAGCGTACGCCATAGCCGCAGGAAGCATCATGATTTTATTTATGACGGTTCCGGTGTGGAAAAAGTCTGTAAATGCCATGGCAGAGCGTGGAAAAAACCACTATGTGGTGAAAAAAAAGTCGATGTGGGAGAAGGGCTTTATAGATGTGATAATGCTTTTGGTATCCGTCTATCTGCTCTACAACTACAATAAGCAAAGGGATACAATTTCGATATCTGTGCTGGAGCAAAAAAGCATAGATCCGGTTCTCATACTTGACACTTCACTGTTTATTTTTTCGGCAGCACTTTTTTGTGTGAGGCTGACAGGGAGTCTTATCGTGCTTTTTGATAAGCTGTTTAAGAGGCGGTTTTCACCGGAAATATATGCATCATTTCTGCAGCTTAAGCGCACACGCTACAGGCAGGGATTTCTTGCGGTATTTCTTATAATGACAGTGGCAGGAGGTATATTTGATGCCAATATGGCGCGCACGATAAACAGCAATATAAGACAGCGGATCGTATACGATACCGGTGCCGATGTCACCTGTAACGAAAGCTTTAAGCTGCGTATTATGCGAAAAGCTGACGCAACCGTAAGCTGGATGTATGGGGAACCTGATTTCGGACGGTACGAGGAGCTGGTCAATAACAAAATATGTGACAGCGTAACGCGCGTGCTGACCGATGATAACGTGGATATTGATGCAGGTGGAGAGAGCGAAAGCGGCATTAAGCTCATGGCAGTAAACACGAAGGAGCTTGGACAGACAGCTGTATTGCAGGAAAACAATGATGACACGCTTAATGACAGACACTGGTTTTATGCTTTAAACGCACTGGCAAAGGAGCCGGATGGAGTGATTATCTCATCAAATCTTGCAGCAAGATTAAAGCTTAAGGTTTCGGATACGATAAATTACTCAAGATACGCTCCCAAGGAGACAGGAAAGGACAGCGTATGCGGCAGCGCGCAGGCAAAGGTCTGTGCCATACTGGATGCATTTCCGGGGTATGACAGATATACGTACGATGCAGATGAAAACTATCTTATTGTGGCAAACTATGCCACGGTTGTGGAAAAGTTTGGCGTCACCCCATACAGTGTGTGGATGAAGCTTTGCAGCGGCAGGACAGATGATAATATTGAAAAGTATTTAAGTGATGACGGTGAAAGGACTCTCATTTTTGCAGACAGACTCATTACAGAGGAGCAAAGCTCAGCTATCGTGCAGGTCACAAACGGCATGTTTACGCTAAGCTTCATACTCTCACTTATAGTGTGCGCAGTGGGCTTTTTGCTTTACTGGATAATGTCGTTGAAGCAGCGGGAGCAGCAGCTTGGCATATTCCGCGCTATGGGAATGAGCGTTATGCAGGTCAAAAAAATGATTATCAACGAACAGTTTTTCCTGTCTTTTATTCCTATTATAGCAGGAACAGCCACAGGCATGGCGGCAACAGCGCTTTTTGTAAGACTCATATCAATAATCTATCTGCCAAAAAAGCACACTATTCCAATAAATGTGTGCATAGACAGGGTGGATATGGCAGAGCTTGCGGCGCTGCTTTTGGCAGTGATTTTCGTATGCCTTGCAGTTATAAGCAGGCTGCTTAAGAGCATGAAAATATCACAGGCATTGAGGCTGGGGGATGACTAAGCATAATAAAAGAAAGCCGGATTTCAAATGGAAATGAGGTCGTGACATATGGAAAATGCGATAATTGCTCAAAATATAAAAAGATATTTCAAGGCGGGAGATGGTACAACAGTCCACGCGCTTGACGGAGTATCCATGGAGATAAAAAAAGGAACACTTGCCATCTTAAAAGGGCGTTCCGGCTCTGGAAAGACCACACTTCTTAATATCCTTAGTGCGCTTGATATGCCGACAGAGGGAAGTGTGCAGTTTCTGGATAAAAACCTCGAGCATATGACCGAGAAAGACCGGGAAATGCTAAGGCGGTATGAGATGGGATTTGTATTCCAGTCTATAGCACTAATTCCCACGATGACGGCATATGAGAATGTGGAATTTGCCTTTAGACTTGCGAAAAATAAACGTCAGATACGGAAGAATTTGACTGATATGGATAATGACATTGGAGATGCAAAAACCGATGTGATTAATGCAAATACGGAAAATACGCATGACAGAGTATCAGAGCTGCTGGAGCGTGTCGGACTTTCAAAACGCATGGATCATATGCCGGGACAACTATCGGGAGGTGAGCAGCAGAGAGTTGCGATAGCGCGCGCTGTGGTTCATCGCCCGAAGGTGGTCTTTGCGGATGAGCCGACAGGAGCACTCGATACCGCTGCTGGATTTGAAGTCATGCGATTGTTCCGTGAGTTGATAGACGATGAGGACATTACAATAGTTATGACCACGCATGATCCGAACCTGATGGAGCTGGGGGATGAAGTGTTTGAGCTTAGTGACGGCATAGTAATTTAAATTAAAAGGGGGGAAACCCAGATGATAAACTGCGATGGACTGGTAAAAATATATGAGACCGACGATAAAAAGGTGATGGCACTGGAGGGTTTGGATCTTTCGGTGGAAACAGGGGAGATGCTTGCGGTAATAGGAAAATCCGGCAGCGGAAAATCCACCCTTTTAAATATGATAGGAGGACTGGAAACACCCACAGCTGGAGTACTCACTATTGACGGAAAAGACATTTCCACATATTCAGAAGCTGAAATGGTGAGATACCGAAGGGACAAGGTGGGCTTTGTGTGGCAGAAAAGTGCCAAAAATCTGTTCCCATACCTGACTGTGCTGCAGAATGTCGAGGCCGTGATGATGTTTGAAAATACCGGAAATACCGGTAATTTAAAACACGGAGAAATTATAAAAAAACGCAAGGATGATAATAAAAGCTATGCCCTTAAACTGTTAAAGGCAGTGGGATTACAGGAGCATAAGGATAAGCTTCCGGCTCAGCTATCGGGAGGAGAGCAGCAGCGAGCAGCGATAGCGGTGGCACTGGCAAATAAGCCGGACATACTGCTTGCGGATGAGCCGACCGGAGCCGTGGATACAAGGACTGCTGATACAATCTATGAGCTGTTTCATAAGCTGAACAAAGAGCTTGGTATAACCATCATCATAGTGACACACGATATGGCACTTGCAGGCCGTGTAGACCGCACAGTGCTTATATCTGACGGAAAGGTAAGTACGGAGAAATTGAAGAAACACCCTGCAATGGAATATACGGTATTGGATAAGGCACACAGGATAAAACTCACTGATGAGATGCTTGAGGCAGCGGGGATAGAGTCTAATAAGGTCAGGGTTGATGTGCAGGATGGAAGGCTTGTGATATCGCGGATTTAAGACATATTAAACGTTTAGTGTTATAGAGCCTTTTTATCTTACGGGTTGGTATTGGCTCTTGCAATATCTTATTAAAATTTAGGGCATTTATGGTTATAATTATTTTGTTTGAAAAATACTGTGAGTTTGTCTATAATTGAGCTATAGATAATTTCAAGAGGTATAATACAATATGATAAAAATAGGTATTGAGTAGTTAAGTACAACGTTCACGGGGTTATTATTGAAATATGGTATTTGTCATGTTATTTTTATCTTAGAAATAAGCCTGCTAAATTTGTTGAGTACCATTCGTGTCATTCATGTATTTATGGTTGAAGATATATGGATTATAGGATATAAAGAAATTAACAACAGTTGAAGAGTCAGGAACGGTTGCAAATAGGAGTGACAAAATAAGGGGGAATATGAAGAATAATTTAAAAGTTTTATTCATACAATTATGTGTTTTGGCAATAGGCTGCTTTATCGGAGAAGCAGTTTTCGGCTTGCCCAAATGGCTTGGACTGGTGATAGCAGGTCTTATGTTTTATTTGGTATTTTTTATAATACAGATTAAAGGTGCTATGAGTAATATCAAAGATGAAGTGTCAAGTGATGGCATAGCCGGAGCAAGAATATGCGGAGTCTTTATTTCTGCGATATTACTTGCATTTATATTGGGAATATATGTTTATCAGGCGGCTAATATAGCGATGACTATAGCCGGTGTGGTATTGCTTATATTACAGCGGAGAAAAATAAAAGGGTTTTTCTTTGAGAATCGCTGGGAGAATAATTTTTGGTTGGTGTATTTTGGTATTGCATTTATTATTTGTGGTGTTTTTTCTGTATTTGCGTGTCTGGATATTGCACCATGCACGGAGCTTTGTGGTGTTTACAGGGCTATCGGTATCATAGTGTGGATTTTGGTGATTTTATGGACACTTCCGCCTGATACATGGTTGGCCAGATTTGCCACAAATAACTATAAGAGATATGAAGATAATTATGATTAAGAAAGAAAAATAGAGATTATTTTCTAATGAAAATTATCGGACAAAATAAGGAGGATAAATGAAAAAAATAGTTTCTAATTTGTCAGTAATGATTTTTGTCATAGGATGTGCAATAATGGAAATAACAACATGGTTTATTGATTCATATTAAACTGTCCCCTTTGTCAAGGACATTTTGAATTAGTGTA